>FWPU01003714.1_pt1 | contig 37572 bp, 35 predicted proteins | sample 2228361 | NCBI WGS metagenome assembly FWPU01 (sample SAMEA103939777, study PRJEB20133) | metagenome
CTCCTGCAGCTGCAGGTTGCTGGTGTTGCTGCTGTCTCGGGTGGTGCAGTGGTTGTTGCTCATACACTGAAGTAGAGCCAGTATGAATTGTAAGGCAACGGGGCTTTCCCCGTTGCCTTTTCCTTCTTTACTTGGAGGCAAGAAATGATAAATTGTAACGAAAAAATAAATAATAATTTAGAATCAAAAGAGAAGATAAGATGGAATCCTTATTACAAGATAATTAAAGTAAGTTCCGATGAGCTTTATATAACTCATGGTCTTAGGTCAGTTTTTAGCTTTTCTGTTTTAGACAAATTAGGTTTAGGTGTATTGGATAAAGTGGCTGACTTATTACAATCTTTTATTTCTATGGAAGAATTAATAGAGAAGATAAAAATTAGGAAAGAAAATGAAAATTACTTAATCGATTTATTGTCATCTTTATACAAAAATGGAGTGGTTCAAAAAGAAAAAGAGACGCTGAACTTTTGTTATAGTGTTTATTATGAAAACTCGGAAGGGATTTCTGGTAAAAAAATAGGAGTGGTGGGAAGTGGTCCTCTTAGCATTCGAAATATTCTCTCCATAATGTCCTTAGAAGTAAAAAAGATCAATATTCTATTAAGTGAGAAAAGAAATAAGGAAGTAGATAAGAAAGCCCTTCCCATATTGTTAAAAGATTATTTGGAGCAATCAGAAAATTATATTAACTCCTTGAAAAAATTCTTTGATGATAAAGGATTGGAAGAAAAAATTGGGATGATATCAGAATTCCATAAGGAAAATCTTAAAAAAATTTTAGAAGTTTCCGATGTCATTTTGGTTTCCTTCGAAAATTACTTTCCGAGTTTTCTTTATGAAATTAATTCCTTAGCTCACGAAATCAGAAAGCCTGTCCTATTTAGTTTCATTGATGGTGGACTTGGAGTTTTAGGTCCTCTTGTTACCCCTGGAGAGACTGCGTGCTTCACATGTTTTGCAAATGCCTTGGAAGCCAGTATACTTCATCCTTCTTATTATATACCTTATAAATCCTATATGGAAAAAAAAGAAGGAACATTTGATATTGCAATAAGTGGCGCCCCTCCTATTTATGATATTATGTCAGGTTTCACCTTAGATTCTCTTATAAGATTTTTAATGGATCCCATCAGTTCACCTGTTTTAAATAGAGTTATCCTTTTAAATTTTGAATCGCTGGAGATAGATATTCAAGATCTTCTTAAAAATCCATACTGTCCTATATGTTCTAAATTAGAACCGCCTCTTTTAAGCTCTACGGTTTTTTAAAATTAAAATAAGGAGTCAAAAATGGTTTGGCGATATGAAAAATACGAAACAGAGATAATGCCATTAATTTTCATTCAATATCCCATTGCTCCACCTTTTAAAAATCTAATAATTCGTAAATCAAATCTTTCTTCATTTCTCTCCCATCATATTACTGAAAAACCTGATATAGATGAACTATATCACGAAAACAGCAAATTATCTCCGTTCATAAATTCTTTTCTTTCTATGCAAAATCATTTAAGCAATTTCACACATCTCTTGGACAATGGGAAAGGAAAAAGCATTGAAGCATTTTATGAAAATAATGGCATATATAAATCAATTAAAGGTTTAAAAGAACCTTTTAGAAGTATTTTATTTTCAACAAAAAATTTGCTTTCTATTTTCTACGGTTTTTACTGCTTCTTATACGAGAATAGAATATTATTTAAATTTGAAAGGCCGGAGCATCTCATTTTTCTCAAAGAAATTCAATTCGAGCCGGATAAATTTTTTAATAAAAATTTATTTGTCTTCACATCTCAAGAGTTAAAATCATTGGAGCTTAAAAACCCTATCCTATTAATTTTTTTATATTTAAATCATTATTTAGCCAGAAGTGTATTTGGGGTAAGGGGCTATAGAATGACACTAATTGAATGTGGAAAGATAATTAAAATGGCTGAGAATGAAATTGAGAAGCTGGGATTAGACCCTATATCCACTTCTCTTTTTTACGACAATTCATTGAATAGATTTTTAGGTTTGGACGGACGCAACTTTTCCGTTCAAGGAGTAATTGTTGTGGAGAAGAAGAAATGAACCAAGAAATAGAAAAATTAAAAAAAGAAATTAAAAATCTAAAAGAAGAAGAGTTCGTGCTCTTGATCAATGAACTTTTAAAATTTTCAGAAGAAGAGATGAAGAAGCTCGCATTTAAACAGAAATACGAAATTCCTTCTCATGTTTCTATAATAAAAGAATACAAGGATACAAAAAAAGTTCCTCTGGGGCTTTCCGCTAATAGACCTTCCATTTGCGATATCTTGTTAAAGCGTAAATCCGAAAGGGAGTATTCTGATATACCCTTGTCCATTTCAGAGCTTTCTACTCTACTAATTTACTCTTATGGGATCAGGTCCTTCTCTTATGCTTATAATTATTCTAATTTCCCTTTTCGGACCGCACCTTCAGGAGGAGGACTACAAAGTGTAGAAGTGTATTGTGTGGTGAACCAAGTGGACAGCATAGAAGAGGGTCTGTATCATTTTGATCCCATAAATAATAGCTTGGATCTAATTTTCAATGGATTCTGTAAAGGCAAGCTTTTAGAGCTCTGCAGAGGGCAAGAATTTATCTCCGGTTCAGCTGTGGTTTTTATTCTTACTATGATTTTAAGTAAAAGATTATGGAAATACTCTCCCTCTTACTACAAAATAGCATTGATTGACATAGGTTGTGTAGCCGAAAATATACATCTTTTGGCAACAGCAATGGGTCTCGGTTCATGTTTAATAGCTGGATTTGATTCGGATAATTTATCTCGGTTCTTGCGGTTAAATGACAAATTAGAAATCCCGGCTTTAATGATATCTATTGGCAAAAAATGATGATGAAGGAGAAACAATGAAAACAAAACTCATTAACAAAGGCTTAGAAATTCTTGACCACGAAATTGAAATTAACAATTTAATAACCATTAAAGAAATATTGCATATGTATAACCCTGTTATTGGACCTATAAAAAGCATAACCTCTCAGTTATGTTCTCCTTTAGGAGTTCCAATATATAGCATGGGTGGACATCATTATGACTTTTATGTGTCACAAAAAACAAAATTAACTCAAAGCTTTATACCAGCTGGAGGAAAAGGAGAACACCTTTATAAAACATTCTTAGGAGTTTTGGGTGAAACTGTAGAAAGAACTCTTCCAATTATTTATTCAAGATACTATAAAGAGCATAAAGTTATTTATGGAACACCAAAAGAAATGAGAAAAAAGGGTTTCCAGATCCTCGGACATGAAGAACTTTTCTTATTTGCCAAGGAACAATATTCAGACCACTTTTTCTTTAAGCCCTTTGGAGAAGAAACATTTATAGGTTGGATAAAAGGGGAGGATATGATTACTGGAAAAGAAGTCTATGCACCAGCTCAACTCATGGGTTTTGGTTACAAGAGAGAAAAACACGAACCCCCAATTGCTTATGCTCATTCAGGAGGGCTCACCTGCCACACTGATATATACGAAGGAAGATATCACGGTTTAACAGAATTCATCGAGCGTGACCAGATGAATATAAGATGGGTATGCAAATTTCCTCCGAAAGAGATTCAATTTGATTTCATAGATAATGAATTAGAAGATTTATTTGAAAGATTTTATTTCTTAAAAAACCCTTTTGTCCAAACCAAGTTTTATTATTGGACATTAGATATACCAGAAGTTCATGTGGTTACAGCTCATGTCATCAACAAGACTGCCAAAAAAATTAAGTATTTTCCTGGGATGGGATGTGACATTTCCTTCAAGAATGCTCTTAAAAAAGCCCTTGCAGAGGTTGGACAAGCTGAAAAAATCTATTTTATTGCAAGTCTAAGCAAAGATGGAGAACTTCCTCCATGGATGGATATATCGCCTGATGCTGATCACTCAGAAATCACCGATTTATTTAAGACTCTTGTCTACTATGGCTATGACAAAAACCTTAAAGTAGTTGAAGATTTTTACAAAGAGAGCGAAAAAATTGCATTGTCCAATATCCTCGAAAAAGAAGAGAGAGCTCAAAATAGATATGAAAAACTCATGACTATTTTAAATAGTAATGGTTTTAGCCCTATTTGTTTTGATCTTACTCCACCTCATTTCAAATTCTTGAAATTACAACGATGTTTTATCCCTGAGCTAACCATGTATTTTATGGTTCATGGTTATTATGGCCATCCGAGATACTACAAATTAGGAAAAGAATTAGGGCTAATCCAGAAGGAGCTCTCCTTTGAAGAATTGAATAAGACTCCCCTTCCTTTCCCCTGAGAAGCAGAAAATGAAAGCAATTGAAAAAATCAGGAATTTTTACATAATTGGTGCAACTAATGCTCTAATAATTACAGTGATCATTCTTTCTTATTTTAACTCCATAGGTAAGTTGGAAGAGATAGGAGTAAAAATAGAGCTTAACAAAGAGAATTCGATGAGTTATCTCCTTTCTTTTGTTTTAGGGTTTGGACTATTTAGCATAGACAAAATATCTTTAAAATTAGAAAATATTTTAATAAAAAGATTTCCCAAAAATTCAGAGCGGGAAAATTTTTTTTACAAATATGGATTTAAAAATATGCTTCAAATATATTCTTCCTTTTACTTTCTCATCGGAATGTTATTCTTTTCTTTCTGGGAGGAGCTTGTTTTCCGAGGCGCAGGCATTTATTTATTCATGTTATTGAAATTTTCAAAAATTTCAGGAATAATAATAACCGCATTTTTATTTGGAATGTTTCATTTTTTTATTTCTCGGGCTTCGGTTTTACCAAAATTTTTGGGTGGCATTCTTTTAGGGATACTTTTTATATATACAGGAAACCTTTTTTTTCTTTTTTTTTCCCATGCGATATGGAATATATTTATATGGATAGAATGGAGGAAAGCATATTTGTTAAACATAAAATATTGTGATAAAATCCAAAAATAGGAGGGTTTTAATTTGGAGAAAGATAAAATCCAGGTGGAAAATTTAGGGAAAAGATATGGAGAGATTCAGGCAATAAAAGGTATATCGTTTGAGGTAAAAAGTGGAGAGATATTCGGAATAGTAGGTCCCAATGGAGCGGGTAAAACCACTACTATTGAAATAATGGAGGGGTTGAGGGTCCAGGACGAAGGTTCAGTAAAAATTTTTGGACTTGATCCCTTAAGGGATAAAGAAGAAATAAAAGAAATAATCGGTGTTCAACTTCAGAAAACAGCTATTTTTGACAGAATAAAAGTTAAGGAAGCCATCTCCTTTTTTGCCTCTCTTTATAAAAAATCTCTCAGTTCAGACCACATTCTTAAACTTTTTTCCCTTGAAGAAAAAGAGAATTCCTATATAAAAAATCTTTCAGGTGGAGAACATCAGAGACTTTCCGTTGCCCTCGCTTTTGTAAACGATCCTCAAATTCTTTTTCTCGATGAACCCACAACAGGAATGGACCCAAATGCAAGAAGAGAAATGTGGAGGATTATAGAAATGTGCAGACAGGAAGGAAAGACTTTAATTTTAACCACTCATTACATGGAAGAGGCTGAAAAACTCTGTGACAGGGTGGCAATTATTGATAAAGGTAAAATAATAGCCATGGATAGACCAAAAGAACTCATAAGATCCTTGGATGCACCTAAGAGAATCGAATTTAAACTTAAGGCGGAAGAAAATTTTGAAAAACTAAAAAGGATGGAAGGAATTATGGAGATTAAAATGGATGAGAGCGAGATAATCCTTTATACAAAGAAGCCATCAGAAGTCCTTTCAAAAATATTCTCAGATAATTTAGAAATTGAGGGTTTAAAAGTTTCTGATGCGAATCTTGAGGATGTTTTTATCAAACTTACAGGCAGGAGGTTCGAATGAAGAAGCTCTTTTCTGTTATAGTCATAGAAACAAAAATGTTTTTAAGAACAGGAATAGCAGTGTTTTTCACCTTTATCTTCCCTTTCTTTTTATTGATCCTTTTCGGAAGTATATGGGGAAAAAGATTCATTCCTTATCTTGTTCCTATGCTTATTGCCATGGTCTCCTCTTCCTCAGCTATATATTCCATTGGAACCATCCTTCCTATTTACAGAGAAAGTGGAATCCTGAAAAGGATAACAGTCTCTCCCCTCAAAGGATGGACATATATCTATGGTCTTGTAAGTGCTCGATTTTTAATAGCTCTTTTTCAATCCCTTTTAATAATTATAATTGCGAAATTGTTTTACAATTTTGAGATAAAAGGAGATGTCTTCTCTCTTTTGCTTTTCTTGCTCATAGGCATCCTTTCCACCTTATCCATAGGGGGTTTTATAGCGGGGATTTCAAAAAACAGCGAATCTGCCACCTCCATCTCCAACTTCACCTTCACACCCTTGATGTTTCTCTCTGGCGCATTCGTTCCCATGTTTATTCTACCCAAATTTTTCCAGAAGTTAGCTCAAATCAGCCCCGTATATCATTTCATAAAAGCTCTCCAGGATATAATAATTATAGGAAATTCCTTAAAGAAAGAGTGGATTCATCTTGCTTTTCTTGTCTTTTCTCTTTTTGTTTTTTCATTCATAACCAAAAAAACTTTCAGGGAGCAATGAATATCCTTTTAATAGAGCCTTTTAATAGATCATTAAAGAATAAATACGATTTTTTTTCATGTAAACGCCATGTCTTTACCTATTATTGCATCTTTAACCCCTGAAGATTTTAACGTAAGAATCCTGTGTGAGGAATTTGAAGAAATAACTTTTGAAGAGGAAGCTGACCTTGTAGGGATTTCTTTCATGACCCATCAAGCTCCTCGAGCCTATGAGATTTCAGAAAAATTCAGAGAAAGAGGGATAAAAACAATCCTGGGTGGAATTCATACCTCTTCTCTTCCTGAGGAAGCTTTAAAATATGCGGATTCTATATGCATTGGTGAAGCAGAGCAAATCTGGATAGAAATATTGTCTGACCTGAGAAAAAATTCACTGAAAAAGATCTACCAGGCGGACTCCTATCACAACCTTAAGAATCTTCCCTTTCCCAGATTAGACCTTCTAAAAAGAGAATCCATATTCATACCCATTTATTCATCCAGAGGATGCCCTTTTAAATGTGAGTTCTGTTCGGTAAGCAGATTCTTCGGTTCCAGACATAGAATTAGACCTATAGAGGAGGTTATGGAAGAAATAAGATTTAGAATAACTGAGAGAATGGAATTAACAGGATGGTCAAGTAAATCTCCATTTATTCTCTTCTGGATCGATGATAATATATGCGTTAATAAAGAATACTCATATTCTTTGTTCCAGGAGCTATCTAAATTCACGATCAAATGGATTGCCCAAACTACGCTTACCATGGCAGAAGATGTCCATCTTTTGAAACTAATTAAAAAAGCTGGATGTTTTGGCCTTGGCATTGGAATTGAATCCCTTAATCAGGAAAATCTCAATCTTGCTAAAAAGGGCTTTTTAAATGTTTTAAACTTTTCTAAATCCATAAAGAAAATTCGAGACAACGGAATTCAACCTTTATTATATTTTATTTTTGGATTCGAAAACGATGATATATCAGTTTTTGAAAATACTTTGGAATTTTTAGCTAAGAATTATTTTCCTATGGCTATATTCAATATTCTCACTCCATTACCAGGGACTGAAATATTCAAAAGAATGGAAAAAGAAAATAGAATTATTGAGAAGGATTGGTCAAAATACACTGGAGAATATGTGGTTTTTAAGCCTAAGCTTCTGAGTCCTGAAGAACTTCAGGAAGGTTATGAATTTATAAATAGAGAGTATAGGAAGTTTAAAAAAGATTATGAACTAAGGGAAGGATGGTTTATGGAGATTTTGAGATGAAAATTTTTATTTTTTGTGTATTTATTCTTTTTTTTATTTTTTATGCTCTCCAAACTCCAGCTCATGATATTAACTCGAATGAGATTCTTATAAAATCAAAAGAAAATATAAAGAAAGGCGTAAATAGATCCGATGAAGCTATTCTTTTAGAAACCCATTCTTTGCTTAAAAAATCAACATCGATTAAAAACTATCTCTATTACTATTATTTAGCTCTAACTGAATATCATCTTTCTCTTTTAAATTTGCAAAAGAAAGACAAATCAAAAGCAAAGAGGTATGTGGAGAGCGGTATAGAAAATATTAAAATGTCCCTAAAAATGAAAGAGGATTTTTCAGAATCCTTCATTCTTTTAAGTTCTCTTACAGCTTTTAAAATTTCTTTAAAACCTATTCTTGGTCCTTTCCTAGGACCTAAATCCTTCGATTATCTCGAGAAGGCTTTGGAGATAGAGCCTCAAAATCCAAGAGCTCATTTGAGCAAGGGCATAGCACTTTTAAACACTCCTAAACTCTTTGGAGGAGATACCTCAAAAGCTTTAAAAGAGTTGGAAATAGCAATAAACTTATTCGAAGAAGAAAAAAACAAGGATTCCATTTTGCCTGATTGGGGTAAATGCGATGCGTATTTCTGGCTTTCTCATGCGTATTATAAAAATGGAAATAAGGAAATGGCAATTAAGGTGGCTGAGGCGGGCATGGAAAAATGCCCTGAATATATGAGATTGCAAAGATATCTTAAAAAACTTAAAGAATAAAAGAGGGAGGTTTAAAGAATGAAAAATTTAGTTAGAGTAAACATTTTAGTTTTCTCTTTATTTTTAGTTTTTGCTGAAATACCTGAAAAATTCGAGGAAGCTAAATCTCTTCTTCAGAAAGGTGTGGAGGAATGGAACTCAGAGGATATGGAGAAAGCAAGGTCGATGTTGCTTAACATGATTTTGGCAGAGAAAAAGGAGAATCCTTATCTTTATTACTATTTAAGCCTTGCAGATTACCGCCTCTTAAATTACTATTTTGCAAGAAAAGGGAAAGAAAAAGCACAAAGATTTCTTGACGAAGGGCTAAATTATCTTGAAAAAGCCTTAAAAAAACAATCTTCTGATGGAGAGTTCGATGCTCTCTATGCATCTTTTCTCGGAATAAAGATAAATCTTAAACCAGAAGAAGCTATGTTTCTTGGCATGGAAATCGAAAGATATTTCGCTTCTGCTCTGAACAAAAGCCCTGAAAATCCCAGGGTAAATCTTCTGAGAGGAATCTCTTTGCTTTACACCCCTGAGATGTTTGGAGGAGGAGCAAAGAATGCTTTGAAATCCCTTGAAAAATCAGTATCTTTATTTGAAAAGGAAAAGATAGAAAATCCCATACTTCCCTCATGGGGTAAGGAGGAAGCATATACTTATTTAGGACTTGCATACGGGAAATTGGGAGAAAAGGAAAAGGCTATCTCTGCATTAAAGAAAGCTCTGGAAATAAATCCTAACTTCGCCTATGCAAAAATTCAGCTTGAGGCTATGGAAAAGGCAAGCAAATGAAGAAATTCTATTTGCTTCTTGTGAAATTGCTTATTTCCAATTTTCTTTTCACAAATTTTCTTTTCTCTCAACAGGATTCTCTCAAAGGAAGGATAGTGGATAAAAAAACCTCAAAGCCTCTTCCAGCCTATGTTCTGGTAAAAGATACCGGAGAAGGTGTGGATGCAGATGAGAAGGGCTTTTTTGAAATAAAGGTAAAAGGGGATGAGATAACCCTTGTCATTTATATGATGGGATATAAAATAAAAGAGATTAAAGCAAAAAAAGGAGAATATTTAAATATACAACTTGAGCAAGAGCCAATTTCTGCTCATGAGGTGGTGGTCACCGCTGATGCCAGGGTCTCGGATGACAAAAGCCAGAAAACAGTAACTTTAACCATGCTGGATGTTTATAGAACCCCTGGCTCTTCTGCAGATCCTCTGCATGCAGCACAGACCCTGCCGGGAATAAATTCTATCCCTGATGCTTCAAACCTTATTATAAGGGGAGGGGCGCCTGATGAAGTGAGCTTCTTCTTTGACGGAATAGAAATAAAACATCCATATCAGAGTGAATCTTTAAAAGAAGGATATTTCAGCATATTTGACAATCAAATGATCCAGAGTCTTACAGTAGCAACATCAGGTTTCTCTACCAAATACGGGGATGCTCTATCAGGGGTTATGGAGATCAACACAAAAGACTTTGTCCCAAAAACCCAATTTGTGTCAGGTGCTCATATTCTCGGGATACATCTTTTCTCTCAGATTCCCGTAACAAAAAGAATTGGTTTTATTGGCTCCCTCAATGCAGGACATTCAGAGCTCATGACTGAAACCAACAACATAGAAGGATGGCTCTTCAAGAACGGAGAGACAATCGGAAAGCTTGTTTTCCCAATATCTCAAAAAACAAATCTGAAGCTCCTCTATTTAATCCATGGCTACAACCTGGACTACCATGTAGAAAACTTCAAAGTTAGAACATCCAATAAAATAATTGGATTGACCATGGAGAACATTCTTTCGTCAAATATTTTCTCCAGGCTTACCCTTTCGGGCGTGGATTACAAATCCTCCTATCTTTTTCCTGATTTTCCTTTTGAAATAAAGGACAGATTTATCCAGGGAAGATATGACATAACATGGGATCTAAAAGAACATTTCTTGGAAGGTGGAATGGATTTCCAGAACAGATTTAATTACTTTATTCCAAAGAATATAAACGAGACCTATGATGTGGAAGGGAAAAGATTGAGTTTTTATCTCCAGGACAAATTTAGAATTCACGGGAATCTATTTGCCACAGCAGGTATAAGAGCCTCGGGACTTGATCTATCTGGATGGAGATTTTGTTGGGAACCCAGGTTGTCCTTTGCATATCTTCCCTCAAAGGAACAAATATTTAGACTTTCTGTAGGTGTATACAATCAATATGGAGATTATTTTATAATAAAGGAAAATCCCCATCTCAGATCCAAAACTTCTTATCATTTTTCCGTAGGATACGACTGGATTGGTGAAAAGAATGCCATAAGAATAACTTTTTACGAAAAAATATACAGGAATCTTTTCTTAAAAGAAGAAGATAAAATAACCAATGGCGGATATGGCTACGCTCGAGGAGCTGAGTTCTTTGCTAAAATAGATAGGAAATATTATGATTTCAAATTCGTTTACAATTTTCTTAATTCAAAAAGAAAAGAAGAGGATACAAAAACCCTTTCCCGCTCTCCCTATGAGATAGACCATTCCTTTACCATCATTCTTAATTTAAAAAGAAAAATGGATTCTTTGGGAATAAGATTTTCATATGCGAGAGGTCTTCCTTATACTCCTCTTTTAGGTAGGGAATGGGATGATGAGGAACACTTGTATAGACCGGTATGGGGTGAAGCTTATAGCAAAAGATATCCTCCTTTCAGAAGAGTAGATATAAACTTCTCCAAAAGGCTGGAAATTAAAAAGAAGCTCTGTTTCTTTTACTTAGGAATTGGAAATATTTTTAATTATAAAAATACTCTAAGATACGAATACACTGAGGATTACTCTGCTGAACGTTCTGTGGGAAGTATATTTAAAAGAAGCATCTTTTTCGGAATACTTGTAATGTTTTAAAAAAAGAAAAAATGGCTCTGATTTCTATGGATTTCATAGAAAAATTACTGGATTATAAAGGAGAGCTTCTTGAATATTTTCTTTTCCCTTTTTTAAAAAAAGCTCTAAACGCAACAAATGCAGAATTTGGTTCATTACTTCTCCTTAACAGTGAAAAAAGAATCATATCCATGGTTAGAGCTGGAGATTTCTCAAATAAAAGAATTTGTTTAAAAAGCATGGAAAAGAAACTTTCTTATATTTTTAGAACCTTAAAACCTTGCATAGTCAATAATGTAGTTGATAATCCATATCATCTCTCCTTTGTAAAGAAGAAAATAAAATCTGAGCTTATATATCCTTTCCCCCTAAACGATGGTAAAGTCATTGTTCTTGTCCTTCCCTCTTCAAATTTAGGACATTTTAAATATGAGCATTTAGATGAAATCCAAAATATCCTGAGGGAGCTTTCGTCAATTATTGAAAATTTAAAGAGCACAGTCAGAAAAAATATACTCTTAATAAAATGTCATAACATTCACGAAAATATTCTCGATGAACTTTTAGGCGACGAATTTAACCTGCTCTCTTTCCACAACCCTATTTTCTCAGAAAAAATTATTCCTGCCGTGGAATTTGTCTTTTCATCATGTAATTCTTATTGTTCTTATAGATGTGCAGAGGCATTCAAGTTATCAAAAATACTTAAGAGTCCGGTGGGAATTATAAGACCATTTATTTTAAAAGAGGAAAAGAATAGCTCCTTTACATGTTCCTTTTATTATCTCTCATCGCTTTCTCCTGAGCAGGAAAGAATAATTAAAAAAATAAAAGAATCAAAATTTTATGTTTTCTCAAAGGAATGGAATTGGGAAAAACGCGCTTATCTCAAAATAGGTCAAATTCAGAAATATCTGACCGAGAGCAAACTGGAAAATTTCCAACTAAGCAATATTCTACAAACCATCCCTGTTTCTCCTTCGTATTTGTCGCGAAATTTCAAAAATACAGTAGGGATAAACATAAAAGGATTTTTAAGAAGACTTCAAATGTGCAAATCTCTTTTTCTGCTTGCCACAGGCAAATCTATTAGATATATATCTAAGAGGACGGGTTATAAATTTCCTTCCTCTTTCACAAAAGTTTTCTTTAAAACTTTTGGTTTGAATCCCTCAATTTTCCTGAAAGATCAATAATCTAAATCGAAAGTGAACATTTTCTCAAAATTATAACCTTTATCCACTATTCTATCTCCTTTGAATAAAGCCCAGGAAGGGAGGCTTGGGTATCTCTTTGTCATTTCAAAAATTTGTAAGGGAGAATTTGCTATAAAGAGATAAATTACTCTTTCAGAATTGAAGGGATTGGGCAGAGCGAGGAATAGTCCATCTTCAGGATATGAATATGTGGAGTTATCCCATTCAAAGATTCCTCTTCCAAATTTTACAGGTAATCTATCCTCCAGCTCTCTTATAAAAGAGTTATTCTCCCTATTCCCCATCACAATTAAATCGTAATTCATGAGCTCTTCCTTTGTTAGCTCGCTGTCTTTTCTGATGGGGATGAGTATTTCTGTGAATGCATTTGCAATTGTGTTCTGAAATTTAAGAGCAAGGGTTCGATTCGTATCTGTATACATGGAGGTTCCGTAAACAATAATTGCCCGTTTGAAATTGTCTGCAAGATTTGAAAAAGTATAAAATTCGTCAATTTTAACAGGGATATCATTGCAAACATTGAATATAAGAGATTCAGGTTTTGATGGAAATTCGAAGACAAACTCATTGGTCTCTGAGTCCATAACTTCTATTAATTTTAATTTGCTCTTGTTTTCAAAATTAACCTGAATGGTAGTGAAAAAATGATAAAAGGGCTCTGCCTGCTTGACTTTCAAAATCAGAATCCATTTATTGGAATCTCTTTTTATTTTTGCTTCTGGAGAAAGTGAGGGGAGCCCCTTTCTTTCTGTCCATTGCTTAACATATTTTTCGAGTTTCTTTCCTGAAACTTCCTCAAAAATTCTAATAATCTCAGAATTTAAAATTTTTTTCTCTTTGAAACGTTCGTGAATTTCATTCATAGCTTTAGAAAATTTTTCATTCCCCAGTAATAGCCTTAGCTGATGAAGAAGATATGTGCCCTTTATTCTCGGAATAACATAATTTTTATAACCGTTATATATTCTGCTCGCATTTATAGCTTCCAGATCTCCTTCCTTCGAAATTATATAAAGAAGCCTTGAGTTAAGCTCCTGAAATTGATTTTTCACGAAGCTAATGGATTTATCAAGAGAATCAGGAATCTCATGGAGTATGTTCCAGTAAGCAGAGGTCCCGCTCACAAACCAGTTTTCATTATCTGAGGATGGATAAACTGTATTTTCCCATAGATCCTTTTTATCGAAAAAGAGAATTTCTTTGATTTCCTCATATTCTTTGGAAGCAACTGCTTTCCTTTTTTCATCTATTTTTATTTTTCTTTTTGCCTCTTTTAACTTATCAGTTATAAGCACAGGACTGAACAATGTGTAACCGAGAGTTAGATGGGGCAAGGCTCCCTGAAGATCCGGCATCAATCTGCTACTCTTTTCAGGGAACTTCTCTCTAAGGGTTGTTTTGCCGAAGTGGGCAAGGAAAACAAGCTTCTCAGCCATTTCAGAGGTGGTAACTTTTCCATCGCATGCATGAGGTCTGTTAATGGGAGAGCTTGCCCACAGATTTGTCACTGACACTGAGTCTATCTTTCCAAAATATTTTCTGTAAAAATTAAAAAATTCAATGTCTCTATTTGATGGACTGTATATAAGATCAAAGGGAGAATTCAATGGATTTGAAACATATTCCTTTCTTACTTCCATATCTTTCGCATTATTGTCGCTCCAGTAAAAGCCTTTTGTCCCTCCAGGAAAATCATTGTTTTTGCTTTTCCACAGTTTAAACTTTTTAGTTCCGAGGAGAAGCACTGCGATTTCATCAGTTCTTGTATCTGCTATAAGCCAATCATTTGTGTAAAGTCCATTATTTTTGTCAACAAGAATTGATACAACCTCATCTATACTCTTAGCATACTGAATAGCTTTTCTTATTCTATTGGATTGAGGGGTTCCATCTATATTAAAAGGAGTTTGCATAACAGTGGTTTCTCCAATCATAATTCCAGATGAACTTATATAAAAATCAGCTCCTGAATGTATTCCTCCTGGAAAGGTTTGATACACAAATCTGAAGCCTTTAGAAGGAACGATATCACAAATAATATTCCAGTGCACACCAGTATAACCATACCACATAAAAATCTGCCCAAAAACAACTCTCCCATCTGCGGAAGCTGGCTTTGTAGCAAGAAGAGAAGAGCATTTATGATGAATTTCGGATAATCGAAGCTCCTCTTCTGCTTTGATAAAACTTTTCCCTGATAGGTAATGCGGTGTTCTGGCAAGTGCTGAAGAGAGCTGACCCAAATCCACCGCAGAATTTAATGTTACAATATCAATCAAATCAATGACCCTATCAAAAATTTTTCCTCCTGCTTTCGAAGCTCCATCAGCAATTCCTTTCATTTCCAATAAAAATTCCTCATCGTATTTCCTCAACATGAGAGAATCCGCCTTGAGTCTCATTTCATCCCAGCCAGAAGCTGGATTTTCGGGATTCGCTCTTATCGAAAGTTTTTGAATATATGAAACAATCTCCTGGGAAAGGAGATAGCCATGCTGGTAACCTCTCTGGTAAGGTTCACCTTCAATATGAATAAATATCCAGCCATTTTCATCATATCTATAAGCATTTCCAAACCACCTTAACCTCTCTAAAGGTATGAATTCATTTATATCTTCTACCTCCTCTATTACTATGTCATCAAACCAGGCTTTACCGTTCGCTTTTCCATTTAAACCGAGATGAACTTTGACAAAATCCCTACTCTTTGAGGCTATGAAGAGAGTCTCCACCTTTCTCCAATCAGAAGTGGCTCCCACAGTGGGAGAGTGATTTGTAAAAGGAAATGAACCCATTCCAAGAGAGGCTGGAAGAGAAGTCGGGTATCTACTCTCGTAATCAGAAAATACATTTTCTGTCTTAATCCAACCGCTCAATTTATATATTTGCCCAACTTTCATAGGAATAGCATCCAGGCTCAAATTAGTTGAAGAGGGAGAAACATTGTGAATAAGAAGGCTTTTTCTACCGGAATGGCTAATACTGGAATCAATTTTAAAAAATGTGTTCGAAGGATCTGAAGAAAAAAGGGTCCAACTCGAAGAAATTCTCTCTACCTTTTCAAAATCCTCTTTAAAAATAGTTTTTTTCTCTTCCCATGCATTCAATGTTGAAAAAGATAAAAGAACAAATGTTAGATATGTAAAAATACAGCGCCTCTTCATAGAAAACCTCCCTAATAAAAGGAATTAGTTTATATCTTTTGTCATGAAAAATCAAAAGGTTTCAAGCTATTTGGCTATGAACAAGAAAATTTCACCTGCAATTCATCGTAATTTTTTATCTTCTTAGAGAAGCTTTGGTGAAAATATGATCAGGGATTTCCACATTAAATTCTATGGATTCTATAGTGATCTCAGTCCCATCACCTTCTTTGAGAACATCTTTAAAAATCAGTTTTTTAGGATACCAGCGTTCCTTTACCTTAAATATTTCGATTATTTCTAATTTTTTCAATAATTTACCGCTTTTTGCGAAAAGATGCTGGCGCAAAGGTAAATAGGTTTCCTTGTCCACCCAAATCTTGCGTCGGTAATATGCTATTTTCTCTTTTTTAGCTGTTAAAACCAGAACATAACATGGACGACCATTTATCTCTTCCTCCCCTTCCATTTTCACATCATAACTCTCGCTCAATTTTGGATCTTCCATAAGATCCTCATAAGAAATATCTGAGCCTGCCATGGATTGTCTCAACATATGTCCTGCTATCCTGATTACTCTGTCAGTGGAAGGCGTCCATATCCAAAGCTCATCTCTCAGTTTCAACATCTTGGTATCTTTTTCTCTGGGAGGCTCAAGATACTGAGAAAAGGCTTTTTCTGTTCCTACTGCCCATGTTTTTATTTTTAAAGTCCTGGTTCCCCTTCTTTCCTTGATTACCATTGTGGTTATGGAAACTCGATTTTCTCCTGTATAATTCTTATCCAACTTTTCCAGAATTTCCTTTCCCGAAGGTGTTTGAGAGGAAAGAGTGAGAACAAGGATGAGCAATAAAAAAAAGCCGCTCTTTTTCATACCTCCAGCTCCTTAAACAATTGTGCGGTTTGCCTTTTATAAATCCCTAATCCTGCGAACATGGTTCCTATTACAGAGGCGAGAAGACCCGGTATAAAACCAATGAAAAAGCTAACGGTTGTTACCCTTGCTCTTATAACATCAGGAACAAGAGCTGTGGATTTCTGTAGCATTCCACTGATATCCCAACCTACCTCCTGAAGGTAATAGGATACCAAAACTCCCAACAATGTGCCTGCTATAGAACCAGCTAACCCGATCATTATGGATTCATAAATCATCCGCCCATATATCTTTCCCTTAGGTTCTCCCATTGCCATGCGCACACCGATCTCTCCATATCTTCTTATTCCATTCAATAAACCCGAGTTCCAAATCACAACTGACATAACAATCACAAACAAGTTAACTATTACAAATCTAAATTTTTCAATTACTTCCAGATATTCTCCCAGTCCTCCCTGTTCCCATAGAGTAAGTGCCACAGGCGAGAAATCATCATTTTCATTAGAAAATTTTTTGTTTAATTTCTCGGTCACCTTTCTTATTTCTTCCTCATTATATAACAGGTTACGAGAGAAGCCCAAAATTTCGCTTGCTCCATCCTCCATATCAAGAACATTTTGTATCTCTTTTATATCTACAATGATGTAGCTTTTATCCAAATGGGAGATACCGAGCCGAACCATCCCTGAAATTTTAAAATTATATATTGCCATGGCTCCGTGCATGGTGGAACTTAACAAAGTGGCTGAATCTCCTAATCTTACTTTAAGTTTTCTTGCCAATTCTTCTCCCATCAATATTTCATTTGACTGAACTGGCAATCTACCCGAAACAATTATCTTTTCAAGGTTCAAAATTTTTCTTTCATGAGAATTCTCATTGATCAGTTCCACTCCCAATCCTCTTATAGGGCTCTGAGCTCGAGTCTCACCATTTTCATCTGGTATATCCAGTAATCCACCGAATCTTATTCTGGGAACCCATATTAATCCTGCCTCATAGTTGTTTAAGATCTTCAATAAACTATTCGTCCCCAAGATTGCCAGATCATTGGGTGCCTGATCCATCAATCTCCTGTAAGCTTTTGTTACAATTTTTACATGTCCTGTGTCAAGTCTTGAATTGTAATTTACAAAATCATTTAATACTCCCTGAAAATACGAATAGAAAAAAACCACCAAAAAAACACCAGCAGTAACTGTCATAAAAGGGAAAAGACTTCTGGATTTATCCCTGAGCAGACCCTTTAATAAAAACCTAATCATAATATTTTCCCCTTTATAGCTTCAGGAGCTTTTATTTTATAAATTTTCCTTGAGGGCAAGTAGCTTACCAATGTAGTAGCTAACATAATTAAAAGCACTGCGATTAAAATAAGACTCAATGAATATGAAGGAAGGAGTTTAGCTCCAAGAGCTAGTCCATACTCGTCCATGGCTTCCTGGGAGATCAAAGAAAGACCTTTAGTAGCGGTTAAGTATATCAAAGGAGTTCCATAGATGAAAGCTATTATCGCAGAAAGAACACCAATTAAAACACCTTCCAGAGTAAAAAGTAAAACCACTTGGAATCTTTGCATACCTAATGCCATTAATGTTCCGATTTCCTTTCTTCTCCTGAATATAGAGAGTATCTGGGTATCAAAAATAGCTAACATAACAATAAAAAGCAAGATAAAGTATATTATGGATGCAGATACTGCTTTACCTCTTACTATCTCATTTATATCCCTTAAAAGAAAATCATGATTTCTAAACTTCCAATCAGGGAAATCCATCTGTAATTTATTTTTTTTGTCCACCACAATTATTGTGGCTTCTCCTTCTAATTCTGTCATCTTTTGCAATTTATCGAGGGGAACCCAGAGCTGTCCTACATCAATGGTTGGAACCTGGGTATTCATTATCTCCACTATTTTCCCCTCTATTGCATCAAATGTTCCATTCACATCACGCCAGCGAATTATTAAATAGTCACCTTTCCTCAAGGAATTACTTTTCCCCATCCTTGTGCCTATTAAGACTGGTAAAGCATCCTTTTCTGTCTGCAAAATTTTTGTGGGAATGTTCAGGACTTCTTGTTCTGGCTCTATACCTTTTAAAAGTATGGATTGCCATCTACCTTGTAAAGAAATTGAACCCTGTCTTATGAGAATGGGAACCGCTTCTTTGTTTTCAATCTTAACCTTCAGTTCCTCAGGTATGAGAGCGTGGCTGTCATCAAGGGTCAGCGGATCATAAGGGTCATAACTTCTATGCCAGTACTGCCCGCCTCCTATCTCGTGCTCAATCATGGCTCTGGATATTTGTTTATACATACCTTCATAAAGTCCGAAAGTCCATACAATGAGAACATAACAAAGGGAGAGCACAGCAACTTTAAGCCATGTTTTCAATCCTGCGCCAATTAAATTTCTTAGAGCTAATTTTAGTATCATCATTTTTAATTTTCCTTATCTACAATTTCGTCTTTGAACACTTTTCCATCCACAAGATAAATCTTTCTTTTTAAATATTGAATCACTTTTTCGTCGTGAGTGGCAAAAACAAAAGTGGTTTTAAGTTCTTTATTCAAACCCATCATTATCTCCAATATATTGTGGGAATTTTCCGCGTCAAGATTAGCAGTAGGTTCATCTGCAAGTATAAGATCCGGTCTTTTTACTATGGCTCTCGCAATGGCCACTCTCTGACATTCACCGCCAGAAAGCTGGGGAGGTTTCGAGTTTATCTTGTCTGTCAAACGAACCCATTCCAGGGCTTCAAAAACCCTTCTTCTTCTCTCACTATCTGAAACTTTCAAAAGCAACAAAGGAAATTCCACATTTTCATAAGCTGTGTATACTGGTAACAGGTTATAAGTTTGAAAAATAAAACCAATGTGTTTATTACGGAGTTTAGCTGCTTCTCTCTCTGATAAATTTTCTATCTGTCGAGATAGAACCATTGCTCTTCCCTCAGAAGGTTTATCCAGTGCTCCAATTATATTCAATAAAGTTGTTTTTCCTGAACCGCTCGGACCTATTATCCCGCAAAATTCTCCTTTTTCAAAATTAAGGCTGACATTCTTCAAGGCTGTGATCTTATGCTTCCCCATGGAATAATTTTTAACTATCTCTTTAAGTTCTATCAACCGCATATTAGCACCTCCTTGTAATATAACATTTTACCTCAATGATTAAATACCATCATTAACTGAAATCCCTTTCCCCTGAAATTACTATCCCCTTCTTTTCTGTTGTAGAACCCCATTAAATTGATCTGCCAGTTATCATAGGTTCTCTGGAGACAAATATATGAGTAAAACTTTCTATCCATCCAGTCATAGTAGCCTATAAGATATAAGGTATCAACAAGGGATAATTTATAGTCCATCAAAAGGGCTGTGAAATTTCTTGTTTTATCTGTGGGAATTATTTTAGATTCAGTGACGTGGGTAAAATGCTCAAATAAAATATGCAAGCCTGAGTTTAAAGTATAGTCTGCTCCTATTGTTAAGAGATATCTTTTCATAGCATTTTCTCGGCTCACTCTTATTTTTTCCGCAGATGCTTCGAACCATAAACCAATACCTATATCCCAGTTCCCATCAATAGCATATCGATTCTCTAATCCGTCTGAAATTGTAGAATTGGTTCTCCTTTGCCAGTCTTCTGAATCAATATGTCTACGATGATAACTGAAGGCAATCTCTCCCTTATGCACGGGAAACTGAAAACGCCCGCCCAGTTCCGCACCGTTTCTCTTTGTTTTAAAAATTTCTATGCCTTTAAGTTCATTGTTTCCGTAAAGCCCCCAGAGCCATATATTGGAATTACTCAGAAAATAGTATCGTATTAGAACGCCATAAACACCATCTGTCAATTTCAAAGGATCGCGAATATCCATTCGGTCGAACCACATAAGGGCTCTCAAAATCTTAGCAGAGCCAAAATTTATTTTCTGAAGACCAAGGCGTATCTCGGACTGAGCAGAAGAAAAGCGCAGGAAAAAACGATATGGTTTAAAATCAAAATTCATAATAAGCTTGTCAGGAGAGGTTATAGGCGTGTCCCCGAAAAGATTGAGCACAACCTCTGAATCAATTATCTTATTTTCATCCAAAGATTTTTTTATTCTCAACTCCGGCAAATATCGCAAACCGAACCAGACCCTCTCCTCCTCTTCTATTTTGTAATTTATCCATATGGATGCCTGACCATGGAAGGATAATTGTTGGGCAAAGGTATTCCATGAAAAAAACAAAAAAAACAGAAATAAAATTTTACCAAGATAAAATCTCTGTTCAAACTCTCTTCTCTCTCTCATTTATTCCAGATTCTACAAACAGTTCCAAAAATGGATTCCAAAATGCCAGCTCCTCTAATAAGAATACTAAAACAGATAAAGGTATGCAAGGGAAGTAATAAGGAAACAGAGTTAGAAAACATAAAATGTCTATGAAATAGTAAAACTTTACCTCTAAGTTTCTTTATAAGGAATAGGCTGAAAAAATTTCAAATGAAGATTTAAATTTTCTATCTTTATATTAATTGAACATATTCTGTCCTATCTTTGCCATCAGCTAAAAATCAACATTAAAAAATTGTTTCCATTTTTTAGCGATTTTATCAAGATCCTTTTGCCTTTCTAGATAAAATTCCATATACCCACAGTTAATGCACACATAACAACTAATAGCTCCGTATGAAAACCAAGTAATCGGAATGTTATGCAAAGTCTCATTACCACTATTCTGTTTGTAGTATATCTCCTGTTTTCCGCATTTTGGGCATTTATTGTTTTTCATCTTCTCCCTCCTTTTGATTCTGGAATTCTTTAAGTTGAAGCCTCTTTTTTCTCTGTTTCAAAGCTTGGACGAGCAAATACTCAATCTGCCCGTTTACGCTACGAAACTCCTCTGCTGCCCACGCCTCGAGCTCTTTCAAGATCTCCGGGCTCAGACGCAGAAGGAAACTTTTTTTGGCACTCATTCCATAGATTGAGTTTTACTTGTAAAGCGTTCCAGTATTAATAACAGGTGTAGCCTCAGCCTCACCACATAAAACCACCAGGAGATTGCTTACCATTGCTGCTCTTCTTTCCTCATCCAGTTCCACTACCTTTTTCTCCAGTAGGCTTTCCAGAGCCATCTCCACCATGGAAACAGCACCCTGAACAATTTTTTTGCGAGCAGCTATAACCGCTTCTGCCTGTTGACGACGAAGCATGGCACTGGCAATTTCTGGAGCGCAGGCAAGGTGTGAGAGTCTCGCTTCCTCTATCACGACACCAGCCCTATCAAGCCTTTCCTGAAGCTTTCTTTTAAGCTCTGCGGATACTTCATCCATATCACTACGCAAAGTTATCTCCTCCTCCTCTTCACTATGGTCATAGGGATAACAACTGGCGAGGTGTCTCAAGGCAGCCTCAGCTTGAATTTTGACAAACTGTTGGTATCTATCCACATCAAAAAGAGCTTGCGCTGTATTCTGAACTTTCCAGACAACCACAGCTCCTATTTCAATTGGATTCCCTCTCTTATCATTGACCTTTAACTTCTCCACCTCGAAGTTCCTGATTCTGAGAGAAACAGTATAATAGGATCTCGGTTGAGCCAGCTTGAAAGGATTGGTCCACAATGGAAACCGTCCTCCTTTACTGTTCCCTTATACTTTCCAAAAAGAACAAGAACCTTAGCTTCATTGGGTTGTAAAGTAAAAAAGCCAAAAGCAACAAATATAAAAGCAAGAAGGGAGAGAAAGAAAAGTCCTGCTTCCCATCCTGTGGGTCTGCTAATGAGCTTCAAGAATGTGAAAACCATAATAACAAAAAGACCCAGGAGCACCATGAGCATTGTCCATCCACTCAAAACTTTTACCTCTTTTTCTTTTGTCATTTCATATCCTCCTGATGATATCATTTAGATATCATTTTAATATAATTTTTTATTTTGTCAAGAGGATCAATTTAAAATATCCTGAAAAAAATCAAAAAGCTATTAACGCTTTAAATGATAAATTAAAGAATTAAAATCTTCCCCTTCGATAGCTTCTTTAAATTGTATCCAAGGATGGGGTTTGATGAAACTAAAAGAAGGGAAGAGGATTTAGAATACCAGAGACTATAATATTCAGGATGGCATGTATAATAACAGAGAGCATAAATATTCTCTCCGTCGCAGAGTCCTATGTTCAGAGCTTGAACAGCTCTGGAATTCTCAATTATCATATTTTTTAGATGAACCAAGGATTCTATGGGTGATCTTTCCTTTAAAAGATCTAACAAAACATTCCAAATTTTTTGGGAACCAATGTCTCCCTCCACAGGAAATGGTGGTGAGATTCCCTTTACTAATCCATTAAAAACAAATGAAAATTTCCCATTTACAAAAGGCTGGTTGTATTCTATGTTTCTTCTTTGGTTTTGGAAGGAAGAACTACGAGCATGAACAAGAAAAAATTTGCTTTCAGGAAGGCTCTTCAGCTTCTCTGTTTCTTCCCATATTGGCTCTGTGGATTTTTTCATTTCCCATTTTCCTATAGGAGAAACATAGGAAATTCCCCATCCATCTCCCTGCCAGTCTCCATCAGGCGTTAAGCTTTTCCTGCATACCTCAGCAAAAAGGAGTAGAATCTCATCCGCTCTAAAGATCTCTTCTGATTTGAGCATAAGAAACCTGCACATTCTTTTTAACCTCTCAGGATTTTCGAATTTAATATTTCCTGAAGAGCATTAATGCATTCATCCACATGGCTTTTTCGCAGGATATAGGGTGGCAAAAACCTAATCACATGGCTTCCAGCTGGAATGGCAAGAATTCTCCTTTTCTGAAGTTCTTTAAGTATTAAATCCCTTTTATCTTTCACCTCCATTCCCAGCATCATCCCTCTTCCTCTCACTTCCCTCAGAAGCTCCGATTTCAGCTCTTTCAATCTTTCCAAAAAGTAATTACCGAGCTCTTCCACCCTAAAGAGAAGCTTATCTGTGATCAATTCGAGTATGCTCAATACCCCAGCACATACAAGAGGGTTTCCTCCAAAGGTGGATGTGTGTAAGGATTTTGTTATTTTTGGAGAGATCTCTTTTGAAACCAAAGTGGCTCCTACAGGAAGCCCTCCCGCAAGCCCCTTACCAAGACAGAGAATATCATAGTTTTCTATTTCTTTTTCTGAGGCAAGAAAGGAACCAGTTCTTCCTAGCCCTGTCTGAATTTCATCCAAGATCAAAAGAACTTCCTTTTCCTCGCATATTTTCTTTACCTCTTTCAGATATCCTGAGGATGGTATAAAAATACCACTTTCTCCTTGAATTGGCTCAATTAAAAAACCTGCAAAGCTTCCATCGAGAACCTCCTCCAAAGCTTTAGTATCATTATATGGAACAAACTTAAATTCCCATATTAAAGGCTCAAAAGGAGCTCTATACTTTTGATTATAAGTGGCAGATAATGCTCCCAATGTTTTTCCATGGTAACCTCCATAGCATGACACAAACTTCTTTCTCCCTGTGGCTAAAACTGCGAATTTCAAAGCCGATTCAATAGCTTCTGCTCCTGAATTAGAAAAATAAACTTGGCTCAGTCCCTTTCCTATTTTTTCCACAAGTTTTTGAGCAGAAAGAGCTCTTATCTCATTACCAAAACTGCAGTGAAGAGTCGTGAGTCTTTTAGCTTGTTCGCAAATTCTTTCAACTATATAAGGGTGAGAATGACCAAAAATATTGACTCCATAATTGGTCATCAGATCAAGATATTTCTCTCCAGAGCTATCAAAAAGATAACATCCCTCAGCTTTTACAAATGTAATCCCTCTGTTCACATAGGTGCCCACCAAAAATTTTTTTTGAAGAGAACAAGGATCCTCAATTTTCACAAGCTCTTCCATTTAAATTCTCCTCTTCACCTTATAACAGTGCCCTTTCCTTCCAAAGCATTCAAAACAGGGTTTTCTACTCTTCCGTCTCCCCAATATATTACTTCCACTCCTCCTTCAATAGCTCTTTTAGCCCCCATTATTTTCCTCTTCATCCTACCTTTTGCAAAATGAAGATAATTTTCTATGTTTTCTTTTTTTATATGAGAAATGAGTGTACTTTCATCTTCGGGATCTTTGAGTAATCCAGGGCTTTCAAATAACACTACCATTTTTTTAATTTTCAATGCCTCTGCCATTATGGCAATCGCCCAGTCATTATCAGTGTTTAAGATTTCTCCCTCGAAACTTATGGCTGGAGAGCATATTACAGGAAGGTAATTGTTATTTAACAAAAGAGTTATTAATTCTGAATTTATGGATTCCACCCTTCCTGTAAGGTTGTTATTTAATAGCATTTTTTTTTCACCCTCTTTTATAAGAATCTCTTTTTTAGGTTTCGCCTGCCATAGCTTCCCATCTATCCCTGATAATCCTATTGCATTCATTCCGTTCTTCTGAAGCATTGCTACAATCTTTTTATTAACAAGTCCAGCATAAGACATTAAAAAAACATCCATTAATCGCTCATCTGTAAACACGCTTGTTATACCTGAAGGAGATGTAACTGTTTTAACAGGTACAGAAAGCTTTTTTGCCAATTCGTCTCTGTAAGCACTTGCTCCATGGACAAGAATCAACTTTTCTCTTGAAAATAAATAAGAAATATCTTTACAAATCCCCTCCCAGTTGATTTCTTTTCCGCCTCCTATCTTAATGAGAAGCATTTTAATGATCTCCATATTTATTGAAAAACTCCATTAAATCCTTCTCGGTGGTTTTACCTGAGACAATACTGTTAATTATTAAATTCCTCCTTGCACCGATAACATGGGGTGGAATGGGCTCGTATTTATGAGGGCCAAATTTTATCAATGCATTCAGGTGAATTCCAGCCTTGTGAGCAAAACCATGGGAAAGGTTCGTCATTAAATTAATGGGAACCTCAATGTTGCAGATCCTTGCTAAAAAGTTCTCGGCTTCTGTAATAAAATTCAAATTGTATTTTGCGGTCAAATCTGGATTTATCTTGTAAAGATTCACAAGAAGAGCACTTAGAGGCGTAATTCCTGTTCTTTCTCCTATTCCGAGCAAAGAGGTGTCAACCCAGTTCGCTCCAGCTCTTAGAGCTGAGATAGCATTACTCACAGCGTGACCAAGATCATTGTGAAAATGAACCTCCAGATCTGAATGGAATTTTGAACGAAGCTCTTTTACTTTTTCATTCACTTCCCATGGTAGAGCACTACCTAATGTGTCTGGAATTCCTATTCTTTCCACATCTAATGAATTTGCAAGGCTGTATATTTCCAGAATCAGTTCGAAGGGTTGATGGAATAAATCCTCTGCGCTCACTCTTGTTTCAAGTTTACTACTTTTCGCAAGAAGGATATTCTTCTCGAGTATTTTTAGATACTCAGCTGGCGACAAATTCAGAGAGGCTATTCTCTCAGGGTCAGCAGTGCATAAAATATTAACTCCGTCCACCTTGCTTTCAATGGATCTTTCTAAATCTTTCTGATTGTTTCTAATGTGGGTAAGGATTTTACTCCTTCCATCATCTTTGATCTTTACTAACTCTATTACCACTTTCTGAATTTCATCCTTTACAGGGTTGCTCACCTCAATGTAATCCACCCCTATTTTCTTTAAATAATTGAAAATTTCCATCTGCTCTTTTAAAGAGAAATTAGCCTTTGAAAATTGAAGACCTTCCCTTAGAGTGGAGTCAATAATTCCTTTGAAGTTTTTACAAATTCCCATATTATTTCTCCTTTTAAACAGGATGAAGCCCTGGAAATTCAAGTCCCAAATTTTCAGGAAAATTATACATTAAGTTCATGCATTGCACTGCATTCCCAGCAGAACCTTTTACAAGATTATCTATAGCCCCTATAATCACGAGTCTTGATCCTCTCTTCTCCATTTCAAAACCGATATCGCAGAAATTCGTTCCCTGTAATATTTTGGGTTCAGGGAAACGGTAAATTCCATCCTCCATCTTTACAATTCTCACAAATGGTTTATCCCCGTATTCCCTTCTCAATATTCCCCATATCTCTTTTTCTGTGATATCCGTTTCGAGAAAAGTATGGATGGTAACAAGAATGCCTCTCACCATCTCAATCGAAGTGGCAGAGATTTTTACTGAGATATCAGGGGCAAAGCTTTTCAGAATCTGCTCAATCTCTCCTGAATGTCTGTGATCAGTGGGTTTGTAAGAACGAACTGCTCTAGATCTTTCTGGATGATGAGTTGCCAAGGTAGCTTTGCTACCAGCTTGAGAGCTGCCCATCTTGGCATCTATTATTATGGGTTCGCTTTTTACAATTTTATTTTTAACAAAGGGATAAAGACAGAGAATGGAGACAATCGCTTCGCAACCAGGTCCTGCAATGTATTGAGCTGAACGAATTTCTTCATTAAAAATTTCAGGAATCCCATAGACAAATTTGTCAAGAAGATCTGGATGGATATGTTCTTTTCCATACCAGTATTTCCAATCATCTGGTTTCTTAAGCCTGAAGTCAGCTCCAAGATCTATAATTCTTTCCGAAAGAAACATCCATTTTTCTAGGTAATGCATGGATTCTCCATTGGGAAGGGCTAAAAAAATCAGATCGCATGGCTCCAAATCGTCAGGTGCTGAAAATTTTAAATCTGTTAAACCTCTCAGATTAGGGTGAGGAAAGGAAACTGGCAGACCTGAAAATTTTCTGCTGGCAACCTGTTTAACTTTCACCTCAGGATGAAAAAGAAGAATTCTGAGAAGCTCTCCTCCTGCATACCCAGAACCTCCTACTATGCTAACAAGCAAATTTCCTTTTCCCATACGCCTTACATTTTTATAAAATTTTAGTTCTCATTTTTTATTCAAAATTTTTAAACAATAATCCACAATAGCACCAGATATACTCACTCTTGTAGGTTCCTCAGAATTCCTGAATTCCATAGTGTGATTCACCTCGTTTACTTTGAGACCTTCGCTGGTCTCAAAAATATCGATAGCGAGCAGTCCTTCTCCTATGGCTTCCGCTGTTTTCTCACAAACATCCACGACTTCGCTTGTCAGAGGACAATTTCTTGTTCTTGCCCCTCTTGCAGTATTTGTTATCCAGTGTTCTGACTCTCTGTAAACAGCACAAACCGCCTCTTTTCCAATAACAAATGCCCTTATATCTCTTCCGGGCTTTTTTATGTATTCCTGTATATAAAGAGCTTTATGTTGAGGATTCCCAAGAACATCTCTGTGTTCGAAAACTGCCTCGAGAGAATCTTTATCGTTAATTTTTGCGAGCAACCTTCCCCATGAGCCAAAAGCAGGTTTAATAACCACAGGAAACCCTCCCAAACTTTCCACTGCTTCTTCTGCTTTTTCCAGATCAAAAACCAGAGCAAAATTTGGTGTGGGGATCCCTGCTTTTGAAAGAACAAGGGAAGTTAAGAATTTATCCTCGCAGACTCGAGCAATTCTTGAATTATTCAGAACTGGAACTCCACAGAACTCAAGAAAAGCCACAGCATAATCTCCTTTGACAGTGGATACAGATCTTTCGAGAGCTATGTCGAAGTCTATCCGGAAATCAAAGGGATTAAAAATTTCCTTTCTTATATCCACTAATTTCACATCCACTTTTCTTCTTTCTGCGGATTCGATTATGAGTTTCTCCTCCTTTCTTATGGTGGAGTGTAAAAGGGCTATTCTTGTCATAACCTAAATAAACTCGCTTCTATTCTCCCCAATCCTCTTCTATCTTTGGAGCCTGGTTCAAAATGACACGATGATCCTCCACGGACTCTACCACCAAGAGGGAATGACAATGAGGACAACTCAAAATTTCAGAAACCACCAAATTCTCTTCCATCATGATATTTGCATCACAAATAGGACATTCGCCTTTAATACCCATCTTCAAACCTCCTTTAATTAGCTCATAAGAAATCATTATCTTAATTTCTAAATATTACGTCAAATTTTTATAAAAATTTTACTTTTTTTATAAAATATGTTAAATTTTTAACATGATTACTATTTCTGAGGTCATAGAAGATATAGTTAGAAAATCACCCTATTTAGAGGAGGCCCTCTCCCTTGGGATTATAAATTTATCAGCTCTTGCAAGAGTTATAAAACCAGATATTGAAAAAGAGTTAATGAAGAATGTTCAGGAAGGAGCTATAGTAATGGCTTTGAAACGTTTAACCCAGAAAATCAAATCCAGCCACAAAGCCCAGAAAAGGCTCTTTACAAATCCTCCTGATCTTATGGTGAGATCCAATCTGTTTGAAATAACCATTGCCAACTCTGAAACTCTTCTTCTTAAACAGAAGAAATTGCTGGATCAAATTAAATACAAGCAGAATTCCTTTATTACTTTCACACAGGGAATATATGAAACTACAATTATTGTAAGCAAAAATCTTGAGGAGGATCTTTTGAAAGTGTTTGAAGGGGAGAAAATTATCTCCAAGTTTGACCATCTCTCCTCCATTACAATTCAATTGCCAGAAGGTTCTGCTCTTATTCCAGGAGTATACAGTTTCATCTTAAAAACCCTCGCCTGGGAAGGGATCAACCTTATTGAAGTGGTATCCACTTTCAATGAATTCACTATGATCCTTGAGGACAAAAAAATAGATCTCGCCTTCTCCATCCTTAAACGCCTTTTCGAACCCGAAAGAAAAAAATGAACCTAATAATTCTAATAGACTCTTTCGGATGACCAGGTTCCAGTTGTTCCTCCGCCAGTGAATATTCCACTCATGCTGAAATATGTTCCTGTCAAAACATAATCTTCCCAGTCAGAGTAAGTTAAGGTTATAACATTTCCTGTATCTGCATAAGTGGTCTGCCAGATTCCATGATATCCTCTGCTATCTGTAAAAGTTCCAGATATGCCATCGCTTCCTTCGAGAGTTATAGTGAATTCAAAATCCACTGTGGTAGAGTCTGTTTTAACCATCTTCACTTTCCATTTCCCTCTCACATCCATTATTTTCGCTCTCAAAACATACTGATCTCCGTAAAGGACAATGGAATCCTGTCCAGAGAACCTATATTTATCATTCAACCAGACCTCAACAGTATGAAGTTCATTTATGGGAGTATAAAAGAACTCCACTGTAGACAATTCTTTAAAAACATAATTTCCGGATGACGGAATACCTGTTACACCATCTTCCACAATAACAGTAAGGGTATAGTTAAGAGAGGTGCATGAAACAAAGAAAAATAGAAACACAACTGCTGGAAATATTAAATAAAATTTAAATTTCTCTTCCTTATCCATATAAAAATCTCCTTTTATAACAATTCAGGCTCAAAATAGCCCGACCAAGAAAAAGATTATAACTCTCTTTCTTTGAAAATCAAATATGCAAAAGAGAGGTTTTATTAGTTCAATTTATAAAAATCTCCAAAAACAAGACCGATTCTAACTCATTTTTTCTTAGTAATTATTAAGAACCTCGTGTAATTTTCGGTTTGATCCTGAATATCCTCCTTTAATACCACAAGATGGTACAACTCTGAGCACTTTTTGCTCGCAATCACCCCTGCTCCATTTATTCTCTCTCTTTCAAGCATCATTCCAGCTCCCCCTGTATCGTAAAATGGTCTCGCTTCTATTTTGTTTCTTTCAAGAAAAATTCTGCATTGAAAAAGTGCATGAGGGTGGGAGTAGACAAATTTTATGTCCTCAAGTTTATTCCCGGGTAGAGAGAGCAAACAATGGCAAATTTTGAGACTAACTTCACCCGCCACAAGAAATTCTTTTCTTAAAATAAATTCATCGTTTTCTTTCACCAATCCACTTATTGAATTCTCAACAGGAAATATTCCAAAATCAATACTTTCTTCGTTAACTGCTTTTAAAATCTCGCTGAATTTAAGAAAGGGTATAGTTTTAAGCTCAGGGTCAAAAATGTTTGCTGCTATCTCACTATAAGCTCCGTGTTCACCCTGAAATCCTATAAGCTTATATTTGGATCTCTGAAGTCTCCTGCTTTCTCTTAGAATCAAAGAGAAAAATCTTAATGAAAATTCCTCTGAGATGGCGCCATAAGAGAGTCTTTTTATATTCTCAATTATAGCCCTCTCTCTTTCTGGTTCATATATCCTCATTTTTAAAATTTTTTTTAATTTTCCTAACCTTAAAGAGAATTCCATTCTTTTCCTCAAAATCCTTATTATCTCAGAATCTATTAAATCTATTTGATTTCTCATGTCCTCAATACACATTTCAGACCTCCTGAAAATTAATTTTTGTGGGGATATAAGGATGGATTAGACGAGGGGTTTCATTCGGGCGCTCAGCGCCCGAAAGAAGAAGAAATTAAATAAATTCAAATAATCTGTCTCCATTCTCCTATGTTAATTTACCAAATCTATATTCAAAAATCAATTTTCTAACCGAGTTTCACAAGTTTTTAACGGAAATCAAGCCTTACCAGAAAATCATAATGGAATTTGGAAATTTCCCCGGAGAAGGTAAATGATAATTTTTTTGAAAATTAAGGAATGGAAATTGAGGAAATCTTCAGTTCTAAAAATTGAAATTAAAACCCTGTTGATATAAAATTTAGTCCTGAAAATGATAGAAGGGAGGTTTTGATGATTTTCCAAAATAAATCTATTTTTCTTTTGGTTATTTTTATATTAATAGGAGGTTTCGTGGGAAAAGCAGAGGAATTTAAATCTTTCGTTAATGAAGAGACACAAAAAAAGGTGATGGAAAAAATGATTTCCCAGTTCGGTGAAGTTAATCGAGAGAGAATAGAAAAAGGAGTAAAAGGGGTTGCATCTTTTTGGAGACAAGAAGATGGGAGTCTGGAGGAGTTCGAAAACTTCTGCTACCAGAATTTTATTTCAGATTCTTCCATTCTTGAAAAAACCTTCAATAGAATTGAGAGAAACTTCGAAACCATATTCGGTTTCTTTCACCAAATCACAAGAACACTTTTAGAGCCTCTGGATCTTGACTGGGGAAAGCCATTGCCCGTAGACTTCTTATTTGCAAAATACACCCCATATGCTCATCTTCAGGAGGACATGTTCAAAACAAAGATTGCTTTTTCTATAATTCTTAACTTCCCTAATTATTCTCTCCAAGAAAAACTTGAAAAGGGTTCCTCCTGGGATAGAAAAAAATGGGCTGAGGTTCTCCTGAGAGACACTTTTACATCAAGGGTGCCAGCTGAGGTAAACCAAAAAATGAATGAGATATTTGTGGAAGCTAACAACTACATAAGCGAATACAATATTTTTATGGGGAACCTTCTGGATAACCAGAACAGGCCTATTTTCCCTGCGGGATTGAAACTCATCTCCCACTGGGGATTGAGAGATGAGCTAAAAGCCCAGTATGCAAACCCTGATGGTCTTCCGAGACAGGAGATCATATTCAAAGTTATGGAAAGAATAATAGAGCAAACTATACCCAAAACTGTAATAAATAGTGATTCCTTTTACTGGAATCCTTATTTAAACAAAGTATTTGAAAAAAGTGGAGATAGTTTTACCCCTGTTAATTTTGAAATGGAAAAAGAGACAAGATATGTGCATCTTCTGAACACTTTCCGCGCTCAGAGGCTTCTTGACCCGTATGTTCCTGAAGCTCCCACTTTAATAGAAAGAAGATTCAACAAGGATCGAAAAATTCCTGAAAAAGAAGTGGAAAGACTACTCACATCCATTCTCTCCTCTCCTCTAACAGAGAAGGTGGGCAAATTAATAGAGAAAAGATTGGGGAGAAAATTGAGACCTTTTGATATTTGGTATAATGGATTCAAGCCAAGAGGAGCATTTAAAGAAGAAGAGCTGGACAAAATTGTAAAAGAAAAATATCCTTCCTTAGAAGCTTTTCAAAATGACCTTACCAATATACTGAAAAAGCTCGGGTTTTCTGATGAGAAAGCCGGATTTCTCTCAGAAAGAATTGTAGTGGATCCTGCAAGAGGCTCTGGACATGCCATGGGCGCTAGCATGAGAACTGACAAAGCTCATCTCAGAACCAGGGTAACAAAAGAGGGGATGAACTACAAAGGATTCAACATAGCCATTCATGAATTAGGTCACAATGTGGAACAGGTCTTCTCTCTTCACGGTATTGATTATTACTTCCTTGCTGGAGTTCCTAATACTGCTTTCACAGAGTGCTTTGCTTTTCTTTTTCAGAACCGAGACCTAAAACTCCTCGGATTGAAAAAAGAGGATCCATTAAAGAAATATCTTCACGCCCTTGACACTTTCTGGATGACCTATGAAATAGGAGGAGTCGCCCTTGTGGATATGAAAGTATGGAGATGGATGTATGAAAATCCAGAGTCCACACCTTCCCAGTTAAAGGAAGCAGTGATCTCCATTGCTAAAGATGTGTGGAATAAATATTACAGCCGTGTCTTCAAAGTGAAAGATTCTCCCATTTTAGCTATTTACTCTCACATGATTGATTCTGCTATGTATCTTCCTGATTATCCCATAGGTCACATAATTTCCTTTCAGTTAGAGAAATACATGGAGGGAAAGAACCTGGGGGAAGAGATGGAAAGAATGTGCAAGCTCGGTTCTATAACACCAAAGCTCTGGATGGAGAAAGCGATAGGCTCTGAAATTTCCACTGAACCCCTTCTCAAAGCTGTGGATGAAGCTTTAAAATATATGAAAAAATAGCAAAATATGCAATTTTTGAAGAGGAACTATAAGTATAATATATCTTAGATCTTCCTTAAAATTTCTCCCAGAAATCCTCTTCTAATCTCAATGGCATCGGAAGGGCATACCTCCTGACAGCAAAAGCACGAGATACAATTTTTGTAATCAATTTTTAAACCTTTTGAATATTCTTTTATCGAATTGGTCTGACAAACCTCCACACATAGTCTGCAAAGCTCGCACTTTTCTATATTTATAAAGGGTCTTGGCAGGGATTTTTTTAAAGCTGGCATCAAAAATGAAAAGCGAGAAGATGGTGGAATAGAATCAGGAAAACGAAAACTGGAAAAAGAGAGAGTCTCGTCCCCTTCGGTTTCAATTTCTTTAATATCCCATCCTCTCAATCCGAGTGCCTTCCCAGCCTGAGTTATACTGTATTCCTCCCCAAGTCCTGTAGCATGGGAGATGAAAGTGTCTATGGCAAGGGCATTTTCAGATCCCACTAAAACTTCGAAACATATCCTTCTTCCATTGGCAGGACCATTTCCATCCATTCCAAGAATTCCATCAACAATTGTGAGAACAGGTTTTTTAAATCTATAAATGTCAATTAAAAATTTCGAAAAAGAGAGGAGGTCGTTTCCAAATCTAATGTGACATTCTGCCTTTCTTTTTCCTGGAACAATTCCAAACATATTTTTAACTCCAAGAGTGAGAATAAATTGGGTATGAGTTTTAAGTTTAGCAATATTTATGATTTTGTCCATTTCAAGAACAGGCTTTGAAATCTCAAGCTTCTTGAATTCTCCCTCCTTAAAATCCACCTGGACAACCTCCTCAAAAGGAACGAGCCTGATGGGCAATTTCCTGGATAGCTCATAAATACCAGTTTTCACTACTACTTTCTGGAAAGATTCTGCTGATGGGCTATCTCCCATAAATAAAATTCCTCCATTTTCTTCCACTATTTCCGCAATTGCCTCAACCACAACTGGATGAGTTGTAACTCCCTCCTCAGGTGATCTTGAAGAAAGAAGATTTGGCTTTAAAAGAACTTTGTCTCCCCGGGATATAAATCTCTTTACCCCTCCTAAGCAATTCAGGATTGAGATTATTGAATATTTAACATTGCTTAAATTGTATGTTCCACACTTCTTTAACACAACTTTCTCTTTTTTATTTTCCATGCTTTCTCTCTTCAAAATAATCCTGGAGAGCCAAAGTCCAATGTTTAAAATCAGGAATACCAGCGAGTCTCATTTTTTTATTTTCAAGAACAGAATATTTTGGCCTTTTCGCTTTCAAGCCAAGTTCTTCAGTGAGGACAGGCTTTATTTCCGCCTTTACTCCCATTATCTCAAATACTTTTCTGGCAAACTCATACCAGGAACATTCGCCTTCATTTGTCATGTGATATAAACCATACGGGGCATTATATTGAACAAGTAATCTTACTTTTTCTGCAAGCTCTCTTGTGTATGTAGGTGTAATGATTTGATCAGAAACCACTCTAATTTCCTTCCCTTCCTTCCATTTATTTATTATTCTCTCAATAAAATTTCCTCCTTTTGTGGTTTTCCCTTTTGCTCCATAGAGACCGCAGGTTCTAATAATGTAAAAATTTTCGCAATAATTTTTTATAAATATCTCACCGCATAGTTTTGAAAGGGCATAAACAGAAAGAGGAAAAGGGGGGTCATTCTCAACGTATGGAGAATTCTTTCTACCATCAAAAACATAATCGGTGCTGAAGTGAATAAGAATAAAACCGAAATTTTTAGAAAGAAGAGCAAGATTCCTTACAGCAAGAGAATTGACAAGAAAAGCCCTTTCCGGATAATCCTCACATTCATCTACAATATGATAAGCAGATGTATTAATCAAAATATCTGGTTTAGAAGTCTCAACTACTTTTTTAACTTTTTCAAAATAAGTTATATCCAGTTCTGAATGAGTCAGAGCCTTTAAATTATTTTTCTCGAATAAACTTTTAAATTCAGAACCTAATTGTCCACCCGCACCAGTAAGCAAAATCCTCATTCTTTCTAAGATAAAAATATAATCTGCAAAAATTTCTAATTTTGCTAACTTAACAAACTATTTTTAATTTAAATCCCTCTCTTTCAATCCTTTATAAGAATCTCCAAGAATGACTCTTTTTAGCTCAGAAAAATCCACAAGAACATTGGCGCTGCCAGTCTTTTTCCTTTCCTTGTGGAGGAAATCGTAGAGGTTTATAAGAGGAATATCGTATCCATAAGTTTGATTGATAAGCTGAATGAACTCATTTGCAACTATAGCATGTCCTACAGAAGAGGGATGAACTCCATCCAGGCTGAAAAGACCTCCTGTAAGAAAAGCAGATGTAAGTTTCACTCCTCCCACATTGATTCCTTCTTTGGTAGCTTTTTTTAATAAGGAATTAATGTCTAAGACCGGGATGTTGTATGTGGAGGAAACATTCTTTAAGAACGAATTGATTTGTTCAGTTCTCGCCTTTATAGCAGAAACCTCATCTTTATCAAGAACCACTTCATCAGGCAAGGGTAGCCCTGTTCCTCCAGCTGCCTTAGGTATTCCTATACCCTGAGCAAGATAAACCGAGGCTGGCAATGTAATATAATCTCCTGAAGAAAGATTTCCTTTAGGCCCTATCAAATACACAAGATTCCCTCCCACAAGAACAGGTTTCCTTGTAAGAGGATCAACAAGATAAATGGGAAGAGCTGTTACATAAGGTATGGAAGAAACATCCGGGATATTTGCAATTACAATTTTTGCAGAAGTTGTCCCCTTCAACGCGGTGATTATCTGGGTATAATAGGACTGAAAGCTGGAAAGAGGTGTAAGAGTCACACCTTCTATAACTCTTCCTGCAAGAACAGCTCTGAGAACATCGTTATTTCCTATCCATAGTGTAATCAGATCTGGTTTTAAAGCAATGCCCTGTTGAAGTTGGGTGCCAAGCCCTCTTAAAATTAAGTCATGCATCCCTCCCCCATCAGTTATAGTAGAGAGAAGGCTGTAGGTAGTAGCTCCTGGAACTGCAAGATTATCGTAAGGTCTCGGAAGATAAAGATTAAGAGGAACCCCAAGCCCTGGTTTCGGAACTATAACAATGGAAGGGTAAAGGGATTTAATTACCATAACAGGTGGAATACCTGGCTGGGAGATCAGAGGCTGTTGGAAATCACCGATGTCAAGCTGAAGGGATATAAGTTTAGGAAAACTCTCCATCTGAAAATCTACTACAAGCCCACCATCCTGATAACCTGCTGATATACTATCTCCAAGAGCCACATACTTCTTTATTTCTGCTTTATAATCTCCACCAATAAGAGTGAAAGTGGCAAGAAAAATAGCCAAAATAATTGAAAAACCTTTTTTCATTTTTCCCTCCCTTAAAATTTATATCCAAAGTGTATCCCTAATAGATTTGCAAAGGTTTTGTATGTTCCGTTGTATCCTTCTACATTCTTTCCTTCTGTTGATCTTTTCTCAAAGAAAAGGAACATGTTCGCAAAATCAACATAGAACTTTCCGAAGTTGTAAGAAAAACCGATGGTGAATCCATGCCTATCTGCATCTGGTAACATGGGAGAGACTGACTGAGGAAGAGAAGGAGATTGATCATAAACATAACCGAATCTACAAGAAAATTTATCACTGAATTTCCTTTCCGCTCCCATTCGAACTGACAGAACATCTTCATAATATTTTCTCATTGCCTCCTCTGAAGGGTTAAGTTCTGGATGTTCTGTGAACTCGATGGGAAGCTTATCATATGTGCTCCACTGAGTCCAGTTAAGATCAATTTCAAATACCCAGTTTTTCAATGCAGAGGTAGCAAAACCTAAAGAGGCCATTCCTGGATAAACTATAGTGGCTTTGCCAGGGGTTCTCCCAAAAGGTATGGAGAGTTTAACAAGCTGATCAAGAACAGGATTCCCAGTGCTTATCTGAGTGAACTCCGCTTCTCCATCATAATCTATCTCCACCTTATGCCTGTAGGAGAAGCCCAGATTAAAATTTTCCCTGATTTTCCACAAAGCACCCACTGAGAAACCGAATCCTGAGTTTTTAAACTCAGATGACAATTTCAAATGCGCAATATCCTTTACAGTGAATGTGAAAGGATCGAATAGAGGAACATTTCTCTCAAGGGCAACTGAAGATATTCTGTAGTCAAAAGTCGCGCCAATGGCGAAATTGTCTGAGACTTTCCATGCAATTGCTGGGTTTATGGCAATATGTTTTAAATCTGCAAACTGAGAAATAA
>FWPU01003717.1_pt1 | contig 37558 bp, 36 predicted proteins | sample 2228361 | NCBI WGS metagenome assembly FWPU01 (sample SAMEA103939777, study PRJEB20133) | metagenome
GGGCTCGCCGGGCGTGTAGTCGATCTCGACGCGATGCGGATACTCCCACCGGGCGCGGTACTCCGGGGGGAGCCGAAGCGGCGGAATCTCCCACCCACCCAGTCCCACGGCCGACACGTAAATCGTGCAGCCACGGACGCGCTTCGCGCGGGTGACTTTGTAAACCGTAGTCGTTTCGCCCGATGTGTCGACAGGCTTTGGTTCGTGTACGTTGACCACTTGACAGTCCTCCCTTCTGCACTTGGCAGGCTGTAACGAAGCGTCGACACGCTTTGGTTCGTGTACGTTGACCACTTGACGGTCCTCCTTTCTCGTGGGGCAGGCTGTAACTGCAGCGTGCACAGAGCTCTTTGGTGTCTCAGTCTCGGCGGCGTCGCCAGAACATGTGGTACCTCCTTTCGTGCTTAGCAGGCTACGCGGCGGCGGAGCGTAATAGTAGCGCAAGCGACCGTCCCCGGGGGAGCTTTCTGGAGGTAGAAGGCCGGAACGTCGGGGCTGTCGAGAAGTTTCTTCCTTTCTTCCTGACTCAGGCACCAGAACACGCAGAACCACGTCAGGTCAGTCCGTGGCGTGGGCACCAACAGTTCACATGGAGCTAGCACCTGCGACATCGGCTCCACCCCCCGCGCTTCCGCCTCCCACACGACGTAGGGGGCGTCACCTAGCTTGCTGCGTAGCTCCTTCGCCCACGCTACCGCGTCCTCGAGGGAGCGGAAGGCAAACAGCTTGCCGGCGTCGGCCGTCGTGGGCTCGTCGGGCGTGTAGTCGATTTCAGTCCGATGCGGATACTCCCACCAACCCCGGCCCACGGCGGAGACGTAAATAGTGCGGCCACGAACGCGCTTCGAGCGGGTGACTTTGTAAACCGTAGTCGTTTCGCCCGAGGCGTCGACGGACCGCGACAGGTGCCACGACATTGCTTCCTTGCACTGCGGGCACGCCGTAACTGCTCGACAGTCTTCTGGCCAGGCTTTGGTTCGTGTACGTTGACCACAGCGTGCACAGAGCTCTTTAGTGTCCCAGTCTGGGCGGCGTCGCCAGAACATGTCGTACCTCCTTTCGTGCTTAGCAGTTTCTCGTGGTAACTCTGCTATCTTCATGTTAGCACTGTTATCACACTTGTCAAGACCCCTGCTCATAAAAGTTGTCGATGGTTGCTCTAGACAACGTCTATAGTTTGCAGCCGGGGCGCTGTAAGATAATAGAAGCGTGAGCGCACGTAGCACACGTTCGAACGCGCGGAGCAGGCAACGCGCGGCGCGTACTCAAGCAGCGCTAGCGTCACAGGCAAGTCGTGACGAGCAAGCGCTCGTGGACTTGAGCGACCTGCTCCCGCGACAAATTCGGTTCGTGCTGGCGCTAGCGGAAGACCCGCTGCGGACGGACAAGGAGGTCGCGCGCGCGATGAACATGCGCGCGGGCTTGGTCAGTGATTGGCGCCGGCGCCGACCGCGGTTCAAGCAGGTGTGCGAAGCGATACGCGCTCACCCGGAGCTGGCTGCTATTGTCGTCTTGCGGTACTCGCAGCCTGCTGCCGCTGCGGCGCTAGTCCGGCAGTCGGGCGAGTCGGGACGGTATGCGGCGGAAGCTGCTAAGCAAGTCTTGCGTGAAGCGCGCGAAAGGGGGGGTAGAGCGCCTGCTGCGGACGCTTTGGCGAAGCTCGTACGCGAAGCTACCAGGGACTCGACATAAGAACCAAACTTTTACACCCTCGAGGCGCCACCCCCTCGAGGGGGAACCCCCCCGAAGCGTAGCCCCTCGAGGGGCTACCCCTCGAGGCTCCACTCTATCGAGGGGGCGGCTGCGTCTTGGGCGAAAGTAAGACGCATCCCCCCTACCCCCACTTCCGCCTCGGGGGGCATCTACTAGTGGTAAGCTCGCTCTTCCACGCGTGGCGGATTTCTGTTCGGGGGCCGCCCTCGTCTGCGCCTGGTTATTACCTCTTGCCGTGCCTGAGAATCACGTAGCCGCCGAGGCTTACGAGGCCAGCAAGCAGGGCTAGTGTGCCCACGAGAGCGAGGCCCTGGGAGTCCGATGGCGCTAGTGTCATGCCCAGGCCCACCAGTGCGGGGCCGAGGATGAGGAGGGCTTTCTGTTTCATGGGCTTCCTCCCTTCGCTTGGCAGCGATGCGGTGCTGTATGCTTCCGGGAACCACCACGAGCGCTACAAACCCAAGCTTCGGCCATTGCGTGGGAGCGGCGGCTGAGGCGTTGCAGCTTTCCCAGCGTCTTGGCCTCGATCTGGTGCATGCGTTCGCGGGTCACCTGGAACTCCCGCCCCACCTCTTCCGGCGTCCGGCTGCGGCCGTCCTCCAGCCCAAAGCGCAGCTCCAGTGGAGTAAAAGGGCTGCGAACTCCCTTCGCCTGCCGATTGTGGGGTCTAAAGGTGGGCCTTGAACGGGCAGCGCTTCTCCTCTCTTGGGGGCCATAAGGGAAGAGTTAGCCCCTAAGGAAACTGGCCGCCGACGAAGAACTTAGAGGTTCCTACCGTGTTCAGCCTCCTGCGGAACCCTTGCCACTCCCCGACGGAGTCGGGGCCCCACCCTTCCGTTAGCTGGCCTTGGGTTGCGGCAATGACGGTGGGTCAGGCCGCCATGCATTGACCCCTGAAGTTCGCCTTGACGGTGCCATTGTACAGCCTGCCGGAGCCCAGCGGTCAAGGGTATTTGACAACCTTTGTCGCGGCACCTATCTTAACGTTTAGGCGGCGCGGGTTCTCCCAGGAAGGACCCTGCGCCGCTTCCCATTTGGGCCGCCGCTACTCGCCGCCCGCGCCGGCGGCGGCCCCGAAAAAGGAGAGCGTGCTGTGGCGATTAGAGAATTGCGCAAGCGAGGCCGGAAGCCCATCCGGTTCAAGGAGGGGGCTTTGCACCGGCAGTTGGGTGTCCCCGAAGGGGAGCCTATCCCGCGCTGGAAAGTGCGTGCTGCTCTGGCCGGTCGTTATGGCCCTCTGGCAAAGAAGAGAGCTGTGTTCGCTTTCAAGGGGGCGCTTGCTGCTGGCCGGAGAACCGCTGCTGGCTAGCTTATGGACTTCTTCGACCAGTGTGACGCCGTCATAAAGACGCTGCCTGTCGTCGCGCCCAAGCTCTTCAAAATTCGCACGAAGGAGCAGGGCCTGGTAAACATCGTCCCCAACCGGATGCAGTTGCACTATCAGCAAAACCGGGCGCGGCGAGAGGTCAACGTGAAGTCGCGCCAGTTGGGATTCTCTACCTGGAAGGAGCTGGAGGCGCTCCTGCTGCTACTGACCGTCGAGGGCTTTTCCGGAGCCATCGTCGCCCACAAGGCCGAGTTCGCCAAGCGCCTGCTCTCCATCGTCTGGCTGGCCTACCGCGAGCTGCCACCCGAGTACAAAGTGCCCCTAGTTCACGAGACGGAGGAATACCTGGTCACTCCTCCTCCGGCTGACGGTGGTAAGGGCTCCCGCCTTTACATCGGAACGGCGGGCGACCGGGACTTCGGCCACGGCGACACGATCCACTGGCTGCACCTATCCGAGGTGGCCCGCTTCCCGGACGCGGAGACGCTCATGGAGGGCGTGGGGGAGGCCGTCCCACGGCGGGGTTACATCTGCCTGGAGTCGACGCCTATGGGCCGCGACTGGTTCTACGATTTCTACGTCGCGGCCCGTACTGGCCAGAGCGAGTACAAAGCTCACTTTTATCCCTGGTGGTGGGACGAGGACTACCGCGACGAGGAGGCGGCGCCCGTGGCCGCCTTCACTGAGGAAGAGTTGAGTCTCATAGAGACAGCGCGGCAGCAGGGATTCGACCTGACTGGCGAGCACATCGCGTGGCGGCGCAAGAAGATGGCCACCCTCAAGGAGCGCTTCGCGCGCCAATACCCCGAGGATCCCGAATCTTGCTTCCTGAGCCTGGACACAGCGCCCATCTTCGACTACGACCTGGTCAAGCGTCTTCTGGCCGAGGCGCAGGCTCGCCCCGTGGCCGAAGTGCGTGCCGTCCCAGGAGGCCAACTTACCGTCTGGCTCAAGCCGGTTCCCGGCAGGGCGTACAATATAGGGGCCGACTGCTCCGCCGGCCTGCGCCACGGCGACCAAGCGGCGGCGGTGGTCCGCGACTTAAAGACCGGTCAGCACGTCGCTACCCTGACTTGCCTGCTCCCTCCGCACCTGTTTGCGCGGGAGCTGGCCCGCCTCGGCGAGGAGTATAACCACGCCCAGTTGGCCGTGGAAAGCAACGCCCAGGGCCACGCGGTGCTCAACACGCTCATACACCAACTGCACTACGACCACCTCTACCATCGCACGCGCTGGTACGACGATGATGAATCGCTAGAGCCCGGCTGGCTCACCACGGCTCGCAGCAAGGAGCGATTGTGCTCCGACTTCACCCAGGCCCTGGAGTCCGGCGACTTTCGCACCTGGGACCTGGATCTCTTGGGTCAGACACTGAACGTCCTGCGCGACATCGACGGGCAGCCCTATACCGCTAAGAATCGCCGCGACGACATCCTGATGGCCGCCATGATCTGCAACACCACCTCGGAGAGCGCGGCCGCCCACGCCCAGATGGGCCAGGTCTCCAGCTACGTGAGGGCGCTACTCTGATGCCGAACCTCAGCGGGCAGGATGCACGAGCTATCGTCGGCCTGGTCAACGACCTGGAAAGCCGGGCGCGGCCACGCTTTGATCGCTACGATGCCGACGAACGGCTCTGGAACCTAGAGCAGTACGTGCTCCAGGAGGTGGCGGCGCTGGCCCCTTGGCGGACCACGGACATGCCCGTCTTCACCTCCAACGACCCCCGCAATCTGGCAGATCTGTACATCGGCGCTCTAACCCTCCACCGGCTGGAGCCCAGGGGCGATCTCCTCGAGACAACTTCCGAGAGAGAAGAAGAGTTGGTTTCCCTACACGAGAGATTTGCCCGTGGCGTCTGGCGCGAGGTAGACCAGCTGCGGGCTCAGCGCGGCGAGCATCCTTTCCAGCTGGCGCTGGCCTGGTTCCACGCCTTGCGCGGCGGCTCCATCGCCCGCGTCTGGGTGGACCGCGACGAGCGTGAGCATCCCTTCCGCGTTGCGCTCTGGGATCCCCGCGAAACTGTTTGGCAAATGGGCCGCTACGGTCCCAGCTTCGCCTGCCGCCACTACCAGGCCGCCCACTACGAGATAAGCGAGGCTTACGACCAGGATATTAGCCAGTACGTTGATTCCCACGGCAACGTAGACGTCTACGACGCCTGGTGGCAAGAGGGCGCCAGCGTCTACAACGCCGTCATCTGCGGCGGCCAGTGGCTGAAGGAGCCCACGGTCCATGCTCACCTGGTCCGGGTTCCCGTCTTCATTACCCTGGCCTTCGGCAGCCCGGTCGGCCCTTCGCGCAACCGCCAGAGCGCCGTTGTGCAGAACCTCCAGTGGGACTCGATCTATGGCGCCAATCGTCTCATGTACGCCACCTACAACCGGGCCGCCTCCATCTACGAGCTATACCTCAGACGCGGCGCCGTTGGCCCCATCGGCTATAACGCTCCTCAGCCTATCCAGAAGCTCGACGAGGCCCTGCGGCCCTTCGCCTTGATCTGGCTGGGTCCCAAAGGCAGGATGGAAGCCGTTTCCCTGCCTCCCATGGCCCAGGAAGCTCGCGAGTACTTTGCTGCCCTGCAGGGCCACATTCAGCGCGGCGGCGTGCCCTTCACCGTGTTCGGCCAGACCCCCTTTGAACTGTCCGGGGTCGCTGTCAGCCAACTCCAGGGCGCCCTGGAGATTCGCCTCAAGCGTCTGGCCAGGTCCATGATCCGGCAGGCCGACAACGTCATTAGCGAGGTCATCAGCCAGTTCGTACGCCTGCGCAAGCGCGTGCAACTGGTCGGCCGCGACAAGCAGAACCGCCCCTTCCTGGAAGCCTTCCGCGCCGCCGACCTGAGCCGCAAGTACTACTTGACCCACGACCTGCGGACGGACCTGCCCCTCACCCGTCTCCAAGAAGCCAATATCGCCCTCATGTGGAAGCAGGTAGGTGTCAGCCTCCTCTCCATCTACGACGAGGTCCTCCACCGCCAGGACCCCAACTGGGAGTACCGGCGCAAGCTGGCCGAGGACGCCGACCGCAACCCCCTGGTGGCCGGCATCCGCCTCGCTGAGACGCTCCGCGCCCGTCAGCGTCCCGACTTGGCCGAGATCGTGCTGGGCACGCTACGCGCTGCGCAAGCCCAAGCCCAGGCCGCCGGCGTCCGCCTGCCGCAGCCCCAGGCGGCCAGCCCGGAGATGCTCGGCATAATGGAGCAGCATAGCGAGTTCCAGACGCCGCCGCAGAACATGTCCCTCGAGGAACGGGCCGGGCTCTTGGGACTAGAGGTAGCAAGGAGGTGAGATATGAAGCTCGCCGTGATCATCGTTCCCATGCCGACCGCCGACATGCAGGCCTTCGTGGCCGGCCTGGCCTCGAAGGTGCTGGCCGCTGACCCGCTGTGGTACTTTCTGCGCGACGCAAAGCGCGTCATCATTCGCTGCTCACCGGCTAAGGCCAGCGCCGTCGAGAAGTACGCGCGGCAATCGGGCTACAGTGGCATCAAGCGCGAGGAATTTATCCCCGCGCAGGACGAGTACCCCGAAGTTCGTTACATAGCCGAAGACCTCACGCGTATCTTTCACGCCACAGCCCTGGCCGCCGCCCGTCTGCCGGGGGACACCGTGAGGGGTCATCTGCTGGAAAGGACGGTTCACATCCTAGTGAACCAGTCGGGCCTCCACAATTTCTTGGAGGAGGCAGGCCTCCTAGCCACCCTTAGCCTCCGCCGCGCCTGGCTGGCCGGCAAATATCAATCGCAGGAATCCTAGGGTGCCGCTGGCTGAGATTGCGACGCAAGAAGCCATCCTGGAGGAACGCCGCCGGCGACGCCAGCAGGAACTGGCTGATCCCGCCTCCATGGGCACGGTCGACTTCCTCGAACGCCAGTTGGCGGCGGAAGAGGCTGAGCGGGAGCTTCGGCAGCCCCCTACCGGCGAGGCCAAAAGAGCCCTGGAGGAGAGCCCGCCGGGCCCCGAGCTGGCAGGCCAGTTGGGTCTCATCCGCCTGGCGCGGTGGGCCGAGCAGGAGTACGGCGAGGAGGCTCGCCGCCTTGGTACGACGCCGGCTGCGGTCTTCGTCCGCCGCTATTACGAGGGCCTGCGTCGCGCCCGCCCCACGTACGAACTCGTGCGAGGCGCCGCCGGCGTCGCAGCCCAGGTGGTGTCCAGGGGCTTAGGGACCCTGGAACGCCTGCGCCAACGTCAGGCCGCCATTCACGCCGAAGAAGCTCGCCGGCAGCCTGAGTTAAGAGCTATTAGCAAGGAAGAGGCTGAGCGCCTTCAGCCCTGGAAGCCACGGTCCGCCGTCAGGCCGGTGACACCCAGGCGCGTGGCCGCCCGCGTCAGGCAAGAGCCGGAGGTTCCCGCCATCTACAAGGCAGCGGCGGAGCTGAAGATGACGCCGCAGCAGCTCATCGAGCTACGCGAGCGTCTCGCCGAAAACACACGGACGATCTTCACCGAAACCCTGGGCCGCGACCTCACACCAGCCGACATGGTCTTCCTGGCGACAGCGCCCATCCCCACTATCACCTACCTCCTGGGTGAGCTGGTAGGGCGGCGGGTCGAAGAACGCATCACCGGCAAAGACACCGGCATCGGAGCTTTGCTCGGCGGCCTGGGCGGCCTGGGGCTGAAGCAGATCGCCACGCACCTGGCCGAGGGCAGCGTCGCTAGGGCCGTCGGTGTCGGTCTGCGCGGCAGGCCCTGGGTTGGCGAACCTGGCGAGCTCGCCGTGTCTGCCCGGCTAGAAGCCATGGAAAAAGCTGCCCGCCTTAGAACCGCCGGCCCGGGACTCAGCGGTGAGGAGATGGCGCAGGCGCGCGGTCTGGCTCAGCTACACGCTGAGGGAAAGCTGAATCAGGTCGGGAGAAAAGGGCTGGAGGATCTTCTGCAACGAGCCGACGCTGACCAGGCCGCGCTCCTGCGCCAACAAATGTCGCCGCCGGAAACCGCTGCCCCTACGCCTGCGATCCGCCCGGGCGCCGCTGCGCCTGAAGCTGTCACGCCCGCTGCTGCCCAAGCCGCTCGCCGCCAGCGTGTGGCCAAGGTCATCGACGGCGTCGCTACCCCGGCCGACCGCCAGGCGCTGGCCGCCGACATCGCTCAGGCGACGCCCGCCGAGATTAGGGAACTCAAGCAGACCCTGGGGCCCGCCAAGCTGGCCGAGGTGGCGGGCGACAGCACGCCCGTCCCCCGCTCAGCGCCGCCGGCCCTCGCCGACGACGAGGTGAAAATCCTTCGTGCCTTGCGGCACGCGCGGGACCGGCAGGGCAATCACGATCCCGACGTGCTGGCGACCATCGCAGCCCTCGAGGATCTGGAGAGGCTGCGCATCCCGCCCATTCAGGGCGGCCAGAACCCCGTCGAGAGGGTCAAGGCTTTCTTGAAAGAGGTCCTGGCCCGACGCGACGAGATCGAAGCCCTGAAGACGGCCAACGTCCGCCGCCAACTGGGTGTGGCGCGGGCCATCCGCGAAAGCGGCCTCTACAGCCCTACCGAGGCCCACCGCCTGAGCATGGTGGGCATGAAGGGCTCCGCTATTAAGGGCATCATTAAGCCCGATTTGTGGGTGGGCGCCGACGAACTCGACTACCTCGTGGGTCAGGTCCATGCTCGCGGGCCGAAGGTCGGCCTCAATGATGCTGAGATCGTCCGCGCCGGCGAAGTCCTCCGCCTAAAGCTCCAGTACGGCACGCCGCCGGCCCCGTCTGAAATCAAACTCCTCACCCGCGTCTTCGGGGAGGAGATGGGAGACCTCCTCAACAAATTAGCGAAACCCCGCAACGCCACCCTTCTGGGCGAGATCGCGGACGCCTTCCGCCTGTCGGGCGCTATCCCTAGTGCGCTGGACTTGAGCTTTCTTATCCGCCAGGCCGTGCTCTTGGCGCCCTCCCACCCCCTTGTGCTGGCTTCGCTGGCCCGCCGCTACTACGTGCCTCTCTTCTTCTCGCCTCGGCCCCAGGAGTTGGCCTTGCGCTTCCACAACCAGTGGGTCAAGGACCCGCGCTTCGATTTCGCCACCCGCGCCGCCAACCTGTACTACGCGCCCCCCGAGGGCCTGCCCGTAGAGCCTGGTCTGGCTGCCCAGCGCCCCACGACGGTGGCCGGACGCGTCTGGCAGAACTATCTGGGGAAGACGCCCCTACTGGGCGGCTCCCAGCTGGGTTTCGCCACGATGGGCAACGCGCTCCGCCTGAGCCTGTTCTTCAAAGCGATGGACCTCTACATGGGCGCCTGGAGCCTGGCGGACTTCCAGGCCTACGCCCGCTGGCTCAACGTCGCTACCAGCAGAGCCTCCATGCCCGGCGCCGTCCGCGACCTCCTCTCTGTGCCTTTCTGGTCGCCCAGCCTCCAGGTGAGCCGCGTCCAGGCGCCCGGCGTCCTGCTCCACATCATGGCGCGCCATCCCCACGTCCGTCGCCAGGTGGCCCGCGACCTGGCCGCCTTCCTGGGCTTCGCCTTCTCGCTCATGGCCGCCTTGAAATTTTCCGGCGCCGTCGACATCGAGCTGAACCCGCTGCACACGGACTTCGCTCGCGTCCGCATCGGGAACGTGCGCGTCGATCTCTGGGGCGGCTACCAGCCCCTCGTACGTACCGCCGCCCGTATGGTTATGCGAAAGCGCAAGACGGGCGGCGGCTCCTACTTCAAGGTCGTCCCTCTCGAGGAACTGGCCCGCTTTGGCCTCGCCAAGCTGAACCCCGCCGCCGGCGCCTTGGCTCTGCTTCTGGGCGCGCCTACCGTCGGTGGCCAGCCGCTGCAGTGGGACGAAGAACTTCTCCGCCGGCTGGTGCCCATCTTTGCGCAGGACCTGCGCGACGCTTTTATCCAGGAGGGCCTCGGAGGGGGCGCCTTGGCCTTCATAGGCTTCCTGGGCGGCACTGTCCTGTCCTACGAAAGCGCCTACGACCGCCTGCGCTCGGTCCAAGACCGCTGGCTCCGCGAGAACAACCTTACCCGCGAAGACCTGGAGAGGAACGCTGCCCACCGCGTTCGCATGTACCAAGATCCCATCGTGGCCCAGGCCCGGCAGCAGCTCTTCGACTGGGTGCGTAGAGCCGGTGGGCCGCCTTCTGTGGTCGCCGGCGCCGAGCGCGAGCGCCTGCGTGACCAGCAGCGGGCCGCCCTCGAGGCCCTCGAGGCGGCGGTGCGCGAGGGCAAGCTGAGCGTCGCTGACTACTTGGCCGAGGCCGGGCGTATCGCCGCTGAAACTTACAACAAGAGCCGTGGCCTCGATTCGCTCCTGGAAGCCCTGGGCGAAAAGAGGACGCAGGAGGCGGCGCCGGGCAGCGTCAACGCCGCTGTCGACGCCTATTTCGCCATCGAAGCTGACGACTACCGGGATCGGGTCACCGGCCAGGTGGACTGGGACGCCTTCTTTGCCGCCCGGGAAAAGGTTCTCGCTGCCCTCAGTGCCTCCGACCGCTACGACGCCCTGACGGTCATCAATCAGTACAAACCTCCGTTTCTCCAGGAACTGGAAGCTGAGCGCCAGCAGATTGAGGAGGCGGGCTGGTTCGACATGCTAGAGCAGGGCGCCCGCCTGGCCTTCCCCAATCGCTCTCTGGACGAATTAAGAGCCTTCGCCCGCGCGAACCTGGTCAGCGAGGGTCGCTTACCCACGCGCGAGAACATCAATCGCAGACTACAGGAAGGCATCGACCGCAGGCTCCGGGAGAAGGGGCTGCGCACGCTCTCCCAGGCCCGCAATGCCCGGCGGGAGGCCGACCCGGAGCTAGAGGCTCTCCTGCTCCGTCACGGCTACGTCGAGTGCGCCCGCAATGTAGAAACGCTACGCATAGTGAGAGAGCGTACCGAGGCCCGCATCCCCGGCTATGGCCGCGTCGACGGCTGCCGGAACTCGCCCGCCGAGGGCAAGCACAGCTAGCGCCGCCAGGAGGTCACCATGCCCCACGAGAAGCTGACACCGCAAGAGCGAGCGATGCTCAAAAAGATGCTGGAAGTCACCGATGAGGAGCTCCACCAAGCCCTCCTGGCGGAGTCCGAGGGCGACCTGGACGCCTTCGCCGGCGAAGGCGAGGGCCCCGCCCTGGCGCCCCTCAGCGACGAGGAGCGGCAGATCTGGCTCACCGACTTCCCTGAAGCCAGCGAGACAACAGCTAGGAAAGCAGCCGCCCGCGCCCGCCTCCTGGGTACGGATTTCCGCGAGGAACTGGCCGCCCTCGTGGAGGGCGACGGCGCGGCGGGCGTCACCTTGTCCAGCGACGAACTGATCCTAGCTGATGCGCTGAAGATCCCCGCCAGTATCCTGCGGGCCACGAAGCGCGAGACCGGCGCCGCCGGCGCCGCCCTGATCGAAAACGTCGCCGCCCGCATGGGCATCGTCACCGACCCGGCCCAACTCGGCCAGCTCCTGCTCAACGAAGCCTTAAGGCGAGAGGACATAACAGCCGCCGAGTTTCAGGAAGCCATCCGCCTGCGCGACACTCTCGGGGTGACGTTGACGCCCGGCCACGTGCAGGCCGCTCGCCTCTACAAGGTGCCCCTCGAGGGCTACGCCCGCGCCCTGCAAAAGGGGGCGACGGAAGGCGACATTCAAGACATCGTCGGCACCCTGGGCTACAGCATCGAGGACATCATCCGCTACCTGCCGCAAGGTCTAACCGGCGCGGACTTTCGCCAGGCTAAGCTAAGCGGCCAGTCCTTGGAGCAGGTCCTGCGCGAGAGGAAGCTGGAGCTGGCGAGGACGCAGATCGAAGAAAGCATTACGACCGAGGCTCCCCTGTGGCTCCTGCGGGCTAAGGAGGGCCTCACTGCCGACCAAGGGGAGATGATCGATGCCGCTGCTCGAGAGGCCTTGGCTGAGTACCGCGCCGAGGCTCTGCGCGCTGCCGGTCAGGGTCAGCCCTTGCCTCGTCTCGGAGACTACCTGGAAGCAGGTAAACTCCTCGACCGCTACCTTCAGTCGCCCGCTGGGCAGGCGGAGCTGGCCGCCGAACGCGAGGCTCACCAGCGGGCGGTAGCCCGCACCTACGCGCCCTCCATCGCCTACCGAGGGCGTGGGCGCGGCGTATCGCCCCGGGCGGCGACCCTCCAGGAAGGCCCCTTCGCGGGGCCGCTAACGCCTGCCCCTGTCGGCCTGGGTCCTACCCAGAGCCTCCTCCTCCAACGGCAACTGGAAAAGCGCGGCCTCGTTGCCCCCCGCCAGGGGCGTGCCGCCGCACCGCCTGGCGCCCTGGGCACCCAGCCCGTGGCCGGTGGCCCGGAACGGGAGTTGCGCCAGGCCGCGCCCCCGACAGGTCAGGGGGAGGCGCGACCAGAGGCGGAAATCTTCCGTGAGCTGGGCCGGAGCTATTCCCTGCGCGGCGGTCTTGCCGTCGCGCCGCCGGAAACTCGTCAAGCTATTGAGGCGGAGAAGCTGGAGAAGAAGAAGCGCCGCTTCGTCGGCTTGACAATTTAGCAGATGTAATCGAACATAGCGATAAGCAAAAGGCGCGGGCATCCCCGCCATGTTGGGGAACCGCGCTTTTTGTGTTGAGCGTAGGGGCGGCCCGTCGCCCTTGGGTCGCCAGCAGTCGAGGGTGGCCCCCAAGTCGGCCGCGCGGGGGAGCCGCCGGCGAGCTGGGGATGACAAGGAGACAAGGACTATGGCTGAAGAAGACGTCGACCAGCAGGAATCTTCGAGCAGCCCCCAGCCTAAGGAGCCCATCTCTGTCGAAGACGCGGCTAAGCTCAAGGCATCTCTGAACCGTCAGATCCAAGCCCACAAGCGAGCCCGCGAGCAAGCAGAGAGCGAGCTGGCCGAACTCCGAGAGCGCCTGCAAGAGCTGGAAAGCAGGACTGCGGACAGCGACCTGGCCGACATGCCCGAGGACCAACTGAAGGCTGAGACCAGGCGGCTGCGCAGCCGGGTGCGGGCGCTGGAGGACGAGCTGGCGTGGGCTCACGGGCAGGGCTTGTCCTATGCCGCCCAGGCGCTCGCTGCGGATGCCCTCCTTTCTGACGAGCAGCGTGAACAGATGGACGAACTGGTGACGAGGCTGAGCGCCGCCCGCACTGAGTCCGAAATGAAAGTGGCCGCCAAGGAGATAAAGCTCGAACTGGCGAAGGCCGAACTCGAGGCCGCCAAGCAGGAAGCCAAAGGCCAGGCGGGCGCCAAAAGAGGGGGAGCCCAGATCGACGAGGGGCTTTCGTCTGGCGCTCGATCAGCCCTTATCACGGAGCTGAAGCGCGTCCAGGACGCCATCTTCACCGGCGAAGGTGAGAGGGAGTTCCGCGACAAGGAAGCCGAGTACCTGCGCAGACTTCGCGCAGCGAGGTGAAATTAAATGGCCTACGAACGCTTAGGAGTAGGGGGTCTCACTGAAGAAAACCGCATTTTCTACGAGACCCGCATGCTCCTCCGGGCTAAGCCCGAACTCGTCCACACCGGTTGGGGCAGGAAAGCCTCCATTCCGCCCAGGGGCGGCAACACCATCAAGTTCCGGCGTCTGGAGCGGCCGCCGGCGGCGATCACGGCCCTGACCGAAGGCACGCCGGGCAGCGAGACCCAGGTTACCGTCACCCCCGTCGAGGCGCAAGTCCGCCAGTACGGCGCCTTCACCAGAGTCACCGACGTCGCTCTCAATCAGAGCATCGATCAGCTCCTGAGCGAGTTTGCCGACATGTACGGCGAGCAGATGGGCGTCACGCTGGACGTGCTGTGCCGCGACGTTCTCGTGGCGGGCACCAACGTCACCTATACTGGCGGCGCCGGCTCTCGGGGCGGCATCACAGAAGCGGCTGCCAACGCTCTATCGGCTACGCTGATCCGCCTCATGGCGCGCAACCTGATGCGGAACAACGCCCGGCCTATCCCCAAGGCAGGTGGAAATTACGTCGCCTTCGTCCACCCCGATAGCTGGAATGACCTCATGGGCGACAGCCAGATTCAGAGCGCCCTCCAGTACGCGGCGGCCCGAGGCGGCGCCAACCCGCTGTTTACAGGCGAGATGTTCGACTACGCCGGCGTCCGGCTGCTCCGCAGCTCCAACGCTCGCGTCTTCGGCTCTGCGGGCCTCAGCCACGCCGCCTCCAACGGCCCGCCCGCCGTCTACGCCACTGTCTTCATCGGCGAGGACGCCTACGGCGAGGTGGACTACGCGGCTGAGCGAGCGCGGCTCATCGTCAAGCCCGTGGGTTCCACTGGCGTTTTCGATCCCCTCGACCAAGTGGGCAGCGTGGGCTGGAAGGCCCCCTACGGCGTCGTGCGGCTCAACGAGTCCGCCATTCAACGCCTGGAGCACAGCGCCTCCAGCAGCGGCCTCCAGGCCGGCAACGCCACACCGTAACGCCGCGGTCCCCCAGGCCCGACCGGGCCTGGGGGACCGCAACCTGAAAGGAGGCCGACTGATGGCCAAGAACCCAAGAGCCACCTGGCCCAAGGGGCAGATGCCACCGGGTCTGCAACGCTATCGTGAGGAACAGGCCCGCCTCAAGGCGCAGGTGGCTGCGCCGGAGGCGCAAAGCGAGCAAGGATGGGTAGCGCCGCCGCCCGGCGAGTGGACCATGGGCACCATCCTTTCGCATCCCGAGATGGGCGAGATGGTAGACCTCGAGCCCACGGAAAGCACGACCATCGGCTTCAACGGCGTCACCATTTGGGTGACGGGCGGCGTCATCAACAAGGTGCCGCGCATCTTCAAGCAAATCTACGATGAGAGCCGCCGCGCTACCCGTGAGGCCTTCGAGAACAGCCGGCGGGTTATGCAGAAAAGGCCGGTCGATGAGGTCAAAATCCTGGACGGCTGGGTACCAGAAGAGGAAGTCGGTTCAGCCTAGCCAGCCCTCGTTGGCCCTGTGCATGATGGTGCGCGACTGCGCCCGCACCCTGCGCTCCTGCCTCAGGTCTGTCGCGCCCTACGTCGATCAAGTCATCATCGTACTGGGCGGTCCCAGTAGGGACAACACTGAAGCGGTAGCTGCACGCTACGCTCACGTTCTCTTCCCTAGCCAAGCGCCTTTCGACAGCGACGGCAACTTGCTGGATTTCTCCGTCCCCCGCAACGAGGCCCTTCAACACGTCACGACGGATTATTGGCTATGGCTCGATGGTGACGACGTCCTGGAAGGTGGCGAGAAGCTCCGCGTCCTGCTTGAGCGCATGGCGGCCCAAGATATAGGCCGCATGGACCTGCCCTACCACTACTCCTTCGACGAGCACGGCAACTTGCTCACGGTTCACTCCCGGGAACGCATCTTCCGGACCGATCTGGGCTGGCGTTGGATAGACCCGGTCCACGAGACCCCTGTCAGCGACCGGCCTCACCAGATTGGCCGCAACGACGAAGTTCGTGTGATCCACAAGGCGGCCAGATACCGCCCCAACGTCAGCCTGCGCAATCTGCGCATTCTGGAGCGCCTGGAAGAAACGCCCCGCATCCTCCAGGCCAAGGGCTTCGCTTATTTCTCTCTCGGCCGCTACCGTGAAGCGCAAGACGCTTTCTCGCGCTACTGCGACGTCGCTGAAAGCGACGTCCATTACTGGAACGCGGCCATCATGGCCGCGAAGGCTGCTTTGCAGGCCCAAGACTATCGACGCGCCCGCGCCTGGGCCATGATCGCCCTGGAACGGGCACCGGCGTACAAGGACGCGTATTTGCTTCTCGCTCAATGCAGTTGGTGGGCGCAGCGCGATGCCGAAGCGACGCTGGAGTGGATCAACGCTGCGGACAGCAAAGAAGAAGCGCCCTTGGCCGTTTTCAAGATGCCGCTGGACTACACCATCAACGTTTGGGACGTCCAGCATCGTGCCCTGGCCCTGCGCGGCCAGTGGGACGAAGCCCTCAAAGTCGCCTTGGCCGGCCACTCGGTGACGCCTACCGCGCAATGGAAGCACTTTGTCGACTACTACGCTGAAGCGACCCGCATCAATCGCTCGGTGGCGGCCGCCGCGCAATTGGTAGACCACCTGGTCAGGCGCGGCGACCTCATCAGAGCGCAAGCGCTGCTGGACTATCTACCCCTGACCGTCCGGGACGACCCTCGCGTCGACCACATGCGGGGCTGGCTACGTCAAGTTACCGCTTACCTAGACGACCCGGCGCCGGCGTACGATAGGATTCCGCCCGGCTTCCTCCAGGAGAAGTATTCCCTCACTGGCCACCTCCTAAAGAGGACGCAGTGGTATATCCGCCGTCTCAAGGCCCTGGGCGCCCGCAAGGTGCTGGAGGTGGCCTGTCACCAGGGCCACATCGCCATCGCGCTGGCGCGGGCTGGCTTCCAGGTCATGGGCATCGACATAGCGCCCACCCCCGTCGAGTTCGCCCGCCGCGAGGCCCAGCGCCTCAAGCTCGACGGCCGCCTGCGCTTTGAATGCATGCCTCTGGAACAGGTAAGGGAGCAGTTCGACGCCGTTCTCCTCGCCGAGATCCTGGAGCATCTGCGGCCCCGTGAGCAGGTGGCCATGCTTCACCAAGCGTGCGACCTGGCGCCCGTCGTCCTCGGCTCTGTCCCAGCGGAGATGCTGGCCTACGGCAAAGGTCTCTTCGAGCGCGACGACAGCTTGAAGGGTCACGTTATGGAATTCAGCCAGAACGATCTGGAGGCTCTCCTGCTGACGGCCGAGAGGCCCATTCAGAATTGCTTCAAGATTACCGACGAAGAGTCGATGGCTGGCTCGCCCGGGTTCGGCAACCGCGTCTTCGAAATTAGCGGCGCCTGGCCTAGCAAGGCGCCTGTGGCCATCTACCTGGGTCAAGGACCGGAAGTGTGGACGCCGGAAGCCATCGACCGCGAGGGTCTAGGCGGGTCCGAGACGGCAGCCGCTCTTGTGGCTCAGGAACTGCGGCGGCTGGATTTTCGCGCCTCCATCTATGGTCCTGACGACTTTATTCACGATGGCGTCTTCTACCGTGTGCACAGCAAGTTCCCCCCGCAGGGACGCATGGGTCTTGTCGTCATCAGCCGCCGCGCCGAAGCCCTGGACATGGACTTCGAGGCCGAGCAAGTCTTCTTCTGGGCCCACGACACGAGTTACTCAGAACTAACGCCGGAAAGAGCCGCTCGCGTGGATAAATTTCTGGTCCTTTCCCAGTGGCAGCGCCAGCACTGGCTGGAGCGCTATCCCTGGTTGGACCCGGCTAAGGTCGTGGTTTCGGGCAATGGCCTCAGGACCGAGATTTATCGCCCCCTGCGGCCCCGGCCGCAGCGTCACCGCCTCGTCTATAGCTCATCGCCGGAACGGGGCCTGCTGAAGATCCTGGAGTGGTGGCCCGCGATTCGGGCCATGTGGCCGGACGCTACTCTCGACGTCTACTACGGCTGGAACTACTACGACCTCCAGCTGTCCGCTGTTCCTCGAGCCGCCGCTTGGAAAGAGACGATCCTGGCGGCCGCCCAACAGGACGGCGTGCGTCTCCACGGACGCATCGGGCAGAAGCGACTGGCCCAGGAGCTAGCCCGCGCCCAGTTCTGGCTGCATCCTTCCGTTTTGCCCGACGGCCGCGACTGGTTCGAGACCTTCTGCATCGGGGCGCTGGAAGCCCAGGCGGCCGGTTGTATCCCTCTTTTACGAGACGTGGGGGCGCTGCCCGAAAGAGCGGTCACGGCGGCCAACTTGCTGCATTCTCTGGACGAAAAGGAGTGGCTGGAGGCCCTCCGCTACTGGGATGAGCTGCCGCTGCCCGCCCTGCGCCGCTGGCGGCGGGCGGCGCGACGTCACGCGTTTAGGCATACCTGGGAGGGTATCGCTCGCCAGTGGCTGGCCCTGGCCGGGTGGGACGCGGCGCCCTCGAGGCACCACCCCCTCGAGGGGGAACCCCCCGAAGCGGAACCCCCCGAGGCGGTACCCCCTCGGGGCAGGCCACGGTCGGCGCAGGCAAGCGAGGCGTCTGATGACCGCCGCTGAGGGGCAAGTTTAGATGGCGATGAGCTTTGGTCAAGTCAAGGGGGACCTGATCCGCAGCCTGGGCGAGATGGTGCACGAGTCCAACGCGACGGCCGGCTCACTCACCACGCTGGTGGATACGAATACTCTCCACTACCCAGACGATTATTTGAACGACTACTACGTCTACATTTGGAGCGGCCCCGGCGCCGGCCAGGAGAGGCGGATCAGCGATTTCGTCCAGGCCACCAGCACTATCACCGTGAGTCCGGCCTGGACTACCGTGCCCACCATCTTGAGCTGGTACTACATCTACACGCGTCGCTTCAACAACGCCGCCTACAGCGCCGCTTTGCGGCAGGCGCTGCGGCTTCTGCGCAAGAAGTTGCTTCTGCCTGTGGAAGACACCAGCATCTCCATCGGCGACCCGTCTCTGGCCGCCAGCTACAGTGTCAGCGTGCCCGGCGGCATGGTCGCGATCCAGCGCATTCTGCGCGAGGACGGCACCATCGACGGCCTCTACACGTGGGCCTTGCCGGGACCCCACGAGAGCGACGCCCCCTGGTGGTACGTCTCCCTGTCTGGGACGGCGTACAACATCGTCTTCGACAAAGCCATCGCCGACGCCGAGGGCTGGATGGTGCAGGGGCGGAGGCTCAAGATCGTTGGCCAGAAATTCCAGACGGAACCCAGTGCCGACAGCGACTCTATCGAGGTCAACGCGGGACCCATTATTGAGCTGGCCGCCCACCTGCTGGTGGCCCGCGACCTTCGCGAGCCGGCCATCGCGCGCATCTGGGCCAACATCTACGACCGCATAACGGAAAGCATCGGCACCGGCTTCTGGCCGTCCTGCACCGTGCTGGCTGATAGCTGACATGGCCGCCAATCAGCGCACCTTCGTCGTCCTGTCGGCAGGAGCCACCACTTACAAGTTTCCCGTCAAAGACCTGCCCCCTGGGGAACTTGTCGCGCCCAGTATGCCGCGCTTCGCCCTGGGCGACAGCATCACGCGCTTCCGCGACGGCAGGTATGTCACGGAATGGTACGACTTTTCGGGCCCCTTGGGAGACGAGTTCGCCGACCCCGGTCACCCTACCCTGGGCTATCGCGGCGGCGGCCTCAACGGCCAGCCCGGCTACTTAATCCTGCCGGCCCAGGCGCCGACGCGGCTCACGCACCTGGGCACCATGGAGCCGGTGATCCCGCCTACCTCTGCCGCTCTGAGCTACCGTGACAGCCTCCTCTCTCCCGATCGGCGGATAGTGGTCGGCCTGGGTAATACCCTCTACCGCTCCAACCCGGCCGACCTCAGCTTCTGGACTAACGAAGGCGCTATCACCGGCGCTACGCAGATCACCTCTCTGGGTATCCAGCAGAGAGTAAGCGGGGGGGCGCCGGGCCTGGGTCGTCTTTGGGCAGCAGGCGCGACTAGTGCCAGCAGCCTGCCGTTGAGCTACAGCGACGACGGCGGCGACACGTGGCTTGCATCAACGCTGGAAGGCGAGACCTTCGTCGTCGTCAGCCATCGCTTCATGAGCCGGCGGGCGCCTCGCGGCCCCGGGACGGATAACAGCATGCTCATCGTGGCCAAGCAAGATGGCAGCATGTACCGGACGACCGGCTCGGACGACACGCCTAACCCGCTGGACGTGCCAGTGCCAGGGCGGGTGAAGTTCTTGGCCTCCGATCACTTCCTAACGGGCGACCCGATCGCTGGTGGCGTGTGGATGCTGAAGGGCAATACCGTTCTGCAATTGAACTTCGACGAAGTCAGCATCCGCACTGGCGATAGGTGGCGCGTGCACAGCTCAGGCTGGGTCGACGCGCTCTATGTGCCCCTTATCGCAGGCAAAAGGTCTCGACCCTTTTGGACCCCCTTCGTCATAGCCACCGACGGCTGGAACGTCGTCGCCATGGCCTCAGATGGCGGCTGGGCAGAGTGGCTAGGCTTCCCTCCGACGATCACCTCCTATGGCAACAGGGTCACCGGCCTCTATCGGGTCGGCGAGGTTATTATGGCGGTTCTATACGATGGCACAGATTCGACCATCATGGGCTTCCCCTTGATAACTACTGGAGAAATGGGCATGTTTCGTCAAGCCTCGAATCTAGCGGAGTTCATCGCTGCGCTTCAAAATTTGAAGGAGGCCAGGACGCCGCCACACAGCTTTTGGACGCCAGTGCTGTCCGTACCTGGTCGCCGCGTTTACTGGATCGGCGGCTATTCACTTTTCGACTACTCGCAAGCCATCGGCGCTGTGGCTACACGCGGTATCCTACTAAGCTACGACGCGACGAATTCGTACGTTCAAGAGTTCTACACCTACGAGGGCGGAATCATGCCCCCGGGCGGCGAGTTCGCCTCGTCCGGCACTCGCGTCTTCCCCAAGTTTGCGCCCATGCCGGAGGTGGAAAAGTGCTTCTTTGGCCTCACGGTAGGCTACCACTTTCCGGAGAACGGCGGCTCCATCGCCTTCGCTTACGAGACCGACAGCGAGGCCGGCACGTTCACCACCAGCATCGGCACCATCACGCCCACGGAGGCCAACGAGAGCAAGACTGTTAAGCTGACGCTGGCGACGCCGGTACCGTTCCACAACCTGAGCTTGAGGGTCACCATAACGCGGGGAAGTACGGCCACGAAGTCACCACGGGTCTGGCTTCTGGGCATCGAGTGGTACGGCCAAGGGCCGGCGCGGCTCCGGCTGCCGTTCGTTATCGACAGCGTGGAGTACCTGGAGGGCGGTGGCACACCGGTGGCCTACGACGCTGTTATGAGCGCCCTGAAGACCCTGGCCGACAACGTGACGCCGCTCTCCATGAGCATCAGCGGTTACAGCACCACGTACAGGGTGCGTATCGCCGACCTGCGGCCCAACCCGGACGAGGTGGCGCGACCAGGAACGCCCAAGGACGTGGTCGTGGTGGTGGAGGAAGTATGAGCCTGGAATCCATCATCGAGCACTTCCTGAGATCGCCCAGGGGCCGGGCGACGGTGGCGCCAGTGGATCCGGCCAGCGGCGCCATCGTGCTGCCGGGCATCGACAAGGCGGGCGGCCTTCTTCTCCCCGACGTCGCCGACGTGCCAACGGGTGACTTGGTCGTCAAAACAATTGGCGAGGAACTCTGCGTCCGCAACAGCGACGATTCCGCCTACGCCAACGTGCTGGGCGCCATTGTGCGGGCCTTCACACGCCTGGAAGCGGACTCTATCCAGGAACGGACCGGCGGCGCCGGCGTGTCCGTTCTCGGTGATCTCCTGACTGACGTCATCAAGCCCCGCACCGGCAGCGTGATCACCCTAGGCGGTACCGGGCACCGGGTGCGCCTGCCCATCAGCAGCATCGCCGGCACCCAGGAGGGCGAAACCAGGCTCCACGACAGCCGCGCTGAGATGCGGGGCGTCATCAACGGTATTGAGCGCATCATCGTGCACGGGACACTGCTCGCCAGCTACAGCGGCTCCGACGACGGCTACCGTAACTTCGGCGGGCCGCTCCTTTCCGAGCGAAGGGTAGCCCTCGTCTTCAAGCCTCTAGTCACCGAGAAGCTGGGCAGCGCCTTTGTCCGGGTAAAGCGGACGGGCCTACCCCCGTCCAACCTGCGGGCGCGTCTTTTCAGCACCACAGGCACGCCGGCGGTTCCCTATGCGGACTTGGGGGCGATGGCCGTCGTCGAGGCCCAACAGGTGCCTACGAGCGACGCCATTTTGTCTCTCACCTTTCCCGTTCAGGTGGAGCTGACGGCAGGCGTCAGCTACGCCATCGTCCTCGATCGCGCTGATGGGTGGTACGATCCAGCGCAGTACTACTCCCTGCGGGTGGACAACACGGCCCCCGGCTACGCCGACGGCCACGTCGCCACCTACGAGGGCACGTGGACGGCCCAGACCGGCGAGGACGGCAGCTACTTCGAGATCTACGCCGCCCTCTCTGGCGGCGCGGCGGGCGGCGGCGGCGGCTCGGCTTCCGACGAGAAGGTCAAGGTTTCGCTCGACGACGCTACGGCGGACTATCTGCTGAACAAGCTGGCGGCGGGGACAGGCATCACCATTGCGGAGGTGGGCAGCGGCGGCGACGAGGACGTGCAGATCGCCGCCGATGCGACGGCCACGCCCACGGCCAGCAAAATACCTATCGCTGCTAGCGCTGCGCCTTACTTGAACCGCTGGATACGAGGTCGCGCTGGCCTGGTGGTGGAAAGCCCGACCGCTGCCGAAAACGTCACCATTTGCTTCCTCGAACGCGCAAGCACCATCAAGCAAGTGAACGCCGTCTTGCGCGGAACGACCCCCTCTGTGACCTGGAACGTCCATCACGCGACCACGCGGGATTCGGCAACGCCCACCAAGCTGTGGTCGACCGATAAGACCACGACCAGCACCGGGGCCGGCGACGAATTCACAATCTTCGACGCGGCCACGATCGCCGCCAACTCTTGGCTCTGGTTTGTGACCACGGCCAAGTCGGGCACTGTGGCCGAGATGGCCGTGAACGTGGAATACGAGGAAGATTAATGCCTACCCGTCGGGCGACCCTGGCCGACGCCGCCGCTATGGCCGCCCTTTACCAGGCGGCGGTGCCTCTCTTCAAGGACGCCTGGTTAGCCGCCGGCGAGTCTGTCGAGGAAGCCTACACGACTGCCATGATGGCGGCCAACCTGGAGCGCCCCGAATACGAGGCCTGGGTTTTTGAGCAGGCCGGGGAGCTGTTGGGCTTCTTCGTCGTACGTGAGGAAGCACTACCTGTGCTGACCACGGACCCGGCTTCGGCCTACCATCCCCTTCAGGGTCGAACCGGCACCCGGCTCGTGCTTTGGATTCTCAAGCCCGGCCTGACCGACCGCGCAGTCAAAGCCGCACTGGACGATCTATTTGACAAAGCGTGGTTCGCCGCCCGTCCCGGCCGCATTGCCTTCGGCATTCTGCCGCGCACGGTGGCGGCCAAGGCCCTGGCGTACCTGGACGGGCGCTTCCAGCGCATCGATTTCGTGCGTCCTGGGAGCGCAGCCGTCTGGTCGCTCTGGTGGCACGAGGTGCTCTGACATGGCGATGCGCTGGGCGTCCGGCGCCGAGAGGCCGCTCGACCAAGAGGGCTGGTTCACCATCGGGGGCACTGCGCCCGGCCCTGGCGGCGGCAACCAGGGGCGACGCAGCGTGGCCGGCGAGCCGGTCCGCACCGGCGGGCGCAGCTACAAGTGCGACCACACAGTGGACGGCTCCAACGCTCACTTTCAGCCTGGCGATCCCGAGGACTTCGGTTCCGCCGTCGGACTCGACCACCAGATCAGCGGCCGCTCTTGGCTCACGATGGCTCTCTACAAGTACACCGCTGGCACGCCCAGGACGCGCATCAAGCGATTCATCGAGTTGGCACGGACTGAGCCATCGGGCAACGAGCCTCTGGCGTTCGATTGGCTGGGCAGTACGATATACCTAGTCGACAACGCTGGCAATACCCTAGCCAGTGCTCCCGACCCCTTCGTCCACGCCACCTGGCAGTCCGTCAAGGTGGACGCCGATTGGGCCAATCGGCGCTTCAAGCTCATTGTAGACGGCAGCACGATCATCGACTACACCCACGGGAGCGCCTGCACGCAAGTCATCTATTACGGACTAGGCGGCTACGCCAACACGAAAGAAAACCCTGACTTCGTCTTCTTCCTCGACGACCTGTGGGTGAACGATACCGCCAACGCCCGAGCTAGCTACCAAGGACGGCTGCCGGACGCGGAACCGCCCGACGTTGCCATGAGCGTCCGTGCCTGCTCGCCTAACGGCGACACCAGTGTCGAGGAGTGGCAGGGCTACCCCGACACCGCAAATCTCTACGCCAACTGGGACGACCCCGAAGCTGACGGCGACTCTACGTACAACCAGACTGCGGACAACGGTACGACGCTGAAGCGACAACTATCACAGTTCCAGAATCTGGTCGACATGGGCGTGCCGGACACTCATCACGTTTGGGGTTTCCAGCACGTCGCCATCTGGAGCAAACCAGCGGGCGCACCGCTGATCGCTTGGGAGCAGCTTTTGAGCAACGCACTCTGGGTCAGCGAAAGCTTTACCAAGGCAGCCAGTACCTATTACGCGGGTTCCTACTTGCCGCGCGGCCAGGACCCCAACGGCCACTCGTGGACACGGGAGAACTTCGACGCCGCGCAGCTTGGCGTACGGCGGCCTCCATTAGAGAACGCTGGACAGCCCAGGGTAACGATGACGGTCCTCTTCGTCGCTACGAGTACGACTATACCGCCGGAGCAACCGCCGCCGCCGGGGGCGCGGCGAATATTCTGGACGTGAGGAGAGTAGAGGTGCCTGGGGATAAGAGTTCTACCGCTTCACTGGGGTGAGCACCGGGGGCCGGTGCCCCACGAGATCCGGCTGCGGAAGCCGGACGGTCGCTTTGCGGTGTACCGCTACGCAGGGGGGACACTAGCGCCGCCACCAGTGGCCCGGAAAGCGCCGTCGCTGAAGCCGGGTGGCTTCGACAGGCTGCTGAACCAACTATTCCACCGAAGGAGGAGCAACTAACATGAATCGTAATGCGACGCAGTTCTGGGTGAGCGTCCTGGGAATGGTCTTCCTGGGCCTCGCCACCTTATTCGCCGTCATCGCCACTCTTTTTTATGAAGCGCCGACGGACATCGCCTTCATGCTGGTCGGCGGCCTGGTCTCCATCACCAGCACGGCGGCGGCCTGGCTCTTTCGCCTCAATGGGCAGGGGACGAATCGGCAAGCCTCCTAAAGCGGACGACCCGCTCTGCATCGCATTGCCGCGAGAAGTCGAGGTGCGAGTGGAAGATGTCGGCTGGCCCCTGTTGGCCTGGGAGATGCAGGGCAGGCACCTCACCCTGCGCCTCGTGGGGTCGGCAACGACCCTGGAGAATCTGCTCCTGGACAGCCTCAACGGGTTGCGGGGGGTGAAGCTTGCTCATCTTGAGGCGCAAACTGAACGAGGCCGTGATCATTGAGGCGGGCGGCCATCGCATCGTGGTCAAAGTGGTAAGCCGAGGGCGCAGGCGCCTAGCCCTGGCTTTCGAGGCGCCCGACGACGTCAAGATTCTGCGGGCCGAGCTGGACAGCGACGGGGGCGCAAGGCGACGACGCGGTTGCGGCCTGGGGGTGATACGCCAGAAGGATGGTGATGACGACCCTTATGCAAACGAGCTGGAAAACCCCTCGAAGCGGTAGGCCCTCGAGGGGGAACCCCCCGAAGCGGAACCCCTCGAAGTGGTAGGCCCCCGAGGCGGTACCCCTTCGAGGGGGAACGCCCAGAGGCGGAGCAGGTAACGCGTTATGCCTCTGGCCGTGGACATGTCCCATTGGGGCGGCCCTCTCACTGATGAAGAAGCGGCTTGCCTGAAAAGCAGCGGCTACTCCTTGGTCATCGTCAATGCCTGGGGACCTCAAGCCCGTCAGCAACTCGAGACGGCACACCGCCACGGGCTGCTGCTGGAAGTCTATCGCTACCTCTATTGGGACGGCGGCAACCGGCGCCGGGTGGAGGAGACGTTGGCCCTGACAGCCGGCCTGCCGGTGCGTCGTTTGTGGCTAGATTGCGAAGCGGAGCCGGTGCCCCCGGACGTGGTCGCGCAAATCCAGGAGGCGGTGGACGCCTGCGGCGAGTTTCCGGTGGGAATTTACACGGGCTACTGGTGGTGGCCTAAGACGGGTAACAGCAGAGCTTTTGTTCACTTACCACTCTGGATTGCGTACTACGACGCCGAGCCGAGCCTGACCAATTGCCCGGAACTAGTGCCCGGCTGGAGGCCGGTGATGAAGCAATTCGGGGGCAGCCAACTGGTGTGTGGACAGTCTGTCGACGTTAACTATTATGACGCTAACTACCATGGGGAGAAGACGATGACCCGCGACGAAGCGATCAGGGTGATTCGACAGCAGCAGGCGGCGTTTAAGCAGGTCTGGACTTACGTTTTCCTGGCCAAAGGCTGGCCGCTGCCGCCGGAGATTCAGTAAAAGAAAACGTCACGGTGAACTAAAAATGGCGCTGCGGCCGTCCAAGCGCATTTTAGAGGGTGCTTGAGGCGGCGCGGCTTGCTCTATGCCTCGACAGGCTCTAGCCCTACTTCGTGGAGCGTGGCGTAGATCTCAGGATCTTGCGCGGCGCGATGTCTCAGAAGCGTGTGCAGGGCTAGCAGCCGCTCTAAGTACTGAGCCTGGGTGAGGGCGCGGGCGCCGGCGACGCGGCGGAACTCCCGGGCCGTCTCGGGCCGCAGGCCGCGAATGAAGAGGACGCTAGGCTGGATCGAGGCTTTGCTGTTCACGCCAGTCCTCGAAGCTGTACAAACTGCGCGCATAGCGGACCGCTCTCTTGGAAGCTGGCGCGTCCCTGTGCCAAGCCAACGCCATAGCTTCCGTCACGGCACGCCGGAGGACGTGCTCCCGGTTACCGGTCAATTGCCAATAGCGCATAGTGGTCTCCACCTTCGCGTGACCCAGGAGATGGCTGACCGCCAGAATGGGAGCGCCGTTGTCCAGAAGGGCGGTAGCAAAGCTATGACGCAAGTGGTGCGGCGTAACGCGCCAGGGAATGCCGGCGAGCCGGGCGGCGCGGGCCAAACGCCGGCGGTACTGGTGAGCACGCATGGGAAAGAGCCGCCCCTGTCTGCCATCCTTGCCCAACTGGGCAGCCAGCGCGGGCGTAAAGAGGACTAAGCGTTGCCTTCCTTTAGCCTTGACGCGCGCCTCGCAGCGGTTAAAGTCGACGTCTGACGAGGACAGGTTCAGGGCCTCCGAGAGGCGACAGCCAGTTTCGTAGAGCCACCAGGTGAGTCTCGCAGCCTCTTCGTCCATGCGGGCGGCCACGGCTGCGACGTCCGTGAGGCTCAGGGCACGGGGCAAACGACGGGTCTTCCTCGGCCGCGCTGCCCGCAGGCATAAGCGCGGTCGCCACCCGCCACCGTCGCCTCCACCGCTGCCGTCGCCGCCTTCCCTCGTAGCGCCAACTGTCGTGCTGCGAGGTCTCTCCTTGCTGCCACCAGCCATAGCGTCTACATCCCCCTTTCTCGGGGCAGTACCCGACCTGGTCACAGATACGACGCGAGCCGGCGAGCTTGCCAACGGCGTTCGGCCTCGCAGGCGTCCGGGGAGACGTTCCACGCTGCCCTTTGCGCCGCCCGGGCCGCCCCGACGGCCGACGCCGCGTCGGCCCAGGACGCTGCGTCTCCCGGCACCAGCAGGTCTCGCGACGCCTTGGCTGCCCCGACCGCCCAGGCCACTGCCTCTCGCGCCGCCCCCCGCTCCCAGGCCTCCAGATTCCTGCAGGCGTCTACCCCCATCCAGACCGGGCCTGTGGGCGGGATGGCGTCGGCCAGCGTCGGATCCGAGAGACAGCGGCGAGCGACCTGGACGGCCTGCCACAACTGCTCGTCCAAGTCACGGCCCGCCCTCTGGTCGATGAGGAGCGCCCGCTCGGCGCAGTCACAGGCGAACGAGCGGGCCGCAAGCCCGTCCCAGGCGGTTTTGCGGACCAGGCGGGCGCGACGATACACTATCTTAGCGTCGCTAACGATGCTGTCGCCGCTGCCTTGCGCTTGCCAGATGACGGGGCCCAGCCAGTCAACCAACTGCGGCAGCGTGAATAACTCGAGGCCCCGCTCGTTCAGGCTAAATTTCCCTTTGACCTCAATCCAGTCGCCGGGCTCGCCGCCTTGGGGCAAGGGCCACTTGTGCCTGGCGGCGTAACACCAGTACGACCAACCGTCGGCACGCAAAACCGTGTACAGCTTCATCGTTCACTCGCCTACCGCCCTGCCACCCCTTCTGCTAACTGTATGTTAGCACTGTTAACAAACTTTAGCAAGCGCCGGGGCCATAAAAGTTGTCAATAGCCTCTATCGATGCTGTCTATAGCGGACGCTGCGAAATGCGCTCGGTGGAGAGCCGGTGGAGAGGCCGCCGGGCTTCCAGAGCAGCACTGTCACGGGGCAGAAGACTTTAGTGAGTGGCAGCCGGATGGGGGGTCACAGCTTGCGGCGGGGCGGTGGAAGCTTCTTCTCCTCCGTTGACACCTAGAGGCTGCTCCTGAGCAGCCAAGGCCAGCTCCTCGACGGTGAAGCCCGTCCACGTGGCGATCTTAACGAGGTAGATGGGACGGGGACACGTCCCCAGGTAGAGGGCATCCCGCAGCACGTGGTAGGGCACCCCGCACTCAGCGGCCCCCTTGGCTACGGCGTGGCCGCCGATGCGCCCGGCGATGATTTGTGCCAGGCGATTGCGATATCGCACCGCACCTCGTAGACTAGCACGACGCGTTGGCATTGTCAAGAAATTTCTGATTTTGCCCTCGACAGGGCTTGACAAACTTCAGAATTATCTTCACACTTATCTAAGCATGAACAGCTCCTTTTCGTCTAGAGCCGGCGGAGGGACGCGAACCCTGGACCCGCGCCTTACGAAGCCGCCTGACGCTCTCTGTCCCCGCTGCCAGGGCCGTCTGCTGCCTGACGAAGACGGCCAAGCTTGCCTAAATTGCGGCCACGTTGTCTACAAGATGCTGACATTCTTGCCCAGGAAGAGGATGAGAAGGCCATGACCGGCGCCCCACCGGCTCGTCAACAGGAACAAGAGAGGAGGCCACGCTTCAGGGGCGCAAGGACGGAGAAGCAGCCACGTGCCGGGCAGCGGGCCAGCACCGGTCATGACCCCGGCTGAGCCCGACGAAAGTGCGGACTCAGCCAGGGCCGCCGCAACCTCGCCTGCGGCGGTCACCCTCCGAGTTTGGGGGCAGCACACCGGAACGGTCCTCGGGTGGCTGCCCCCAGACAGAAGCGAAGGAGGAGATGATGACGGCGGTAGAGACGCGGGCGTTGGTGAAGGCACTCTTGGCGCTAAGGGCGTCGCTGGTGGCTCTGACGGCGGTGACGGAGGGAGACGCCGAATTTGTATACCTTGCGGGCGACGAAGGGCAGCGCCTGGCCAAGGAGGCGCTGGCGGACATAGAGGCAGAAGTTGAGAGGGAGGAGTTGCAGCCCATTAGTTAAGAGCCGAAATGAGCTTGGTGGTTGGGGACAAGCGGTGGCAAATCCCCTGCGCCCTACTCCCCAACAGAGGCGGGAACGCTAACGAATGTTCTTCTGGCTGCCTCGGCATTGGATCCAGGTCAGCAAGGCCAACAGGCGCGCTCGTCTACTGGCGGACAGGCACTATTCCTTCTGGCGACATCACAACCGGCCAAGGTCGCACGAAGTTGGTCCGCCGGGCCATAAGATCATCTTGCTTACGGCCGACGGGAAGGCCCTGTGGGGCAGCCACCGTCCAGCGCCTCGGGCGGGCGTCCAACGCGCCGACGGCTGGCAAGGGCATGCATGTTTCATCTTCCGCAACGAGGGCTATGAAGGCGCCCTCAGCAGCGAGCTTATTAGAGAAGCCATTGCCATCACCGCCCTCCGCTGGGGCGTGGCGCCAGTTTTAACGTACGTCGGAATCGAGCATGTCCGCAGCCCCAATCCGGGCTATTGCTTCCTGCAAGCGGGCTTCGAGCCAGCGGGCTACACGGTCAGCGCCAAACTAGGGCGGCTACGCAGGTTGATTATGCCCGCCGGCGAAGTAAGAGCCTGCCTAAAAGAGGCAGAAGGTGCGTGACGTGAGACTAGCGTTCGTCTCGATGTTCGCCACCGCGTCTATCGCGTTCTTCGCGTCAGCAGAACCGGTTGCCGGCGTTACCGCCGCTGGCCTGGGTCTGGCTGCCTACATGCTCCTGGAGGATCTGACGACATGACTATCGCTGTGCATTGCCCGATGTGCAAAAAGCCAGTAGACGCTGGGGGCCTGTGTGCCGACTGCTGGGACGCCGAGACCGAGCGCAGGAGGAGACACAGAAGAGCCGCCCGGCAGCGGGCATACTACCAGGCGCACAAGGCTGAGATTGCTGCGCGGCAGCGCGCGTACTACGAGGCGCACAAGGCCGAGATTGCCGCCTGGAAGCGGGCGTGGCGGCAGGCGCACAAGGCTGAGATTGCCGCGCGCAAGCGCGCGTACTACGAGGCGCACAAGGCCGAGATTGCCGCGCGGAAGCGGGACCACTACCAGGCGCACAAAGCTGAGATTACCGCCCAGAAGCGGGCGTACTACCAAGCGCACAAGCCTCAGATTGCCGCCCGGCTGCGGGCGTGGCGGCAGGCGCACAAGGCCCAGATCGCTGCCCAGAAGCGGGCGTACTACCAAGCGCACAAGGCCCAGATCGCAGCCCGGCAGCGGGCGTGGCGGCAGGCGCACAAGGCCCAGATCGCTGCGTGGCAGCGCGCGTACTACCAGGCGCACAAGGCCCAGATCGCAGCCCGGCAGCGCGCATACTACCAAGCGCACAAGGCCCAGATCGCCGCCCGGCAGCGCGCGTACTACCAGGCGCACAAGGCCGAGATTGCTGCGCGGAGGCGGGCCCGCCGGCAGGGACGGAAAGGGGGTATGATTGAACAAACGAGCGAGCAGGCTGTCGAAAAGGGGAGCAGCAAGCGCCGGGTCCGCGCCGGGCTGATTTGGGACACCGGCAAAGCGGACGCCCTGATCCAGAGGATATACTTTTCAGACCAAGAATGACGTCGGAGGGAAAAATCCAGCGTGGCGCGCGACACGCCGCCCTGGCGGCGAGGGCTCGGCAGGCGGCTCAAAAGAAATCGTACGAAGCCAAGGTGACTGCCTTCCTGCAAGCGCATCCGTCGCTCACCTGGTGTGCTATAGTGACCCCTGTCAGGCGCGGCTCTGTAGCCTGCGCTGCCTGTGGCAGTCGGCAGCCGGGTACGGTCGACACTTTTTACGAAGTAGCGACAGGCCAGCTGTTCTTTCTCGGCCAGGAATGCAGTCTACAGATAAGACAGAATCTGAAGAGTTTGCGCACGCATCTGATGGAGACGGAATTCGCCCAGCGCCGCGCTGCTTACGAGGAAGCTCGCCAGGCCCTTGAGCGGCAATGGTGGGCGCTGGAAAAAGACCTCGAGCGGCGGATGGCCGAAATCGTGAGCTACGAGAAGGTCAACGCCCTGGTAGGCGAAGAGGACGGGGAAGCATAAGCGGCCGGCCTGCCTACGACGGTCGGCCGCGACAAGGAGGGGCCATGGCTAGCACTGACATTGTAGCCGTTCGCCCGGCGGCCCTGATGGGATCCTTGACGGCGGAACAAGAGCGCTGGCTGGAGGACGTGGACGTCGACAAACAGCGCCGCTTGGCAGCCAAAGCCGCCGAACTGGAGCTGGCCATCGCGCGAGAGAGAGCGAAAGTCGCCAGCCGCATCATCGAGGAAAAAAAGCTGTACACAGTTATCAAGGGCAAAAAGTACGTCCACTACGAGGGCTGGCTCATTCTGGCCCGCCAGTACAATTTCACTCCCTCCATCGACCCTTCCCAGAGCGGGCCCTTGCCGGAGGGCGGCTATCGAGCCGTGGCAGTGCTCAGCCACCCCGATCACCCGCCCGTCGTGGCGTCTGCCGTCTGCGGCACCCCCCAGGATGGCGACTGGAGTCAGCGCGACGAGAATGCGCAGCAGTCCATGGCGCAAACTCGGGCGATAGCCAAGGCGAGCAGGCTAGCTCTCTCCTGGGTCATGGTGCTCGGCGGCTACGCGGCTATGCCGGCCGAGGAAATGGGCGTAGCTGCCCCGGCGCCCGGAAGGGCTCAGATTAAAGCAGCGACACAATTCGAGTACGAGCCTAGCGAGTGTCCGAAATGCGGGAGCCCTTGGCGGTACGTACCCGCCGGCGTCAGCAAGACGGGGCAGCTCTATAGCGCCTTCCACGCTTGCTCTAAGCGCGGCTGCGACGGACGGCCGGACTCGGTTAAAGCGCTGCACCCGGAGGCCGTAGGCGAGGCCCCGCCGACGGAAGAACAGCGCGCGGCACGGTTGTCGCCCCAGCGTACGGCAGCCGAGGCCCTCCCTGGGCTGGAATAGCACCAGTACCGCCAGCGCCCGCACTCGGAGGCTGACGCTGAAGGCAGAAAAATACTTACGCCAATGCGATCCCCGACAGCCGCGCAGGCTCTGGCCGCTCGCATGACTGAGAAAGAGCTAAGCCAGGCCATCTTCGACGTGGCCCGCAGCCAGGGCTGGCTGGCGGCGCGCTTCCCTAGCTGGCGGGCCACCGGTACCACGCCGGGCTTCCCGGACATGGTTCTAGTCCGCGACGACGTCTGTCTCTTTGTCGAAGCCAAAAGTGGGCGCGGCAAGCTCACGGCCCAACAGCTCGCTTGGCTGAACGCTATCAACAACGTCAAACACATCAGAGCCTTGGTCGTCCGCCCGGGCCACTGGCTGTGCGGAAGCATTGTAGAGATGTTGCGTGCCTCCGAGCGTGGCTCGTCGGCGGGCGTCTATCGGCGGCTGGCAGGTGATTTGACCCAGGACGTGTGGGGGCCGCGCCCCCTTGCGTGAGGCCGTCCGCCGCGCTTTCCGACGCTCCTGCCGGGGCCTAGCCTGCTGGCCTTCTGCTTGGTACAGTTAGTCCAGGCGACCGATGCGCTGCTGTCGGTCGAGCTACAAGGTAGAGCGGACGAGGCTGGGGCTAAGCACACGCTGGCGGCCGAGAGCGACTCGGCCCTGGAGAGCTGCCGCCCCTGACGAGGTACTGGGGTGACCAGACTGCAGCAGCGAGCCTTGGTCCAGGTGCTCCGCTTACCTTGCGACCCGTACGCGTGGTACGAACTAGCGAAGGCCACGAAGTGCAAAACCATGGCTGACCTAGAAGCGATAGCGGGGCAGGACTGGCTACTTACCCACAGCGAGGCCGCCGTCAGCGGGTTGAGCTTGCGGCTGGACCTCTACGCCGAGGCCACGCCGTGCCGCCCGCACACGATTCTTTTCACCTGGGATAAGCCGCCGCGCCACGTGGACGCTGGCGAACTGCTCTTCAAGAAGGTGGCGGGAAAAGTGCGACATAACGTTGAGCAATCCTACCGCTCCGATACTGACCTACGTTTGGGATAAAGACGCGGCCAGCATTAACCGCCGCCTGGAGACCGGTAGGACGCTGACCTTGCGGGCCGACTCCATCCGCAAGGAGCGGACCGGCTGTCACGCTCGGCTTTTTGTGCGCCTCGACGACACCACGTTGGCCTGGTCCAACCTCAACGTCGAAGACGACGCCCAGAGGGTGAGGCTGGTCAATAGCGCGCACAAGCGGCTGTTGCCCGTGGACGCCAAAGTGCTGCCGGCGTCGGACTTCAAGCAACTTTTAGACATCTTCTGCCAAGACCTGTGGGACGCATACGTTTCCCGCTACGAAGCGACCTTCTGCGGAGGCCACGCCGTGCCGCCTCCTCTCACCTACGCGCTCTATCCGTACGTGCTGTTGGGCGGCGGCACTATGCTTTTCGCGCCGCCCGGCCGGGGGAAGTCTTATACGCTGATTACCATGGCTGTTTCCATCGACGCCGGTCTGGACCGCCTGTGGAAGATCGAACGCCCCCGCCGCGTCCTGCTGGTGAATCTCGAACGCTCGCAGCTATCCATCGAGCGCCGCATCTGTCTGGTCAATGCCGCCCTGGGCCTGGATCCGGAGCGCAAATTACTCACTATCAACGCTCGCGGCCGTTCTCTGCGCGACATCTTCGAGGCCATCCGCCGCAGTATCGACCGCCACGGCGTCGAAGTCCTCTTCGTAGACTCGGTGTCGCGGGCTGGCTTCGGCGCCATGGTTAAGGACGAAGTCGCCAACCTCATCATCGACAGCTTCAATAGCTTGTCGGAGACCTGGGTCGCTTCCGGGCACACCTCGCGCAAGGAGGAAGACCACGTCTACGGGAGCCAGATGTTCGACGCCGGCGAAGACATCGGGATACACCTCCACACGCAAGAGAACGAGCACGCTCCCAACAGGCTCGGCATCGGGCTGGAGGTCGTGAAAATCAACGACGGCCCCAAGCCGCCCTTGGCGGTATATGAACTGACGTTCGACAGCTACGGATTATCCAAATTCGAGCGGGCGCCCAGGGGCCGCTACGCGGAGATTGAGGCCGCTCGTAAGACCAGCGCCACCCAGGCCATCAAGGACTACCTGTTGCTCGTGGGCCAAGCTTCCGTGTCGGAGATAACGTGCGAACTAGGGCTACGCATGGAAACAGTGAGTCGCATCCTCAACCGCGATCCCCAGTTTTTGTGCGTCGAGGGCCGCCGGGGACAAGAGAGGCGCTACGCAGTGCGCGCCACGCGCTCACCGAGGGAAGCTTCGCATACGCAGCAACATTTGATCATTTGATCTGCCCTAGGAGGAGAGAGATCAAATGATCTCTCCTCCTAGGGCGATCAAATGTTACGGGGGGCCATTTCGAATCTATTTTGCGCCACCATTTGATCGCGACGGGGCCAGATCAAATGCCGATCAAATGTTACAGCGATCAAATGTCGATCAAATGTCAGGCACAGGTCACCTAGACGAAATGTCCTGTCCGCAAGAGGACGGTGAGGCAAGGGGCGAGCATTGGGGAGGGCGGGCCTGACGCGGCTAGGCACTGTCTTCTACTGATAGCCGACGCGGCCCGACGAAGCGCGGAGCGTAAACGTGGCAGGGAAGGGGGAGTACCCCCTCGGGGGTTCCCGCTCGAGGGGGTACCGCCTCGGGGCGTTCCCCCCGAGGCGCTCTGCCTCGGGGAGTTCCCCCTCGAGGGGGTACCGCCTCGGGGGGTTGAGCCTGGAGGGAGTGCTCCCTCGAGGGCGTACCGCCTCGTGACGTCATTGCTACGTTGCAGAGGTAGCTGGGGAGGCGCAGATGGACACGAACAGTAGCAGCCAAGGGGGAGTAGCATAAGGTGGGTGGCGGTCGCTGGCCTCAGCGTCGTGGTTATCGCCAGCGCCGCTTTGAACCTGGGCGAAAGGAGTGATCCGTACGAGGAGCGAACCTGGACGCAAGAACGGAGCGTTGAAAAAAGGCGACGGGAAGGAACAGGAGCAGCTTCTGAGCGACACCCTCCGCCGGATCGCCTAGTCAGAATAGCCCTGCAAGAGACTCCGGGGCCCCAGTCGAAGGCTGGCGGTCAGGTCGGCGCAGGGGTCGTCCAAGCGTCAGCTAGGCTAGGCACCTGGATCGCGACCCGCTACGGGGAATCGTTTGCCGGCCAGCCCCTGGGCTGCGGGAGGGGGGTCTACGACCCGCGCGCTTTGGACATTGTCGCCGTCGGGCCGGAGCGCGACGAGCAGATGCCCTGCGGCACCCGTCTGCGCTTGTGCGCCGCGCCCGGTGGGGCCACCGTAGGAGGCCGCTGCCTAAGGGCCTACCGCCAGGATTTCTGTCCCGGCTGCCGGGGTGACCACGTGGACGTCACTGAGGCGATGCTGGCCTACCTCGCCGGTGTGCGGTGGCCAGCGGGGACGCCGCCGCCGGTGGACAGACTGGAGGTGACGGTGGAGGCGCTGCCACCGTCACAGGATTAACACCGGTGGCGCGCAGGGTGCTAAAATAAGCTAGGGTGCGACGGTGGTTGACCCCTCGTACCCACCTCCTTTCGCGGGCCGCCAGCGCCGATGTGTCAGGCAGCACGCGCTGGCGGCTTTTCTCGTGCCGGGCTACGACGGGACAAGATGTCCGAATCTAGAGCTTTAAAAAATTGTTCCGATATGTTGAGATGCCTGAGCGAATAGTGGGGAAGACGTTGTCGGGGAACGGGGAGAGGAGTTTGGCCAGGGCCCCTAGCGACGCCCCCAGCTACGGACCCGGAAGCGGCGTCACAGGTACCACCTCAAGCGGCGAGCCTGCCACCGGCGTTCGGCCTCGACAATAGCCCCCGCTTCAGGCGGCGGGGCCGCTCGATAAGCAGCCTCCAGCGCGGTCTGCGACGCATTATTTGCCCAGCAAGGAGCGCTTATCTGCACTTCCCCGGGGTTCTCTTTGGCTAGTAAGAAAGCGTGAGCGGCTTTACTGACGTAGAACGCAGCTAAACTAGCGCAGGCGGTCCCAGGCGGGGGTGTGTTATCAGCTTTCAACCTTTCCCTGCACGCGCTGCTCAATCCGCAGGCCGCCTGGAGCAGCCCCGGCCTTCGCCCGGCGTCGGCCGGCACATGACGCGCGAAGAATATTACTGTCCAAGACAGCAGGTCGAGCTCGCGGCTGAGGGCGCGCTCCCGCCATAGTGCTCTCTCTGCGCAATCGGCCGCAAACAGCACGGCGCGATGGGCGTCCCACGCGGTTCTGCGGAGCAGTCGCGCGCGTCGAAAGAGCAGCTCGTCCTGTCCCGCGATGCACTCGCCGTCCCCTTCCGCTTCATAGATGGCGGCACCGAGCCGGCGTGGAAGGTCAAGCAACGTGGAAAGGTGCAGGCCGCTGAAGCCCCCAATCAGGTCCGCTTGCACCTCGACCCACTCTCCCGGCCGGCCGTCCTTGGGCAGCGGCCACGGGAACGCAGAATCGACATCTGCTCCGAGCTCGTCGAAAGCTTTGTACAGCTTTCGTTTCATTCGTCCTCCTCCCTGCGCTCCACGGCAGCGCGCTTGTCCCCCCACACTCGCAGCTGGTGGAGGCAACAGCGAGCCCGGCCGGGGCAGCGATCTTAATGCCTGCCCAGGGGCCCCTTCCACGCCGGGATGGACAGGCGCCGCAGCCCCGGCCGGGCTCGAAAGGCCGGCTGACCTCCTGCCTAGCAGTCTAGGCGGCGCCGGAGCGTAATAGTATCGCAGGCGACCGTCCCCCGGGGAGCATTCACCAGCAAGTAGGACGGTACGTCGGGGCAGTCGGCAAGTTTCCGCTTTTCTTCGTAACCGAGGCACCAGAAAAAGCAGAACCAGGTGACGTCAGACTCCGGCGACACGAGCGTCGCTAGTTCATCCGAGTCTAGCACCTGCGACACCGGCTCCACCCCCTGCGCCTCCGCCTCCCAGATCACGTAGGGGTAGAGGTGTGGATAGCTGCGTAGATACTTTACCCAGGCGACGGCGTCGTCGAGGGAGCGGAAAGCAAACAGCTTGCCGGCCTCCGCCGTCGTCGCCTCGTCGGGCGTGTAGACGATCTCGACGCGATGCGGATACTCCCACCAACCGCGTTCCGGCGTGGAGGGGTGAATCGGCGGATGATCCCACCACTCCGGGCGCACAGCGGACACGTAAATAGTGCGCGCGCCGTCCCGCTTCGCGCGGGTGACTTTGTAAACCGTAGTCGTTTCACCCGAAGCGTCGACAAGCTTTGGTTCGTGTACGTTGACCACTTGACAGTCCTCCCTTCTGCACTTGGCAGGCTGTAACTGCAGCGTGCACAGAGCTCTTTGGTGTCTCAGTCTCGGCGGCGTCGCTAGAACATGTCGTACCTCCTTTCGTGCTTAGCAGTCTAGGCAGCGCCGGAGCGTAATAGTATCGCAGGCGACCGTCCCCGGGGGAGCTGTCCGCAGGAGGGAGGTCGGAATGTCGGGGTAGTCGAGAAGTTTCTGCCTTTCTTCCTCACTCAGGCACCAGAACACGCAGAACCACGTCACGTCAGTCCCCGGCGACACGAGCCTCACTAGTTCATCCGGGTCTAGCACTTGGGACACCGGCTCCACCCCCTGCGCGTCCGCCTCCCACACCACGTAGGGCTCGAGGAGTGGCTCGTTGCGTTGCTCCTCTACCCACTCCACGGCGTCGTCGAGGGAGCGGAACGCAAACAGCTTGCCGGCGTCGGCCGTCGTGGGCTCGCCGGGCGTGTAGTCGATCTCGACGCGATGCGGATACTCCCACCGGGCGCGGTACTCCGGGGGGAGCCGAAGCGGCGGAATCTCACCCCCCC
>FWPU01003719.1_pt1 | contig 37499 bp, 40 predicted proteins | sample 2228361 | NCBI WGS metagenome assembly FWPU01 (sample SAMEA103939777, study PRJEB20133) | metagenome
AAAACTTCTTTTTGCCTTCTCTGCTTCCTTTTTGATTTTTTCTTTTTCCTCTCCTTTAAAACCTTTAAGATTTATTAAAACATTCATATAGGCACCGTAAAAAGAAGAGTAAAGGGAAAGCAAGGAGCATCCAAGGTCAGAAAGAGCTGATTCTATTCCGTACTTCAAAACCTGCTTAGTGAGCTCTAAAACCCTCAGGGATTTTTTCATTACACAAAGGGGAACATTTATCGCACTCAAAAGGGCTTTTTTAATAGATTTTTCTTTTTCAATTCCTGATGAAAGTCTTAAAGCTTTTATATAATTATCAAATGCTTCCTTGTCTTTATCAATAAGAATTTCAAGTGAACCCTTTAACTCTCTTAATTCATCAGAAATTTTAAATAATTTTTCCTTTATTTTTTTGGATTTTATTCTGTCAAAAGAAAGATTTAAAACCATTGTTGAAAGAGCAGAACCCAGAGCCCCACAAAGTGCAGAAACAGACCCCCCGCCAGGTGAAGGTGTTCCCCTTGAGATTTCATCAAGAAAATCCTTTAATTTTAAATTTAAAAGTTTTGATGAAAAACTTTCAGGCAGACCAATAACTTTTTTCTCAATTTCAAACTCAGAAACATCTCTTAAACCGAGTGATTGAATTGCTGTTTCAAGAATATCTTGTGTAGGAATAGAAAAGGGTTTTCCCTGTTTTTTTAAATAGTATTTCCCTGCTTCAAATAGTGCGGAATAGGGGATAAGTCCAACAATCTCACTACCAGTGACAGTGAGTCCTCTTTGTTCTGCAAGTTTTTTTGCGAATTCATAAACAAGATGGGGTGGTGTTATTTTGTAATTTGTGAGATTTATGCTTATCTGAGCCCTTTCATATTCTGGAATCATCCAGCCTATAGCCTTACAATGTTTAAATTTTCCAGGTTTTTTAACAGGTCTGCCAACAGGATTTTCAGGGTCTATTCCATGCATTTTTAAAATTTCTTTTAAGTTATAACCATGTTTTTTTAGGCAGTGTTTTGCTGTCTCATCAATTGTTTTTCCAATAAAATTGCAGTTTCCACAGGGAAAGTAATTCTCCATATATCTTATAATTTCTCCTTTAAAGTAAAAAGGCTTTGTATTACCTTTTCTTACACTCCTTCCTTTTTCTCTTAATTCAAAAGCAATATCAGTTGCATACCTTTTTTCCCTTGTATTTAAATTTATATTGTAGGCAATTAGAAAATCTCTTACACCTATGACAGTTGCACCTGCTTTTGGGTTGAACTGGCAGGGTCCATAATCAGGTTTCCATTTTGGGTCCTTGAGTTTTTCAGGTAACCCCTCATATTCCCCTTGCCTTATAAAAGCAAGGTTTTTTCTCTCGGGTCTTGTGGATGCCTTTTCATATAAATACACAGGAATTTTAAGTTCTTCTCCTACCCTTTTTGCAACCTGATGGGCAATCTCTATGCATTCTTCATAACTAACTTCTGAGATAGGAACAAAAGGACACACATCGGTTGCTCCTATTCTTGGATGAGCCCCTTTGTGCTTCCTCATATCTATCAGTTCTGCTGCCTTTTTTATCGCGAGAAAAGCTGATTCTTTAACTGCTTCAGGATGACCTATAAAAGTGATAACAGTTCTATTTGTTTCTTTCCCAGGGTCTATGTCAAGAACTTTCACTCCTTCAACGGACTTGATTTCTTCCACTATCTCGTTAATAATTTTCATATTATTCCCTTCAGAAAAATTTGGAACACATTCAATTAATTTCATTTTTATCCTCCCTGTATATCGCGCAGAATCTTGGATTTTCCCATAAAATTACTCTTTTAACATTTGGAAATTTTTCCTTTACTTTATAATAAATCCATTTTGCAAAATTTTCTGTTGAAGTTATAAATTTAAATTCGTTATTCAAATCCTTTCCCTCTGGCAGTATTTCTTTTAAATAATTTTCTATTTCAAAAAAATCTATTCCATAACCTTCTTCATTCAACTCCTTACACCCTATTTCAACTTCCACATTGAATTTATGTGGATGAGTTTTTTCTTTTTTGCCTTTGTAAAAAGGTAAAAAATGTTTTGCCTTAAAAGTTCTTTTAACTTTGAGTATCCACATTATAAAAACCCCTCTCTTTTTCTAAGAAAAATTTCAAAGGAAAAAATTAAGGCTATAAGAATATAGGATAAAAGGTTTTTTCTCAAATTAAAAGGGTATTTTTTTGTGTAGGAAAGTGCTTTTTTAAATGTGTAATTTTTATAAACTTCTTCACCACCTGTTTTTTTGGCAAGAAAAGATAGATATTCCCTGTCAACACCTTCTTCCGCTTCAATTGGTAAAACTTCAAGATAGTCTTTTGAAATTTTCAAAAACTCATCTTTTTGAGCAATTATTTCAAATTCGTGTTTTCCTGCATCTATTTCAATAGGAGGGGATAAAAAGGTGCCTTTACCCTGATAAATCATAGGATAGTTTTTATTGTTGATTTTAAGCAAAACCTGTGAATTGTAAGCAGGTTTAAGAGAAGGGGTAAGAACAAATGCTTTTATAAAAAAATCTTTTTTTTCTTCCAGTCTTTCAGGAATTTCATAATAGATAATCGCAGGATTTTCTAATTCAGAGGTTTTGAAAATATAATCAAAGACTTTGTTTTTTAAACTTTCATCAACAGGCAATAAGATTTCGAATAAATTTCCCAGAAGAATATGAGTCTCGTTCCTTTTGTTTACAACTATGGGAAAAAATTTACTTCCTGATTTTATGTTAAGAATTTCTTTACCCTTTATTTTACCGGGAACAATCCTGAATTCAGTGACAGGAAGTTCAATACTTAAATTTTTACCTTCTATTATTCCCTTTCCAGTGATTTTTTCTGATGGTGTATCCTCATAAAAATAAAAAAATTTATCAGCATAAGTTATTTTAGTGTAGTCTTTTGAAAAGTCAGGTGAAATTACTATAAACCAGTCAGATTTTTCAGGTATTTCTAACTCTCTAACAAACTTGTTTATTTGCATTATCCTATCTTTTGAAAGTTCAACAAAAACCTTTATATCTTCTTGAACATTTTCTTTCAAAAAGTTTTTTATAATTTTAAGCAAAGGAGAAGGTCTTTGACAAAATATAACAACTTCGGGTCTTTTTCTTAAAACATTTATTTTATACTCCCTATTTACCCCCTTATTACCCTTTAAAAGATAAATATGAATTTTTTTAGTTCCTGCTTTTTCAAAGAAAAACTTTTGATTGAAATAATTATTTCCCTTTTTTATTTCTATATTTTTTTTAATATCTATCCCATCGCCTTTAATATTTATCTCTGCTCCGCTGGAATCCTTTGAAAAAATATTAATTTCTATAAGAAATTCATTCTTTTCCTCTACAAAAGAAGGAACTTTTATTTGAATATTTTCTGATGCCTCTACCTGAGGGAACATAAAAACATTTATGGGAATTTTGAGATTTTCAAGGAATTTTCCAAATATATCAGGAAAATATCCATCGGATAAAAGCAAAATTTCTGAAATTTTTTTATTTTTTATTTTATAAATAATATTGTCTATATTTTTTTCATCAAGATAGATGATCTCATTTTTACCTCTTATTTTATTTAAAAAATTTCTGGCTTCGCTAAATTTTTCTTTCTGATTCATACTTGTAGTTCTATCAAAAATGATAATATTTTTATAATTTTCCTTTACATTAATATTAAATACAGGATGGAATATTATGTTAAGGAGAAGAAAAATCCATGAACTTCTGATGGAGAAAAGGGATAATTTGAAATTCTTGGAATAGGTTAGAAAAGACAATCCACATGAAAAAAGGAGCAGAATAAAAACTTTCAAAATTTATAAGAAATATCTATCCTGTGAATATCGCCGAAAACCCCAAAAGGTGTGTAGGAATAAAAAAGGGAAACTCTTTTTATATCAATTCCCATACCCAGTGCCATCCCTGAAAATAAATGTCTTATATTTTGTTCGGTATTTACATCCCTATAAGCGGTTGTATAGCCAAGGCTCATAATTAGATACTTACCCCATCTGTATAAATATGAAACTTCTGCATCAAAACCGCTGTTTAGTGTGTAATATAAAGAAATTCCCGTTTGAAAGGTGCTGAACCTGATTCCTGAAATCCAAAGAAATGTAAGAGGAAGTTCTACTCTTTCTTTATCAAAAGGTTTTATCTCAAATCCAATATGTTTTACTATCAGAGAGTTTCTCCACAAACCATCTTTAAAAAGGGTCTTTTCAAAGAAATTCCATCCAAAACTGAATGCAGCAGCAAGGGAACTATATTCATCCAGAGTATTGTAATAGAGTTCAAAGGCTCCTGCAATTTTAGATTTCTTTATTACAGGAAAATAAAGGTCAAGAGATATATTTTGACCGCTGTATTCTCCTTTTATATTGCCAAAAGTATCAGTTTTTGTGAATTTTCCCAGATAAAGAAAGTGAATACCAACCCCAATAAAGGGTGTTTCTTTTTTATAAAAAGGATAGGAAATATAACCCTGATGCATGTCAATTATGTAATTCCCATAGCCTGCATCTAATATTCTGGAAGCTTCAAAAATTGATGCAGGGTTCACAAAGAGGGCAGAGGGGGAGTCTCCGAAAAGACCATGTAGTTTAAAAATAGAACTTTCTTTTGATGAAACAGGTATTTTCAAATAATCGTATGTCCCGGACCACAGCAAAGTAGGAAATACTATAAAAATTAATTTTTTCATCTTTTAAATTATACATAAAAACATATATAAAATTCAACAAGGATTTGAAAAATACCTCCTTGATATTTTAAAATTAAACACAACAAAAAAAAGACAAAGGAAAATGAAAACCATAGGAGAACATTATATTGTGGAGGCATCAGGTTGTGACCCTGAGATAATAGGCAATGTAGAGAGAGTCCAGCATATACTTACAAAGTCAGCTGAGAAAGCAAATGTCCAGGTTTGGGCTGTTTCCTTTCATAGATTTCCGCCCAACGGTGTGTCTGGGGTTATAGTAATTTCAGAATCTCATCTTTCAATACATACATGGCCAGAACATAAGTATGCTGCTTTGGATATATACACCTGCGGGGAACACTCAAAGCCCGAGGATGCGGTCAATTACATTCTTGAGGAGTTTAAAGCAACCTCTGTCCATATTTCAGAAATTACAAGAGGCATTGACGAGGGTGACGAAATATATTATCATTCAATAATTACCTGGGAAGAAGAATTTGATGTTTCACAGGATAAACTAAAAAGAGAAGGTGTATTAAAAGAAATAAGATGGATAAAAAATAGAAATCCTGAATTGTTACTTGAGAAAACTGTTGAATTACTTTATAATAACTTCAAACATTATAACTGGGTTGGTATATATCTGGTAGAGGGAAATGAACTTGTTCTTGGCCCCTGGAGAGGGTTAGAAGAGACAGAGCATAAAAAGATTCCTGTTGGAAGTGGAATATGTGGTGCAGCAGTAACAGAAAGACAGACCATAATAGTTGATGATGTGAATAAAGACCCCAGATACCTTGCCTGTTTTCCATCCACTAAGTCAGAAATAGTCATACCTATTAAAAAAGATGGCAAGGTTGTGGCCGAGATAGATATAGATTCAGATATACCTTCTGCCTTTACAACAAGAGATAAAACTTTTCTTGAGAAAATTGCAGAAGTTTTAAAAGATATTTTTTAAATTAAAAAGGAGAATAAGATGAAGAAAATCGCACTTTTTGTTTCAATGTTTCTACTATTAATAACATGTGGTCAGCAGGGAGAAGATACTCAGCAAACAGAAAAGAGCAATCAAAAAGCCCCTGATTTCACTCTTAAGACCCTTGAAAACGAAGATTTTCACCTTTACGACTATCTTGGTAATGTTATAATAATTAATTTCTGGGATACATGGTGCCCCCCATGCAGAGTGGAAATTCCCCATTTCATAGAACTCTATTCAAAATATGCAGATGAAGGATTTTTAATGGTAGGTATAGCCTTTGGTAGAGAGGGAAAGGACAAGGTAATGTCTTTTGCACAGGAACAAGGGATAAACTATCCCCTTGTTATAGCAGACCAGAAAGTTGTAAGTTCATACGGAGGAATCAATGCTATACCCACAACATTTATAATTGACAGGGAAGGTAAGATAGTTGAAAAGGTAATTGGTTACAGAGACAAAGAATTTTTTGAAGGAAAAATTAAGAGTTTGCTCTCAAAATGAATGAGATAAAAATACTCTCAGGGCTTGCTTCTTGGAAACTAAAGGAAGACATCTGCAAACATCTTGGAGTTCCACCCTGTAACTTAGAAGTTTCAAGATTTAAAGATAGTGAAATAAGAATACAGATTAAGGAAAACATAAGAGGATGCGATGTATTCATAGTTCAAAGTACCCATCCACCTGCTGAAAACTTGCTTGAATTGCTTCTTTTAATAGATGCTGCTAAAAGAGCTTCTGCCAGGAGAATAACCACGATTATTCCCTACTTTGGTTATGCAAGACAGGACAGGAAAGATAAACCAAGGGTTCCCATCTCAGCAAAATTAATGGCAAATCTTGTGCAAACGGCAGGAACTGACAGGGTTCTCACAATAGACCTGCACTCTGATCAAATACAGGGCTTTTTTGATATCCCCCTTGATAATATTTACGCATTTCCTGTTTTCAAAGAACATCTCGGCGCCCTTGATTCAAATTTGTTTTCAGTAGTCTCCCCAGACGTAGGGGGAACCAATAGGGCAAGAGCCTTTGCGAAAAGATTTGGAGATTTGCCTCTTGCACTTGTTGATAAGAGAAGACCTGCGCCAAATATGTCTGAGATAATGCATATAATAGGAATGGTTGAAAACAAGAATCTCATAATAGTTGATGATATGATAGATACGGGCGGTACAATATTTTTTGCTTCGCAGAGGCTCAAAGAAAGAGGTGCAAGAGCGATATGGGTTTGTGCTACCCATGCAATTTTATCAGGAGATGCGGTTAATTTACTGGAAGAAGCACCTATTGATAGGGTAATAGTGACAGATACTATTCCAATACACGAACATAAAAAAATTAAAAAAATTGAGATTTTAACGGTTTCTGGTCTAATCGCAGAAGCCATAGTGAGAATACATAAGGAAAGGAGCATAAGTGCATTGTTTATATAAGGATAAAGGAGTGAAAAATGAAGACTTATAAGATTATTACTCAGAAAAGAGAAAAAACAGGTTCAAGAGAGTCTAAGAAACTCAGAAAACAAGGTTTTGTTACAGGTGAAATATATGGTGCACAGGAGAAAAATGTTCATATAAAAATAACGGGTAGAGAGTTCGAAAAGTTCCTTAAAGAAACAAGTCATGAAGTTGTGCTCGTTGACCTTGAAGTTGATGGAAAAAAATACAGATGTGTTTTAAAAGATTTACATAGGGATGTTGTTAAAGGAGCGCCTATTCATGCTGATTTTCAGATTCTACATGCTAAGGAGCCTATTCATGTAGTTATTCCAATAGTACTTACAGGAACTCCTGAAGGAACAAAATTAGGAGGGATTCTTGAACATCTTAAAAGAGAAGTTGATATAAGAGCAATCCCTTCAAAATTACCTGGACATATAGAAATTGATGTAACTAATTTAAAAATAGGAGATTCCATACATATTAAAGACCTTAAGATTCCAGAAGAAGTTGAGATTCTGGAAGACCCTGATGAAACCGTTTGCACTATTCTATCACCCAAGAAAGTGGAAAAAGTTGTTCCTGCTGTGGAAGCTCCTGAGGAAGAGAAAAAAGAAGAGGAGGAACAGAAGTAAGTGTGGTTTATAATAGGACTTGGGAATCCCGGAGAAGAGTATATATTTACAAAGCACAATGTAGGAAGATTGTTTGTGGCGTACCTGGGTAAAAATAAAGTTTTTTTGCCCGGAAAAGGCGATTTTTTTTACAAAGAAAGCAAATATGGAATACTGGTAATTCCTTCAGTATATATGAATGAAAGTGGTAGAGTGGTGAAGGACTTAAAAAAAAATTTATGTTTTAAAGAAGAGAATCTTCTGGTGATATGTGATGATGCTGATCTGTCTTTCGGTAAACCAAGGATGAGGATTAAAGGGGGTTCCGGAGGGCACAAAGGTCTTTCTTCAATTATTTATTATCTTGAAACCGAGAAATTCCCGAGATTGAGAATAGGTGTTGGAAAGAAAGCTCCTTTGAGAAATTATGTGCTTTCAGAATTCAAAGAGGATGAAAAAAAGTTTTTGTTTGATAATCTTTTTCCCTTTTTAAAAAAAGGTATAGAAATTTTGAACAATCAAGGAGTTGAAAAAGCTATGAATTACATAAATAATTTTAAGGAGGTGACTAATGAATAATCCGCTTATTTTAATAACCCTTTTTACTGGTATCCTGGCAATTTTATATTCTATAGCTGTTAGCAGGTTTGTAATGTCTAAAAACCCCGGAACCCAGGATATGGTTAAAATCTCTGATGCGGTTCATGAAGGTGCTATGGCTTTTTTGAAAAGAGAATTTATAACTATATCATTCTTCGTGATATTTGTTGTAGTTCTTCTTTTTCTAACCCTTCTTACAAAATCAACAAAATTTGCCCTTGCAACCTGTGTATCCTATGTAGTGGGAGCATCCTTTTCCCTTGCATCCGCATGGTTTGGTATGAATATATCTACAAGAACAAATGCAAGGACTGCTGAAGCAGCGAGAAAAGGGTTTAACCCTGCATTGGTGATAGCCTTTTTTTGGTGTTCTGTGATGGGTATGATGGTTGTAGGACTTGGCGTAATAGGACTTTCAGCACTTTTCCTGATTTTCTCAAATCTATCCAAGGAAACAACAATTATATTGAGAGCTGCCAAAGCAGCGTCTGTTCTTGCAGGGTTTTCAATGGGTGCATCCTCGGTTGCACTTTTTGCAAGGGTTGGCGGTGGAATATACACAAAGGCTGCAGATGTTGGAGCAGACCTTGTTGGCAAAGTTGAAGCAGGGATTCCAGAGGATGACCCAAGAAATCCTGCTGTAATTGCCGACAATGTTGGTGATAATGTTGGTGATTGTGCTGGAATGGGTGCTGACCTTTATGAATCCTTTGTAGGTTCTATTCTTTCAGGTCTTGTAATAGCAGGAAGTATGGGAAGTGATAAAGGAATGATTTTATCCCTTTTCCTTGCAGGCCTTGGTATAATAGCTTCAATAATAGGGGTTTTTTCAATAAAAACTGCAAAAAAGGATGCATCAGGTGCCCTTGTGAAGTCAACAATATTTGCAGCCCTTTTGTTTGCAATTACAGGTTTTGTAACAATTTACCTACTTTACAAAGGCAATATTAGATACTTCTGGCCCGTTCTTTCAGGACTTCTTGTTGGCGTGATAATAGGTGTTCTGACAGAATATTATACAATCAATGAAAAGTTTCTTAAAGAAGTTGCAGGAGCTTCAGAAGCAGGAGTTGCAACAAATATTTTAACAGGTATATCCATAGGTATGGCGAGCAGTGTGATACCAATAATTCTGATAGCAGTTGCAATTATAATTTCATATTTTACCGCTGGTTTTTTTGGTATAGCCCTTGCAGGAATAGGAATGCTCTCAATTGCAGGGATTACAGTTTCTGTTGATGCATACGGTCCTATTGCAGATAATGCAGGGGGTATAGCAGAGATGGCACATCTCGGAGAGGATGTAAGAAAGATAACTGATTCCCTTGATTCTGCAGGTAATACAACAGCAGCAATTGGTAAGGGTTTTGCAATAGGTTCTGCAGCTCTTACAGCTCTTGCTCTTTTCAGTGCCTATGCTCAGACAGTTAAACTTCTTGGTATAGATTTTGATTTAAACATACTTGACCCAAAAGTTGTTGCAGGGCTTTTTATAGGAGGTGTAATTCCCTTTTTCTTCTCTGCATCAACAATAAGAGCGGTTGGAAGGACCGCAAGGCTTGTTGTTGAAGAAGTCAGAAGACAGTTTAGAGAAATAAATGGTCTTATGGAAGGGGAAGCAAAACCTGAGTATGCAAAATGTGTAGATATAACAACAAGGGAGGCTTTAAAAAATATGATAGTCCCGGGTGTTGTTGCCTTTTTAACTCCTCTTGTAATTGGTATAATTTTTGGTCCTAACGCACTGGGTGGGCTTCTCGCGGGTTCCCTTATAAGTGGTGTTCCTATGGCACTCTTTATGGCAAATGCAGGAGCGGTATGGGACAATTCAAAAAAATGGATTGAGGCAGGCAATCTTGGTGGTAAAGGTTCAAAGGAACATAGAGCATCAGTTGAGGGAGATACAGTAGGAGACCCTTTCAAGGATACTGCAGGACCTTCCCTTAACATACTGCTCAAACTAATGGCAATAGTTTCCCTTGTATTTGCTCCCTTTATAGTTTACTTATATAAACTTATACCCTTTTTAAAATAATGGAGAGAGAAAAAGCAATAGAACTTGTTAAAAAATACATAGAAAACGAGAAACTTCAAAAACATGTATTTGCGGTTGCTTCCTGTATGAAGGAACTTGCTGAAAATTTTGATGAAGATGCTGTAAAATGGGAACTTGCGGGTCTTTTACATGACCTGGACTATGATTTTACAAAGGATAAACCTGAAGAGCATGGATTAAAAACAGTTGAAATGCTTAAAGGAATCGGTTTTGAAAATAAGGAGATAATTGATGCAATACTCGCCCACTGTGACAAAAAAGACTGTGAGACAAAAATAGAATGGGCTCTTTACACAACAGACCCAACCTCTGGATTTATTGTTGCCTGTGCTCTTATGCATCCTTCAAAAAAACTGGAAAATATAGATTTAAATTTTATGAAAAAAAGATTTAAAGAAAAAAGGTTTGCTCAGGGAGCAAACAGGGGGCAGATAAAAAAATGTGAAAATCTCGGACTTTCTCTGGATGAATTCCTCCAGATATGTTTAAAGGGTATGCAAAAGATAAAAAATATACTGGAACTTTAAATGAAAATAAAAAGAAAAGATTTATTATCATTGAAGGACATAACAAAAGAAGAGATTGATGGGATATTCAACCTTGCTCTTTCCTTTAAAGAAGTTATTAGAAGACCCATACCAAAGGTGCCCGCACTCAGGGGCAAAACTGTATGCAACCTTTTTTTTGAATCTTCCACAAGAACCAGGTTTTCCTTTGAACTTGCTGAAAAAAGACTCTCTGCAGATACTCTGAACTTTTCAGCAAGCACCTCAGCCCTTACAAAGGGAGAAACAACCCTTGATACATTAAAAAATATTGGTGCTATGAGGGTGGATGCCTTTGTTATAAGACACTCCTTTACAGGTGCACCTCATTTTCTTGCGAGAAATACGCCTGCCTCTGTTATAAATGCAGGGGACGGAACAAATGAACATCCAACACAGGCACTTTTAGATATATTCACAATAAAAGAAAAGAAAAACAAACTCAAGGGACTTAAAGTCTTGATAATAGGGGATATTCTCCATTCAAGAGTTGCAAGGTCAAACATATACGGGATGCTTAAAATGGGCATGGAAATGAATCTCTGTGGACCACCGACCCTTCTACCGAGAGAATTTGAGTCACTTGGATGCAGAATTTTTTACAATCTTGATAAAATATTATCCGAGGTTGATATAATAATGGCACTCAGGGTTCAGAAAGAAAGAGGGGGAAAATCCTTAATCCCTTCTTTTAGAGAATACAGAAAGATTTACGGAATAACAGCGGAAAGACTTAAATACATTAAAAAGGATGCCCTTATAATGCATCCGGGTCCTGTTAATTGGGGAGTTGAACTTGATTATGATGTTCTTGAACTTGATAAAAATATAATCCTTGAACAGGTTAAAAATGGTGTTGCAATAAGAATGGCTGTTTTATATAGTCTGATAGGTCCAGGAAAAGAAGAAATTGATGAGGATTAATTTTATAACCTCATAGACTTAAACTTCTTCTTGGATTTATAAGTTTTCACTTATATGAAATAAACCCATTATTTGAATTAATTTTAAAAATCCTTTATATTTTAAGTATAACAAGTATAAAAAGGAGGATATAAAAATATGAAAGAAATTATATTTCTGGTTGAAGAGTCTAAAGAAGAAGGATATGAGGCAAAAGCTTTGGGGTACTCTATTTTTACAGAAGGGGAAACTCTTGAGGAGTTAAAAAGAAATATAAAGGATGCGATAACCTGTCATTTTGAAAAAGGAAACATTCCGCGAATAATAAGACTTCATATTGTTAAAGAGGAAGTAATAATCTTATGAAACTACCCAGGGATATCGGAGGCAAAGAGCTGGCTTCTCTTCTTAAAAAATTTGGTTACGAAATAACCCGACAAACAGGAAGTCACTTAAGGCTTACCTTAAGATTAAAAGGTGAACATCATATCACCATCCCGAAACATAAGCCTTTGAAAATAGGAACTCTTAATAATATTATTTCTCACATTGCAGAAAATTTAGAAATAGATAAAAAAGAATTGATAGAGAAATTATTTAAAAAATTATGATGTTTTTGAACTTGATAAAAACATAATCCTTGAACAGGTTAAAAATGGTGTTGCAATAAGAATGGCTGTTTTATATAGTTTGATAGGCCCAAGAAAAAAAGAAATTGATGAGGGTTAAGAGTTAATCATCCGCTTAAAAACCTTCTTACCCATGAAAGAACTTTACCTTCATATTTCCTTGTTATAAGAAGGGGGTTTTTTGAATTTCTCAAAAATCTCTCGGGCAGTGTACCAAACCGAACTCTTTTCCATAGTCCCTCTCTGCTTGCACCCAGGATTATTAAATCGTGATTTTTTGAAAATTCAAGCAGGATCTTAAAAATATCTTTTCCCTCAATTATATTTTCCTTTACATATCCTTTAACATATTTTAAATCTTTTTCTGTCTCTAAAATCCATTTTTGGGCGGTCAGTAAGTCTTTTTTATCTCTTATAACATAAACAAGGTCTATTTTTGCCTTATACTCTTTTGCTATCATAATTCCCCATTCAAGAGCAAGCCTTGCATTTGGTCCACCTGCAGTGGGTATCATTATTCTCTTTATTTTGTTAAAATTTGATTTCACATTCAAAAGCCCTATATCACTATCTGATTTTTGCAGAACAGGGTCAAGAACTCTTCCAAGAATTCTTCTTCTGGGTGAGGCTTTTATACCAAGAATAAGAGTATTTGCTTTGTATTCGTTTATTGATTCAGTAAGAGCCATTCCTGTGTCATGAGAAATTGATATGTTGTAACTTACAGGAACCCCCTTTTTCTCACCTATTTTATCACCTTCTTCAAGCCATTCCTTTCTCTTTTCTATTAATCTTTTACCCGCTTCAAGAGGTGTTTGAGGAGGAAGATTTATAACATGAGTTATTATAATTTCTCCATCTTTTTCCTTTGCCAGAGGGATGGCTATTTTTAAAAGATTTTCTAACTCGTCCTTATGTTTGATCCCAAGGATTATTCTGGTTTCCTTTCTAATAGGCTCCCTTTCTTCAACTATAACCTTGGGTCCAACATATTCTTTTTCTTTAAATCTTGAATAGGAATAATAAATTGCAATACCACCTCCTATCCATAAAAGGCTTACAAAGAATGCTTTTGGAGAATATATGAACATCAGAATTATTAAAAGTGATTGGGTTATTATGCCAATTAAAGGAAATAGGGGGAAAAGGGGTGATTGGTAACCTTTGAACAATTCCTTTTTGTTGTTTCTTAAATGAATAAGGGATACATTAACAAGGATAAATAAAAATAAAAACATTATATCAGCAGAAGAAGCTATATCCTCTACTGGAAGTAATACAGCTATGAGACATATTACAATATAAGAAGCAAAAAGTGCACCATAGGGGGTTTTAAATTTTGAATGTATACTTGAAAAAAATTCAGGAAGATTGTAATCTCTACCCATTGCAAAAGAAACCCTTGAGGATGAATAGATTGTTGCATTAAGAGCGGATATTGTTGATATTAATCCCCCTATCATTATTATTATTCCGCCTATAACAGATATATTTTTTGCTGATTCTATAAGTGCAATCTCCTTTTTCTGAGCAAGGAAGTCCCATGCAGTCATATTACCCGGTTCTACAGAACCTATTGCAACAAAGCCCACGAATATGTAAATAGGAACCACTATTAAAAGGGAATAGAATATTGCTCTGGGTATATTTTTAACCGGGTTAATTATTTCTTCACCGCTCTGAGCTATTATCTCATATCCTTCAAAGGCTATATAGGTCAGCCCCATTGCCATGAACACTCCCATAAAACCCTTTGGTATGAAAGGCTTGAAATGAGAAAGCTGGGAAGGTTTCCCGATTATGAATGCAAGACCGAATCCAACAAATAATAAAAGAATCATTATTTTCAAAACTGTTACAATATTTCCTGCTCTCCCTGTTTCTTTAACACCTTTGTAATTTATATAGGTAAATATTGAAACAAGTATTACCGCAAATATCTTTTTTAAGATTTCAACATTTATTAAAATGTTTATTCCGATTTCATTTAAAACTTCCGCAAAGTAAGCACCGAATCCAACTGCATAGAGGGAGCATGCAACAGAATGTGCCATCCAGGACATCCAGCCTGATAAAAAACCCATTGGTTGTGGAAGGGCGGTTTTAACCCATAAGTATCCTCCACCTGCTTCAGGTATTACTCCCCCGAGTTCTGCATAGGCTGATGCAGTGAAAAAAGCAACTATTCCATTTAATAAAAAGCTCAGTAAGAGTGCAGGACCTGCAACTCCGGCTGCAATGCCTGTTAGCACAAATATGCCTGCACCTATCATTGCACCAACACCTATCATTGTTGCTGAGAAAAGAGAAAGGTCTCTTGAAAGAGTTGGTCTTTTCATGAAAGGTTAAATATACCGGAACATAAAGAGAAATATCAATAGAGAAACAAAAGCAAAAAGAAGTTTTAAATAGAATCTTAAAGAACCCCGTTGTAGTGAAATGCCAATTCTACCTGTTAAAAGAGATAGTTTACCTGCTCCATTCACAATTCCATCAATTGTGCCGAGTTCCAAAAATTTTTCAAGGTAAATAGATAGTTTTGATAAAAGATTAACAAAATATATAGATAAAATTTTATCAAAGTAAAATTTGTTTTCAATCAATTCAAATATAAAACCTTTTTCCTGTTCTTTTCTTATGTTGTAAAAATACCATGCTGATAATATCCCCATTGTTGAAAATATTAGAGGTAACAGTGAAAGTGTAATAGGTATATGGAGATGAACTTCTATTTTTCCAAATATACTATCAATATATCCCCTGAAGTTGAAAAATCCTGATATTGTTGCAAGAAATGCGAGAAGATAAGAAGGAAACACAAGTCTTTTATCCTCTCTGTGAGATTTTAATTTTTCATCTCCCCTAAATACATGAAAATAGGCTCTGAATATGTAAAGAGATGTTAAAAAGGAAGTTAGAACCAGTATAAAGTAAATTAAATACTCTGCATTTAGAGATTCATGTATTATCCCTTCCTTGCTAAAATAGGAACCAAAGGGCGGAATTGCTGAAAGAGAGAGAGCACCGATGATGAAAAGCAGGTGAGTATGTTTTAATCTTTTTGCAAGCCCACCCATTTTCTTTATGTTTGTCTCACCATTAAGAGAATGCATTATAATGCCCGCTGTTAGGAATAAAAGGGCTTTGAAAAAAGCATGAGTTATTAAATGGAAAAAACCTTTACCATAAAAGGAAAGACCCGCACCTGCAAACATATAACCCAGTTGAGAAATTGTGGAATAGGCGAGTATTTTTTTAAAATCATCTTCTTTTATAGCACATAGGGCTGAATAAAAGGCTGTTAAGGAGCCAATTAATGCGATAAAATAGCCAATCTCAGGAATGAGTGAGTATAAAAAAGAAAGTCTTAAAATCATATATACTCCTGCTGTTACCATTGTTGCAGCATGAATTAATGCTGAGACAGGGGTAGGACCTTCCATTGCATCGGGAAGCCATATATAAAGGGGAAGTTGAGCAGATTTTCCAATTGCACCTATAAATAAAAAAATGCCTGCAAAGATGAGAATTTGAGGATCTATTGTGTTTAAAAGACCTTTTATTTCATTAAATTCAAGTGTATTACAGGCAAAAAGAATTGAAAAGATTCCAAGCATAAATCCTGCATCACCTATCCTGTTTATAACAAAGGCTTTAACTCCTGCCTTTGAAGCACTTTGTTTATAATACCAGAATCCTATTAAAAGATAGGAACAAAGTCCAACTCCTTCCCACCCTATAAACATTACAATAAGGTTTCCTGCGAGAACAAGAAGGAGCATTGAAAAGACAAATAGATTTAGATAGGAAAAGAACCTGAAATATCCCTCATCTTCTTCCATATAGTATATTGAATAAACATGAACAATAAAACTTACAAGAGCAACTATCAATCCCATTAAAATTGAAAGATGGTCTGCAAGAAGTGAAATATTTAACTTAAAGGGAATATTTGTCCATTCAAATAAATTCATTTCCCAAAATGCCTTTTTTATATACAGGGTTAATAAAAATACAAATGATAAAAATACACCTACACTTGATATCCATCCTGTAATGTATTTTTTTATTCTATATCCGTAAAAACCTGCTATTATTGATGTTAAAAGAGGTGATACAATTGATAAGAATAAAAGGATTTTCATTTAGCACCGAGGTCTTTAAATTCTTCTATATCCTGTGTTCCTTTTTCTTTTACAAGGTTTATAAGAATTGCAAGCCCTATTGCAATCCCGGCGGCTGCTATTCCAAATAAAAGTATTGCAAATATTTCCCCATGAGGATTTCCAAGACTTCTTGATGCAAGAAAGAAAAGAAAAGAAAGGGCATTTAAAGAAAGCTCTATCCCTATTAAAATGTATATAAAACTTCTTCTTAAAACCATTATAAGGATACCGTTTATGAAAATCAAAATACCGCAAAAGTAATAAAAACCCATCATTTTTCCCTCACCAGCATAAAAGCTCCTACTATACCCACCAGTAAAATAATGGATATGAGCTCAAAGGCAAGTATATAATCCTTTAAAAGGGTATCAAATATAAAGTCTATTTTAAAAGAAGTTATTTTTTTAAAAAAGGGATAGTTTTTAAAAATATTCCATATAAAAAAAAGATTTAAAAACACAAAAAAGAAAGCGACAAAGACTTCCTTTAATTTAACCCCATCTGTTTTTTTTAAACCCAGCGTATATATGGTGAAAAGCATAAGAACAACAATTCCACCCGCATAGACAAGCCACTGAACTATAAATAAAAACACAGAACCCAGTCCCATGTACAGGATTCCGATTCCAAGAAATATAAGTAAAAGGGAAAGTATTGAGTATGTTATGTTTTTTGAAAAAATTATATAGTAAGAAAGTAAAATAATCAATAGTGTTATAAGGAGTAAAAATAGATTCATTTTTCCTCTCTCCTGTAAACAGGATAGCCATAGGGTTTAAAGGATATTCTGGTACCGCCTTTAATATCACCTTTTCTATAATATCCCATCCAGACCGCTCTTGAAATTTCCTTTTCAGGAACAAGGAGCTCTTTTTTCCTAAGCACCATATTTTCCTTTGAATAAAAGGCAAAATCAGATAACTCTGTCATAGCAAGGGCTTCTGTGGGACAGGCTTCCACACAATATCCGCATAGTATACATCTTCCATAATCAATATCAAAAATTTTTGCATATCTTTCACCAGGGGAATAGGGATTTTCATAAGGGTTTTCTTCTCCTTCAATGTATATTGCATCTGTAGGACAGGCTCCTGCACAGAGCATGCAGGCTATGCATCTTTCAAGCCCATTTTCATACCTTTGCAATATATGTTTCCATCTCGCTCTGTAGGGTTTTTGAATTTTTTGTTCCGGATATTGGACTGTAAATTTCTTTGAAATTAGATTCTTAAAGGTAACTATAAAAGATTTTATGAAATTCATCTTATTATGATTATTTTCTTGTTGTTTTTAAAATAGATTCCATTTTTAAAATTTTTTCTTTTTCTTCCAAAAATATCCAATAGGAATTTCTGTTCCAAAAGGTTCTTCAGCAAGATTCCATGTTTTTTATGAATTTTTTTTACGAGCTTGAAATTTTCTTTAACACCACAGCAGTTAAAACTCGCAAGGTCGTAAAGTATCTCTCCTATACTTAATGTATCTTCCGGATAGATATTTATTTTGAAAATTGCTCTATTTGCAGTATCAGGAGCAGTTTTTATGGCTGATAAAAGTTGCCAGGAGTTTGTATCCACAGATGGAAGTGTCATGCCATAGGTAAGATATATTGAATCCTTATACCATGTAATAACAACTCTTGCGTATACATTTGTATCATTATCAAAAACATAAATTCCAAAAGAATATTCAAGCCCACCTGTTATTGACCCTATTTCCTGTGATAAAGCAGTCCTGTAGTTAGTTGTAGGGCTTTGTTTTATTGCCTTTACACAGAAACTTCCTGAAAAGACATTTAAAGATTCTTTAAAAACAGGAATTGCGTTGGGATGTTCAACATTCCAGTACAAGGGGGTTCCATTTATCCACTCTTCAAAGTCATAATTTTGAAATAGAAATATAAAAGTAATAAATATTTGCATCTTTAAATTTTAAGATATTTTTTTTATATTTTTCAAAGAAGTTACTCAAAAACCCAGATTTCTTTCTTTTTTGGCTTTTTCCTCACTTTTACTTCTTTTCCCACATACTTTATATTTTTCTCTGTTTCAAGGAATTTATAAATATCGAAAAGTTCAAAGGCAACACTGCAGGTTTTATAGTGCATAGGAACTGTTACAACAGGTTCTATAAGGCTTATTATTTTTTTAGCCTCACAAGGTCCTATTGTGAATTTTCCGCCCACAGGAATAAATAAGAAATCAGGATTTTTAAACTTTTCAATTACATCATTGTCAGGCACTTCTCCAATATCTCCGAGATGTAAGAATACCATTTTATCCATCTCTATTTTAAAGATTAAATTCTTCCCTCTCTCTTTACCTTTTTTTGAATCATGAAATGTTAGGAAACCTTCTATTCTGACATCCTCTATGGTTTGAACTCCTTCCTCTTTTATAACAATTGGATTCCCTTTAACTTCATCATGGGCATTGTGGTCATCATGGTCATGACTTATTGTAACAATATCAGCTGATTCATCTATTTTCGGATAGGCTATTTTACCATCAAATGCAAGATACCTGTAAGGGTCCATTATAATACTTTTACTTCCCTTTACTCTAAAACAGGCATGTCCAAACCATCTAATTTTTATTTCCATACTGTCCCTCTCAATATAGTTATAATTCCAAGAATAGAGAGGACAATTGAGATTAAGTATCTTAATTTTTTACTATCGAACTTTTTAACTGTAAAAACAGAAAAAGGTGTTGAAAGGATTGCGCCAGCTAAAAGCGCAAAAGCAAGATGAAAGTTTATTTTTTCTAGTTTAAATATCAAATATCCAAAGAAAGCAACCATAGAAACTATGCCTTCAGCAAGAGCGGTTGTGCCTATTGCACTTTTTGTTTCTCTTCCTGTAAGAATCTGTCCTCCTGTTACTACAGTTCCATAACCACCACCGCTTATTCCTTTATTAAAGGCACTTAAAATTGCAATAAATGTAAACTTACTCCAGGAAAATGAGAATCCTTTACCCTTTCTTAAAATTAAAAATATACCTATTGTAAAGACCATTATACCTATATAAATTTTTATAAACCTTGGGGGCAAATTTATTGCAGAAAAAACTGCAAGAAGTGCTCCTATAATTCCAAAACCGGATAGCACATAGGCAACCTTTGCGTCGTGGGATTTTGGTATGTATCCCCATCCAGCAAGGCGTCTTTTAACAGCCTCTTCATCCTTGCTGAAATCAAATCTTACATGACCTACTTTATGATGCAACAAGGCAAGAATAAGTCCTGCTACAAATTGAGATAAAAGAACTCCAGGAACAGCTTGAATGGGAGAAAAACCCAGAGCAATCAATACAGGGGTCAGGGTTGTGCCATACCCCATACCTATGGATGAATCAAAATATTCGCAAAGGAAAGATGTGAATCCTGCTAACAGGAATTTAAACATTTTAAAATTATATTAGAAACAAGGAGATTTTTTCAAATTATTTAAAAATTGAAAATTTATGTGTTTTTTCTTTAATATAAACTTCATAAAAAAGGAGGTTATATGAAAATAATATTAATGTTGGTTTTAAATCAGGTTTTACCCGGTTTTGAAACATGTCAGCTTGCTTACCGTGCAAATTTTGGGGCCTATTTTGTTGTCGGGAACAGATTTGGCTTTGCAGGTTCTTTTAAAACAAGACTGGGGCAAAACTTTGATGCTGGATTTAAACCTGCCTTTTTGTTCAAAGGTGATGGAAACACAAAGGTAGGTATTGGGATGGATGGCAATTTAAAGTTTCAAATATTTAAGAAAACTTCTGAGTATCCTTTTAATGTGGCAATAATTCCCCATTCAGGAATATATTTTGAGGAAAACCTTTTTCATTTTTCTTTGCTTACTGATGTGCTTTTTGACTTTCCAATCCCCCTTGAAGGGAAACTCTATATTATCCCCTATGTGGGAGGAGGACTCGGAATGGGTTTTGAATCAAAGGAAAGACAGGGTGAAACAGTTACAGATGTTTATCCTTCTCTTGAGATAAAAATGGGCTTTTTGTTTAGATTTACAAGAAAAACAGGACTTTTTACAGAGATATTTTTATCAAGTTTCAATACTACCTTTGGAATGGGAGTAAACTTTGAAATATGAAAAGAATTTTATCAGGTTTAAGACCTACAGGTAAAGTACACATAGGTAACTATTTTGGAGCTTTATCTAACTGGGTAAAACTTCAAAAAGACTATGAGTGTTTTTATGAGATTGCTGATTGGCATGTTCTTACCACAGATTATGAAAACACTCAAAACCTTAAAGAATACATAGTTGAAGCTGTTTGTGACTGGATTTCTGTTGGAATAGACCCTGAGAAATCCTGTGTATTTGTTCAAAGCCAGGTTAAAGAACATGCAGAACTTTCCCTTTTGTTTGGAATGCTAATTTCTGTGTCCAGATTAGAACGGAACCCTACATTAAAGGAACAAATTAAAGAACTTGGACTTGATGAGAATATTTCCTTTGGTCATCTTGGATACCCTGTTCTTCAAGCCTCTGATATTCTTGTTTATAAAGCAGACCTTGTGCCTGTTGGAGAAGACCAACTCCCTCATATAGAAATAACAAGAGAGATCGCGAGGAGATTTAATTACCTGTATGGTAAGACATTTCCCATTCCTGAACCTGTCTTGACTCCTACTCCGAGAGTCCCTGGAATAGATGGTAGAGCCAAAATGAGTAAATCTTTAAACAATGCATTATTTGTTGATGATGAACCTGATGAAATTAAAAATAAAATAATGAAGGCTTATACAGACCCTTTAAAGATAAAACTTGGTGACCCCGGACATCCTGATGGATGCGTTGTTTTTGCCTACCATAATCTTGTAAACAAAGAGGAGGTTCCCCAAGTGAGGGAAGGATGTGAATCAGGGAAGCTGGGTTGTGTTGAATGCAAAAAAAATTGCATAAATAAGATGGTGTCCTTTTTAAACTCTTTTAGAGAAAAGAAAAATAAATTGAAAAAGGATATTGATAGGATTATAGAAATTATAAATATGGGAAACAGAAGAGCAAGAGAGGTTGCAGAAAGCACTCTAAAGGATGTGAGAGAAAAAATGAAACTCTGGAAAGGTTAAATATGTTTACAGGAATAATACTTGTAAGAGGTAAAATAGTTGGAATAAAAAAAGAAGACTCCGGTAAAAAAATTTTAGTTGAGATGGAAAGGGAACTTGAATTGAAAGAAGGTGATAGTATAGCAATTGATGGTGTATGCGTAACTGTGGAAAGATTTAAGAACAAGAGATTTGAAACTTTTCTGTTAAAAGAAACTCTTGAAAATACAAAATTCAAAAAAGTCATTAAAATAAATTATCCTTTAAACCTGGAACTTGCCTTAAAATCTTCTGATAGGATAGGAGGACATTTTGTAACAGGTCATGTAGATGGGATAGCGAGAATCAGGAAGATGAAAAAAAATAAAAAAGAAATAAAATTGGAAATAGAATTTGCTAAAAGGTTTGAAAAGTATCTTTATCCAAAAGCTTCAGTTGCAATAGACGGAATATCTTTTACATTGCAAAATTTCGAAAATAATATTGGATTTTTCACAATAATTCCTTATACTTATAAAAACACAACAATTTCTTTAAAAAAAAGGGGTGACCTGGTCAATGTAGAATTTGATGTTCTTGCAAAAATCGTTGAAAATTTGATTAAAGGAGGAAAGTAAAATGAAGAAAAGAGATTTTATATTTACATCCGAATCAGTAACAGAAGGACATCCCGATAAAATCTGTGACCAGGTATCTGATGCTATTCTTGATGAAATAATAAGCAAAGATAAGCAGGCAAGAGTTGCTATTGAATCTCTTACCACAAGGGGTGTGCTTATAGTTGCAGGAGAAATAACAACAGACTGTTATGTTGAAATTCCAGATATAGTTAGAGATGTGGTTAAAAAAGCCGGATATGTAAATCCTGTTTATGGGATGGATTATGAATCTGTTGCTGTTTTGACATCCATTCAAGAACAGGCAAGAGATATAGCGATGGGAGTTGATACAGGAGGTGCAGGAGACCAGGGTATTATGTTTGGCTTTGCTATAGATGAGACCCCGGAGCTTATGCCTTCCCCCATTATGCTTGCCCATAAACTTGTTAAAAGGCTTTCTGAAGTAAGAAAGAATAAAATTTTGGATTACCTGAGACCCGATGGTAAATCTCAGGTAACTGTGGAGTACAAAAAAGGAAAACCATACAGGGTTGAAGCTGTTGTTCTTTCAGCCCAACATGACCCGGACATAAACATAGAGGAGTTAAGAGACGATTTGTATGAACATGTTATAGATTATGTTTTAAAAAAGGAAAAAATAAAAAGTAATGAAGATACAAAATATTTTATAAATCCTACAGGAAGATTTGTTGTAGGTGGTCCCCAAGCAGATACAGGTGTAACCGGAAGGAAGATAATGGTTGATACTTATGGAGGGTATTCAAGACATGGAGGAGGCTGTTTTTCCGGGAAGGACCCCACAAAGGTTGACAGGTCAGCAGCCTATATGGCAAGATATCTTGCAAAGAACCTGATTGCTGCAGGGATTGCAAAAAAATGTGAGATACAGCTTGCCTATGCCATTGGAGTTGTTCAACCTGTGGCGATATTTGCGGATACTTTTGGAACAGGTAGAGTACCTGAGGAAAAGATTGTTGAATTTATAAAGAAAAGATTTGATCTGTCTCCAAGAGGGATAATAGAGTATCTTGAATTACTTCAACCTATTTTCAGAAAGACCGCATGCTATGGTCATTTTGGTAGAGAAGAAGAGGGGTTTCCATGGGAAAAGCTTGATGCTGTTACTGATTTTAAAGAATTACTTGATTAATTTCCTTTATAATTAATGGTCTTATGAAAGAAGATATGGAAATCAGATACACTCCCGAAGAGATAGAAAAAAGATGGTATGAGTTCTGGCTGGAAAAGGGTTTTTTCAAGGCAAATAGCCGAAGTAAAAAACCTGCTTATGTTATAGTTATGCCTCCGCCCAATATAACAGGAATGCTCACAATGGGGCATGTTTTGAACAATACATTTCAGGATATTGTGATAAGGATGAAGAGGATGCAAGGGTATGAGACGCTCTGGTTACCGGGTATAGACCATGCAGGTATAGCAACCCAGAATGTGATAGAAAGGAAACTGTCGGCTGAGGGTAAAACTCGGTTTGAAATAGGCAGGGAAAAATTTATAGAAAAGGTATGGGAATGGAAAAAAGAGTATAGTGAAATAATACTTACTCAGCTTAAAAAACTGGGTATTTCCTGTGATTGGTCAAGAACAAGATTTACAATGGACCCTTCTCTTTCTAATGCTGTTCTTGAAGCATTTGTAAAACTGTATGAAAAGGGCATGATTTACAGAGGGCTTTATATAATAAACTGGTGTCCGAGATGCACCACAGCCCTTTCTGATGATGAAGTTGAGAGAAAAGAAATTGAAGGGAAACTATATTATGTGAAATATCCTCTTAAAGAAGGTAAACATATAGAAGTTGCAACCACAAGACCTGAGACTATTCTTGGTGATAGTGCAGTTGCAATAAATCCTGAAGATAAAAAAAATAAAGAACTTGTGGGGAAAACAGTAATTTTACCCTTTGTGGACAGAGAAATACCTGTTATAGAAGATGAAGCAGTTGACCCTGAATTTGGAACAGGCTGTGTAAAAGTTACGCCTGCCCATGATCCCTTAGACTTTGAAATTGCTGAAAGACATGGACTTGAAAGAGTGGTTGTGATGGACAAATTTGGTAGAATGAATGAGAACGCAGGCCCTTTTAAAGGACTTGACCGATTTAGTGCAAGGAAGAAAATAATTGAAGAGCTTGAAAAAAAAGGCCTTTTGTCAAAAATTGAGGAACACAAACATACACTCGGTGAGTGTTACAGATGTCATACTGTTATAGAACCCTATCTTTCTGAACAATGGTTTGTTAGAATGCGTCCTCTTGCTGAAAAGGCAATTGAGGCTGTGAAGAAAAAAGAAGTTTTATTTTTCCCTCAAAATTGGGAAAAAACCTATTATCACTGGCTTGAAAATGTTATGGATTGGTGTATTTCAAGGCAGATATGGTGGGGACACAGAATTCCTGTTTATGAGTGTGAAAAGTGTGGTAACATAATAATAAGAAAAGATAGACCAAAACAGTGCCCCAAGTGTAAATCCAGAAAATTAAAACAGGATGAAGATGTTCTTGATACATGGTTTTCTTCATGGTTATGGCCCTTCTCAACAATGGGCTGGCCAAAAGACACTCCTGATATGAAAAAGTTTTATCCGACAACCACGCTTATAACAGGATGGGATATACTCTTTTTCTGGGTTGCAAGGATGATAATGGCAGGTATTGAATTTACGGATAAAGTTCCTTTTAAGAATATTGTGCTTACAGGAATGGTAAGGGATGAAAAAAGAAGAAAACTTTCAAAGAGTCTTGGAAATTCACCAGATCCACTGGAATTCATAAAAAAATACGGTGCTGATGCAGTTAGATTTTCAATGTGCCTTATAACTCCTGAAGGCAAGGATGTTCTTTTCTCTGAAAAGAAAATGGAAATAGGCAGGAACTTTGCCAACAAACTCTGGAATGCTGGAAGACTCCTTTTACTTAATTGCGAGGATAAGGTTATTCTGGATAAGCAGAAATTTGCCATGGAAGATAAATGGATTCTGCATGTCATGGAAAAACTGATAAAGGAGGTGACGGAGTCATTAAATGCTTTTAAGTTTGTGGATGCTGCATGGCTTTTATACAGGTTTTTCTGGAGTGAATACTGTGACTGGTATCTTGAGTTTATAAAAGACAGGTTAAAGAAAAAAGGTGAAAAAGTGTATGCCTTAGGAGTTGCTTTTTATGTTCTTGATAAATTTCTGAGACTTTTTCATCCTTTTATGCCTTTTATTACAGAAGAGATATGGCAGAAACTACCTTTTAAAAAAGAAGCGGAAAGTATAGTGGTTTCAACATGGCCCGAACCAGAAGGGTTAATTTTTAAAAAGGAATACGAAAATTTTGAATTTTTAAAAAAGATGGTTTCAGAAATCAGGACCATTAGGGGAGAATATAGAATTTCTACCAAGAAAAAGATTGTTTTATTTATCAGATGGATTACCAGTTCTGATAAAAAAAATGTGATTTTTGATAAGATAGAAGAGATTAAAAGACTTTCATCTGTAGAGGAAATTGGTTTCACTGAAACCCCCCTTGAAGAATCTGCCTTTGGAACAATTGAAGGGTTTGAAATATACATACCTCTTAAAGGAATTATAGATATAGAAAAAGAAAAAATTAGAATAGAAACAGAAATGAATGATTTGAAAGAACATATAATAAAGATACAAAAAAGATTAGAGAACGAGGATTTTATAAGAAAAGCTCCAAAAGAAGTTATATATGAGAATGAAAAAAAACTCAGAGATTTTAATGAAAAATTTGAAAGATTAAAAACTTATCTTGAACATTTATGAGAGGATATAAGTTTAACAGAATGGACGAATTTATAAGAGAACTATCGATTCAGCTCGAAAAAGGACTTGGTTTGGAAGTTCATAACCCAAAAACCTATGATGATATAAAAGGAATAGTTTTGATCGGAATGGGGGGTTCTGGTATAGCAGGTGATATTTTGAGCAGAATTTCCAATGTGCCTTTCTTTATAATCAAAGATTATAGAATAGGAGAAGAGTATATAAAAGATGAATATTTATATACATTCGTAAGTTATTCAGGGAATACAGAGGAGACTCTTGAAATCTTTGATAATCTCAATATAGAAAAGGTTTTTGTGATTACCTCTGATGGCAAACTCCTTGAAAAAGCCCATAAAAAGAAGTTTCCTTATGTGAAATTGCCATCAGGATATCCTCCAAGGTGTGCTCTTGGATGGCTCTTTTCAGGAATTTTTAACTTTTTAGAAAAACATTTGAAATTCAAAAAGCAGGACCTTCTTAACACCATAAAATTTTTAAAAGATAAAGTTCCTATTTATCTTTCCAATGAAGGAGAAGCTTTCAAAATTGCTTCTAAGTTGTATAAAAGACCTGTATTTCTATACACATCTGATGAATATTTTCCCTGTGTTTTAAGATGGAAAACCCAAATTAATGAAAACAGTAAAGCTTTCTGTCACATAGATAAATTGCCTGAAATGAACCATAATGAAATAGTGGGGCTCAAACATCCAGAGGATTTTTTAGAGGATGGATGGCTTATTTTTATAAAAGGACCTGATATGCATCCCAGAAACATCATAAGGTTGGAGGAAACAAAGAGTATTCTTGAAGATAGTTTTCTTGGTTTTAGTGTTGTTGAGCCTGATGGCAAAAATTATCTTGATAGAATTTTTGACTTAATTTTATTGGGTGATTGTATAAGTTATTATCTTGCAAGATTTTACGAAGAAGATGCTTTTGAAATAAAAAGAATAGACCTTTTAAAAAGAAGGATGAGTGAAAAATGATATTGATTCTGCCTGTTGCTGGTAAGGGAACAAGATTAAGACCTCATACTCTAATAACTCCAAAGCCTCTTTTAAAAGTTGCAGGTAAAACAATAATCTCTCATGCAATTGATTCTCTGATACATCTACCAATCGAAAAAATATTTCTTGTGGTGGGAACAGATGGAAATGGAGTGTTTGAATATGTAAAAGCAAGTTATAAAATCCCTGTTGATTTTGCAATTCAGGAAAAGCCCTTTGGACTGGGTCATGCAATTTATGTCGCACTTGAAAAGATTGAAGGAAATAAAAAAATTTTAATTCTTCTTGGAGATACAATACTGAAGGTTGATTTTAAAAGTTTTAATGAAAACTTTATAGGTCTTTCACCGGTTGAAGACCCTTCAAGATTCGGGGTTGCAGTATGCGATGGTGAAAGAATAGTTAAACTAGTTGAAAAACCTAAGGAGTTTATCTCAGCCCTTGCGATTGCGGGGATATACTTTTTTAAAAATTCTGAAGAACTGAAGAATGCAATTAAAGAAACAATTGATAGAAATATAAAAACAAAAGATGAATATCAATTAACCGATGCTATACAGCTTCTTCTTGAAAGAGGCATTCAGATCATAAAGCAGGATGTTGAATTGTGGCTTGATTGTGGAACTCAATCAGCAATTCTTGAAAGCCAGCGAGAGATACTTAAACAGAGAAATGAAAACAGAGGAATGCTGGAAAATTCACTTATTATCCCCCCTGTTTACATTGAGGAAAATACCCTTATTAAAAATTCTGTTGTAGGACCTTTTGTTTCAACAGGTAAAAATACCAGAATAGAGCATTCACTTATAAGAGATTCAATAATAGGTGAAAATGCTGAGATTTATAATCTTAATATAAAAAATTCTCTGGTGGGGAATAATGCAAAAATCGAAGGTGAGGAAAAGGAATTAAATATAAGTGATTTTTCACAAGGAAAAATTTGAGGTAATTCCTTTATACAAGGAATTTCTGCACTTTTTGAAAAAAAAGGATTTTTATTCTATTGAAAAGAATTATCTGGGGAAATATGAGGAATATTTTGAAAAGTTCTGCCCGAGGTGGGAACTTTTCGAAAAGAAAGAAATAATAGAAAGAATTAAAAAAGCAAAAATTTTTCATTATTCAAATGTTTTTGAATTTGATTCAAGAGTTTATTCTGAGATGAATAAACTTTTAAAAAAAATAGATAAAGCTCTCTTAGCTGACCTTTTATGTAAAATAATGCTCTATATAGGATTTTTTTGCCCTGATGGTAAAACAATAGTCCATAATGACGAAATTATTATAGGAATTTCTGTTGATAGAATAAATGATATTAGAGATTTTCCCTTAATTCTTGCTCATGAGATAGGGCATGCTCAAAGAAGAAAATTTTTCCCTGATGTAAAAGATTCATTTGAGGAGTTTTTCTTTTCAGAAGGAATTGCCTTTTATTTTTCTCATAAAGTTTTCCCAGAAGTTAAAATCTATAGAAATCTTTTTATAAAAAGGGGGGAATATTCTTATATTATGAAAAATATAAAAGAAATTATTAATAGCCTGAATGAGAAGAGTATCAAGGGAGATATTTTTAACTTTTTAAGTTTTTACTATATAAAATTCCTTGTGGAAAAGAAAAATTTTGAGTTAAAAGATTTGATTCAGAAAGAAAAGATGCCCTTGCCCTTAGAAAATTTCCTTTTTCTTCTTAAAAATAATATAATCCCTTAAAATCTTTGAGTGATCAAAGACGAGTTTTTCAAAAGGTATTTCTTCTTGTTTGAAAACAAATGTCTTTTTAGCATCAGAACCAACCTCTGGCAATTCCTTTGTTTCTAAAATAAACACAAGGGAAACAGTGTGGATTCTCGGGTCCCTTTCAGGACTTCCGTAAAAATTTAAAAACCCTTTTATCTTCGCCCTTAAACCAGTTTCTTCTTCAATTTCTCTTAATATTGCATTTTCAGGAATTTCACCGTACTCAACAAACCCACCTGGTATTGCAAGACCATAGGGAGGATTTTTTCTTTCTATAAGAACTAATCCCTTGAATTTCTTACCTTCATAAATCTCAACGATTCCATCAACCGTTAAAAATGGAGTTTTTATTTTTCCCTCAATTATTATTCTTGAAATTAGATACTCCCCCTTTTTTTCTATTTCGTCTCTTATTTTTCTGAAAAATTCAATATCCTTACCCGCAGGGTCCTCTATATCCCAGTAAATCATATTTTTCCCAAAGTTAACGCCTTCTACCATATTTACAATATAATCAAACTCTGAAAGATTGAATTCATCTATGGATTTAACGCGACTTTTAGATATATCTATTCCCTTTTCTTTCATTACCTCTATTGCATTTTGATGGACAAAAAGAGCGGGTGAAATACCTGCGCTCTGAACTTCAATTTTTAAATTTTTTTCTTTTATCTTTTCCTTAAAAATTGCCTCTGCTATTTGACTTCTTGCGGAATTTGCAAAACATATAAATATAACCTTTTTCATGCGTATTCTATTATTCTTTTCTTTAAAAGTATAAAGGGAAAGGGAATCAGGATTAAAATGAATATAAAATGGGCTATCAGTGAGAAAAGCCAGTCAGAGGGTAGTTTGCCAAGATACAAGGGTCTTACAAGGTTTATTGTGTGGGTAAGTGGCAAGAAAAGAGAAAGTTTCTGAAATAAAGGGGGTAATCTGTCAATGGGAAAAAATGTTCCTGAAAATAAAAACATTAAGGAAATATAAAGGGTAAAGTAGTAATCAAACTGGTCTATTATACTTACAATAGATGCTATAGTTGTTCCTATTATTGAGAATATAAACCCTGTCAGAAAAAGGACAGGAAATATTAAAAGGCTTTTGAAAGAAGTACATAAACCAAATGCACAGGTTACAATGAATATAAAAAACGCGTCAATTACAGATCTTATTGCACCTGTTAAAATTTCTCCAAAAACTACATCATGAAAAGAAAGTGGTGTTGAAACCATTGCTGAAAATGTTTTCTGATATCTCATTTTTACATAAGTTCCGTATGTTGTTACAAAACTTGCCCCAAACATGCAGGCGGATGCTATCAATGCGGGTGCAATGAATGAGGGATAGGTTATTCCATTAATTTTACCTATGAAATGTCCAAGCCCAAATCCTATGGAGAAAAGGAAAAATAAAGGATATAAGGTTGAATTTATAAACCTGTTCCAGAAATATCTTTTATAAACTTCAAAGTTTCTGTTAAATACTTTAAAAACACCTTTAAAACTAATATCCATTTAATTTTCTTCCTGTTAGTTTTAAAAATACATCTTCAAGATTTGCTTCCCTTAAAAAATAGTCGTATTCAAAGTCAATTTTAAATTCTTCCTTTTCCTTTAAATATACAAATATTCTATTAGAGAAGATTTCATAGGTTCTCCCCTTTAATTTTTCCATAATTTTTTCTTCAATGCTTTTATTCTTAATCCAGATTTCAAGGGTTCTTTTACCTATTTGTTTTTCTATAAGTTCGTATGGATTGCCCTCTTCTATTATCTTACCTTTATGCATTATTGCAACCCTATTACATAGATACTGTGCTTCATCCATATAATGGGTTGTCAGAATTATTGTTTTACCCTTTTCTTTCACAAGTTTTATTTTCTCCCATATATAATGCCTTAATTGAGGGTCAAGTCCTGTAGTCGGTTCATCAAATATAACAAGGTGAGGATCATTTACAAATGCCCTTGCTATCACAAGTCTCCTTTTTAAACCTCCTGAAAGGTGCTCTATTATTTCCTTTCTTTTTTCTTCAAGTTCAAATTCTTTTAATAAAAGATTTACCCTCTCCTTTAATTCTCTTCCCTTTAATCCAAAATATCCTCCGTATATTAAAAGATTTTTCTCAACTGAGAAATCAGGGTCAAGGTTGTTTTCTTGAGGGACAAGTCCTATTTTACTTTTTATAAATCTAGCGTTCCTCTTTGTATCCTTTCCAAAAACAAGGAGTTTACCTTCATCAGGCGGAAAAAAACATGTTATCATCCTTATGGTTGTTGTTTTACCTGCTCCGTTGGGACCTAAAAAGCCAAATATTTCACCTTCTCTTATCTCAAAGTCTATGAAATTTACAGCAATGAAACCGTTATAACTTTTTTTGACTTTTTCTGCTTTTATAACTTTCATAAAATTTTCTTGCAATATTTATTTACCGGACATACTTCACATTTTGGATTTATTGGAAGACAAATTACCTGACCCAATCCAACAAAAAGGTAATTTAATTTTTTTCTCAAATTTTCATCAGTTATTTTTTCAATATCCTTTTCAATTCTCATAGGATTTTTCTCTTTTGTAAATCCCATCCTTTTTGATATTCTTGCAACATGAGTATCAACCGCAATAGTAGGTTTACCAAATCCTTCTGCAAGAACAATATTTGCAACTTTTCTTCCCACGCCCGGAAGACTTAAAAGTTCTTCTAAGTCTGATGGAACTTCGCCTTTGTATTTTTTTAAAATTATTTCAGATAGCCTTTTGATGTTCTTTGCTTTTACCTTATAAAAACCTGCAGGATATATGATTTTTTCTATTTCTGAAAGTTTAATTGATAGAACATCCTCAGGTTTTTTAACCTTTTCCATAAATTTTTTAATTGCACTTTTTGTAACATTATCTTTTGTTCTTGTTGAAATAAGAGCTGCTATTAAAATATAGAAGGGTTTTTTGTTTTTTACTCTTTTTAATGTTTTTATAGGAGCATCCCAATTTTTATATTCCTTTTCAAGAATCCCAACTATTTTTCTTATTTTTTTTCTCAAACTTAGAAAAGATAAGGAATGTTACCCAGAATCAGGTTCATTATAATTTTTGAAGGCAAAAAAACAATCGGATAGAGGATGTTAAGCCCGGGTATAAGATAAGATACAAATATTATACCCAAAAGGATAAAGGGAGAATATCTTGCCATTTCTCTATATCTCATAGCATATTCAGGAGACAAAAGGGACTCAAGTACATGGGAGCCATCAAGAGGGTGAAGGGGTATTAGATTAAAAAATGCGAAGAAAAGGTTTACCATAACTGTAAAAAGCAGCATTAAGAAAAGAATTTGTGTAACAGGATTTGAAACCATAATAGGGTAGATAAATCTTAAAATTATGCCTATTAATATTGCAGAACCTATGTTGGATAAAGGACCTGCAAACGCAACTATTCCCATATCCCTTTTTGGATTTTTAAAATAATAGGGATTTACAGGAACGGGTTTTGCCCAACCTATATGGGCTATAAGAAGAGCTAAAAAACCAAACCAGTCTATGTGTTTAAGAGGATTTAATGTTAATCTTCCTGAAATTTTTGGTGTTGGGTCCCCAAACCTTAAAGCAGCATATCCATGAAAAAATTCATGAATTGTCATCGCATAGAGAATACCTGGAAGCCATAATAGAAACTGTGTCACTTTTACCTTGCCTTTTCTATTTCCTATAAATTATTCTTCCCCTTGTAAGGTCATAAGGGGAGAGTTCAAGAACAACTCTGTCACCTATTTCAATTCTTATAAAGTTTAATCTTAATTTACCTGAAAGGTGTGCAAGAACCACAGGGCCTTTATCCAGTTTAACCCTGAACATTGTATTTGGCAATTTCTCTATAATTGTTCCCTCAAGTTTTATTACATCTTTTTTTGTCACTATTCCACCTCTGTAAGAATTACAGGTTCCTCATCTATAAGGACCGTGTGTTCAAAGTGTGCTGATGGAGATTTGTCAAAGGTGATTACAGTCCATCCGTCAGGTGAAACTTTTACCTTTGATGTTCCCATACTTACCATTGGTTCTATTGCAAGAACCATTCCTTTTTTTAAAATAGGTCCTTTGCCTTTTTTACCAAAATTTGGAATTGGAGGGTCTTCATGAAGCTGGACACCTGTTCCATGTCCTGAAAGTTCTCTTATCACAGAAAAACCGTTTACCTCCACATGGGATTGTATGGCATTAGAAATATCACCTATTCTGTTTCCATCTCTTGCTTTTTTAATACCTTCGTAAAGGGATTCCTTTGTTATTTCAATGAGTCTCTGTTTATCCTTTGCAACAACTCCAACTCCATAGCTTCTTGCTCCATCACCGTAGTATCCCTTTTTTCTCACTCCAATATCTATAGAAACGATTTCTCCGCTTTTTAAGACTCTGCCATTTGGTATTCCATGTACTACCTCTTCTTCAATAGATATGCAGGATGCAGCAGGGTATCCCCTATAGCCAAGAAAAGCAGGTTCTGCTTTATATTTTCTTATCCATTTTTCAAGAAGTTGATTAATCTCAAACTTAGTTACATCGGGTTTTATATATTTTTCTATTTTCAGGAGACATTCTGCAACGATTTTGCAGGCTTCTTTTATCTTTTCAATCTCTGTTTTTTTCTTTATAATAATCATACTATTTAAAAAATTTTTTTATTTTCTCAAAAATCTCTTCAGAAGAACCATTTCCTTCTATATCTATAATTTTTTCTCTATAATAATTTAAAAGGAGTTCTGTATCTTTTTTATAAACTTCCAGTCTTTTTCTTATAACATCTTCCTTATCATCTGATCTTTTAATAAGTTCTACATTACACACATCACATTTCTCATTTTTCTCAGGCGGATCTGTTATAAGATTATAAATCCTTTTACACCCGGGACAAACTCTTCGTGAGGAAAGCCTTTTTATTATTTCCTCTTCCGAAACACTTAAACAAAATACTTTTTCTATGCTTATATTATTTTTCCTGAAAATACTATCAAGCCCTTCTGCCTGCTGTAATGTTCTTGGAAATCCGTCGAGAATAAAACCCTTTTTATTATACTTTAATTTTTTTTCTATTATTTTTAACATAACATCATCGGGCACAAGTTCTCCTTTTTCCATATATTTTTTAGCCAGGGCTCCAAGTTCTGTCTTTTTTGAAACTTCTTCTCTTAGAATGTCACCTGTTGATATAAATGAGTAATTCAAAAAGTGTGCCACTTTCTTTGCCTGTGTCCCTTTCCCTGCTCCCGGAGGACCCAGAAAGATAATGCCTTTAACGCCTTCTGCCATAAATTCTTCCCTTACGGAGAAGACCTTCGTATTGCCTCATTATAAGGAATGATTCTATCTGTTGAAGGGTATCAAGTGCAACTCCTACTATGATCAAAAGCCTTGTTCCACCAAAATAAAAGGGTATATGAGCCCATTTTATCAGATAAAAGGGTAGGAGGGCTACAAGGGCAAGGTATATACTACCTGGAAATGTTATTCTTTTAAGGACTTTATCAATGTATTCAGCTGTTTTTGGCCCGGGTCTTATACCCGGTACAAATCCACCGTATCTTTGAAGATTATCTGCAAGGTCCTGAGGATTTAAAATTATTGCAGTGTAGTAAAAAGTAAAAAATACGATTAAAAGTCCATATGGTATATCGTAGAGAAAGTGTCCGGGAACAAACCACTGATTAAAGGTTGATGCCCAACCAAATTGAGGAAAAAATGATGCAAGGGTATTCGGGAAAATCATTATACTTTGAGCAAATATTATGGGTATCACACCTGCTGTTATGACTTTTAAGGGGACATGGGTTGTCTGGCCACCATACACTCTTCTTCCTATAATTCTTCTTGCATACTGAACAGGTATTTTCCTTGCAGCTATTGTCATATAAACAACTGAAGCTGTAACAAAGAACATAACTCCAAACACAAGAAGTGCAAGAGGTATGGAAAGAGCGCCGCTTCTTATTAGTTGGATTGTGCTTGCTATTTCCTGAGGCACAGTATCAAGACTTCCTATAAAAATTAAGAGAGAAACACCGTTTCCTATTCCCCTCTCTGTAATCTGTTCTCCAAGCCACATTGCAAATATTGCACCTGCTGTCAGAGTAAGAACTGTCATTATCATAAAGGCAGGTCCAGGATTTGGAACGATTGGTAGTCCTGAAGGTGATGTGAATCTGGTTAAAAGAGTTGCAACTCCAAAAGACTGAATTGCAGCAACAAGAACTGTTGCATATCTTGTATACTGGGTTATTTTTCTTCTTCCTGCTTCTCCCTCTTTTTGAAGTTTTTCAAGATAGGGTATTACTGTGACAAGAAGCTGGAAGATAATTGATGCGGATATATAGGGCATAACACCCACGCCAAGAACAGAAGCCCTTGAGAGAGCTCCACCAACAAACAAATCATAAAGTCCAAGAAAGCTTCCCCTTAACCGCATTGCAAAGAGTTCTCCAAGGGCTTTGCCGTCAATACCGGGAACTGGAATCCTATTCTGTAAATGATAAGTAAAAGAGCGGTAAATCCTATTCGATTCCTTAAATCTTTTATCCTGAATATATTTCCTATTTTTTCAGCGGCAGCCATTATCTTTCAATTATTTCTACTTTACCCCCTGTTTTTTCAACTTTTTCCTTTGCTGAGGAAGAAACAGCGTGCACTTTTAAAAAAAGAGGTTTTTTAATATCTCCCTTTGAAAGCACTTTTACCGGTAAATTTCTCTTTATAATCTTTCTTTCCTTTAAAATCTCAGGATTAACTTCTTCATTCTCTTTAAATTTCTTTTCAAGAGTTTCAAGATTCACTATTGCATATTCCTTTTTAAAAGGATTTTTAAATCCCCTTTTAGGAAGTCTTCTATAAAGAGGCATCTGACCCCCTTCAAATTCAGGACCCTTTTCCTTTCCACTTCTTGCTCCGGCTCCTTTTGTTCCTCTTCCTGCAGTTTTGCCTTTACCTGAACCAATTCCTCTCCCCACTCTTTTTTTCTTCTTTTTAGCACCAGAATTTGGTTTTAAATTAGACAGAGTCAGCATATTCTACCTCCACGAGATATTTAACTTTTTCAATCATACCCCTTACCCCGGGTGTATTTTTATGAACTACTGTTTTACCTATTTTTTTTAGCCCCAGGGCATCAAGGGTCCTTTTAGCCTTCTTGTTTGCCCCTATCCTGCTTTTTATTTGTTTTATCTTCAGGTATTTCGGTTCTTTGCTGTTCATACATAAACCTCCTCAAAACCTGAGAAACGGGTTTTCCTCTGTTTCTTGCCACCTCATAGGGGTTTTTGAGTTTTAAAAGGGCATCCATTGTTGCTTTCATTAAATTCACAGCGTTATTTGATCCCATTGATTTTGTTATTACATTTTCATATCCTGCAGATTCAAGAACACTTCTCACAGGTTGACATGCAATAAGCCCGGAACCTGGAGCAGCAGGTTTTAGTAAAATCTTTGCTGCACCACATTCACCAACAACAGGATGAGGTATAGTTTTATTTAAAACAACAGTCTTCTTTACATTTTTTCTTGCTTTTCTGAATGCTTTTTCCAGAGCTTCAGGCGTTTCAGAGGCTTTTCCATGACCTATTCCAAATGTTCCGTTACCATCTCCAACTACTACCCATGCAGAGAGTCTGAACTTTCTACCACCGGGCACAACCTTTACAACCCTTTTTATGGTAACTACATTTTCAATAGGAAACACATCCCTTTTCTCTTCTTCCAACATTTTTCTCCTTAATTTTAAAAATTTTAAAAAATTAAGTTTTTAAGTATAAGATAAACAAAAGATATTGTCAAATAAGGTCTTATTTATATTGTTTGCTGATAGATTAGATACCCCATATTATTTTTTCAAAGAATTTTCTCTTCCTTTTCTCATATTCTATTAAATCCTCTTTAAATGTAAATTTTAAATTCCCAGAAACTATTTTTTTTATTAAATCAGAAATTTTTTCTATATTTTTCACTTCTTTTCCAGCATCTATACCTTCTAAAAACTTTACATTTCCTTTCTCCTGGCCCGGAACAGCATCTATTGCAAGGAAAGGGGTTTTTGTGTAAACTGCCTCCGCAACTGTTGAACCGCCAGGTTTTGAAATCAAAAGGATTGATTTCTTCATATATTCTGCAACTTTATCTGTAAAACCCATAACCTCAATATTTAAATTTTTTTCTTTTTCCTTAAATTTTAAGATCTTCTTATAAAGGTTGTTATTTTTCCCACATATTACTGTTATTTTTAAATTTTTATGCTCCCTTGAAAGGATTTTAAGGATTTTTAAAATAGGACCCCTTCCTTTACCACCACCCATTATAAGAATACCATCTCTTTTTGTTTCTTTTTTCTTTAAAAAGTCTTCTCTTACAGGATAACCCAGAACTTCAAAATTAAAATTTTTTAATTTATCCTTAATTTCATTAAAGGTGTATTTAGATGGAATCCATATAAAGTCAGAACCCTCAAAAAGCCAACTTTCATGAATTTCACCAAAATCTGTTAAAATAGTTATAATTAAAAAATTTATTTTTAGTTTCTTTTTGATCTTAAAAATGGGGGGAATGTAAAAGGGATGGGTTATAAACACAATGTGAGGTT
>FWPU01001751.1_pt1 | contig 37498 bp, 34 predicted proteins | sample 2228361 | NCBI WGS metagenome assembly FWPU01 (sample SAMEA103939777, study PRJEB20133) | metagenome
AAAGGGTTTGATAGCTGCTTTACCTCTTGTCTATGGGTAAGTTCCTTTTCAGCGTTGTTGGGTGCATAAAACTCGGATGAAAAAGCCCATCTCCTGGGCTCATAAAGTTGCGCTATTTTCTGCCATCCTGGTTTAATTTAGATTTAATTTAATTTTCAGTTATGTTTCTTCTTTTGCAATGTATAAAAAATCGCGATTAGCAGCAATCCCAACAAGACGGATTGAAAATTAGCAAGCACAATAGGAAAAGGAACAAAGATAGCAGCGGCTACCAAAAATACCCTTTGCCAAAAAGAAAGGGAAGTCACCATCCATCCTTGTAAACCAAGTACTAAAAGATAGATTCCGATAACCCCCGTAACTATAGCTAGCATAATATCTATGAGAGAACCACGTAAAAGAATTCCCTGGTTAAAATAAAATAGATAGGGAATTATGTAACCAGCAGCAGCGATACGCGAAGCATCAAAAGCAGTACTCATTGGGTCAGTCTTGGCCAAAGAGGCCCCGGCATAAGCAGCCAAGGCCACAGGTGGAGTAACGCAGGCCATTATGGCAAAGTAAAAAACGAATAGGTGCACTGCCAATACATCTCCTCCCATCCCAATGAGAGTAGGTCCACCCACAGAAACGGCAAGAACATAAGCGGCAGTAGTTGGCAGCCCCATGCCCAGTATAATGGCGGCGATCATTACAAAAAACATAGCGAAAAGGTAGACCCCTCGAGAATAAGAAATTACCAGGTTAGTAAATTGCAATCCCAGGCCGGTTTTGATTATTACGCTAATGATCAATCCCGCCCCGGCACAGGCGCAGGCAATCATAATCATATTCCTGCCACCCATATCCAAAGCTTCGATCAATTTGCGGGGGGTCATCCATCTCTGGCGATCGACATAGCTTATTCCCAAGGCAGCTATACTGCCTACAAAGGCACCCATGAAAGGAGAATAGCCGCGAATCATTAAAACCAGAAGAACTATTATAGGTATAGTTAAATACAGGTCCTTGATTAAAGTTCTAATGGGCACTGCTTCTAAAACATCCAGGCTCTTTAAACCTTTGCGTAAGGCCTCGTAATGCACCGTCAAACCAACGCAAAGGAAATAAAGAACGGCTGCCGGAAGGGCCGCCTTGCAGATACTGATATAAGGAATCTGCGTAATCTGGGCCATAAGAAAGGCGGCCGCCCCCATGATAGGAGGCATAATCTGCCCTCCCGTAGATGCTGCTGCTTCCACTGCTCCGGCAAATTGAGGATTATATCCCATGCGCCTCATTAAAGGGATGGTAAAAGTTCCGGTGGCGAATACATTTGAAGAAGCTGCCCCGCTAATGGTCCCGAAAAAAGCACTGGAAATTACGGCAATCTTGGCCGGCCCACCCACCGAACGCCCGGCCAATCTGCAGGCCACATCAATGAAGTATTGACCTAAACCCAGGCCGGCTATAAAGGCGCCAAAAATAACAAACAGAGCTACAAAAACTGCTGATACTCCTGTGATAGAACCATAAATACCTTCATCATCAAGGAGGTAGCAGGTTTCAACAATCCAATCCAGACTGAATTTCTTGTGATATAGCAAGCCTGGTAAATGATGGCCAAAAATAAGATAGGCCAGAGCTATAACCATTAATCCGGCTAAGGCAGGAGCGGTAGATCGGCGCACAGCTTCAATTAGCATACTGACAATAATAATTCCCATGATTACTTGTAAAGTAGTTACTTCCGATGCTCCCTCCCAGCGGGCATTCAAATTATCTTTATCCAAAATTACATAAAGGGAAGGAAGAGCGGACAGGATGGCTAAAAACCAATCGTACCAGGGAATTCGATCCCGAGGTGAACGGCGAGTCATGGGAAAAAGCAAAAAGGCCAGGGGAATCAAAAATAACAGATGGAAGCCCCGCTGCAAGCGGGGCTCCAAAACACCTGTGGCGGCAGTATAGAGATGAAAGAGAGAAGTAATGGCGGCCAAGGCGATGACGATTTTCTTGCTAATACCACTAAGTTCCCGCATAATCCCCTTTTCCCATCCGCTAAATGGGTTCTAAATTTCTTCTCCGACCTCCTAAGTACTCAGCTTTTTGCTTTCTGAAAACCAGAGAAGAGTATCAATTTTTTGCCAATTTTTTCCTTACTTCATGTAACCTTTCTCTTTATAGTATCGAATAGCCCCTGGATGCAGAGGGCCAGGCATATCCTGCCAGGCAGTCTTCGGCTGGAATACGGACATGCTCTTGTGGATCTTAGGAAGCTGGGCATAATTTTCGCAGATGATCTTGGTTATTTCATAAACCACATCAGGGTTTAAAGATTTATGTACGATGATCACCGAACCCATAGTAGCAGTGGGAATGTCTTCCTTTAAAATTTCAGGATACATTTCTTTTTTGATTACGCCGATGCCATAACCATACTTTTTCTTCATCAGCTGTAGAAGATCATTTGGCCAAGGGAGGATGCGCAATTTTCGGCCGATAGCTGCTTCCTGTATTATAGAAGCTGGAGGGGCAATATTAATGCAGGCAAAGTCAATGTGTCGATCCTTAAGATTGGTAGCAATCTCTGTATAGCCAGCGTGGAAGACCGTCCCACCCTTATTTTTGATCGCCTCATAATTAGTCTTGAAATAATCTTCTAATATTTTCCGAAAAGTAAATTCTCCGCTGACTCCTATCTTGCCAGGAGATACTCGAATAGGTTTGGGATATTCGATAATTCCTCGGATGGTAGTTACCCCGGTATCTTCGGCGGCTATGACATGTAAGTAGTTGTCGCTGAAGCTGCCCCCTATAGTCATGATATCTTCATATTTTTTCTTGTAGGGGTCTGTACCCTCGCGAGCGGCCACCACAAAAGGAGGGAGAGCCCATCCCATCTCGGCTTTATTTTCACCCACTACTGGTTGGTTTTGGGTTCCTCCTCCTGGAATCACATTTATGCGAATATGAGGAGCTTTTTCCTGAATAATCTTGGCTATTCCCGCGGCCATTACATACCATCCTCCTCCTGTACCTCCTGCTGTCCAGGTTAATTGGGCTTTAGCTGCTCCCTGAGCAACACCGCTTACGCAAAAGATAAAGACTAAAGTTATTGTCCACATTGCAAACCTGCTTAATTTCTTTTCCATAACGCCCTCCTTTGATTAATAATTTTTCTTCCGGGGAAGCTTCCAGCCACCCTCTATGATTTTACTCATTTAATTTCTTTGTTAATATTTCCCTCAGAACTCCTTTCTTCAATATTTTCACTTTTTCTGACACTCTTTCCTCCGCATCGGGGACAAATGAAGAATGGAGAATCTTTAGCACTAATTCTCTGAAAAGAAGACCAAACTTCAGCACAATTTAAGCAAATATATTCTATGAGAGGCATACAATTATATTATCTAAGGGCCATAGCGTTCGCGAATTCTTAACCGGTTGATTAATTCTTCCAATGGCTGCAACTGCTGCTTGCTTAATTCGGGGAGAGGAGGCCGAGGATTCCCTACAGGAAAACCTAATAGTCTCACCATGGTTTTTACGGCCACCGGATTGGTATGAGAATAAGCAGCCTCCATTACGGGAAGATTTTCAAAATAGATCTGGCGACTTCTTATAACATCGTCCCAATTCTTCCAGGGACGGGAAATCTGAGCCATTTCCCGAGGAATAACATTACCGGCTACATTAGCAGTCCCGTGTCCACCCGAAGCCAAAGTGGGTAAGATAATTGCATAATTGGGAGCATCGCAACAAAGGAGGTTCACTTTACCATTTGTGCCCTCTATAACGGCAACCAGTTGCGCCACATTAGGCATAGCTTCCTTGTCGGCCACAAGATTGGGGCATTCTTCAGCCAAACGAATAATCGTTTCTGGATTTATGTTGACGCTCACCCTGGCGGGGTTATTATATAAAGCTACCGCAATCTTAACCGACTTACAAACAGCCTGAAAATAATTAAAAATTGCCTTTTGAGGAGGGGCCAGGTAAGGAGGAACTACCATCATAACCCCATCCGCTCCTTTATCCTCGGCATAACAGGCGAGTTCTATAGTAGCAGCGGTAGTGGAGCAGGTTATTCCAAAAAAGGCCGGAATCTTTCCCTGACAATAACTGGCCATTTCGGAGATGATATTTTCTCTTTCTTCTCGAGTCAAAGAAGTGGCTTCGCCTGTAGATCCCATGAAAATTAAGCCATCGGTTCCGTTAAGAACATGAAAATCTACCAGACTTCGAAAACAATCAAAATCCACTTCATAATGAGAATCAAATGGCGTAACTAATGCCACCCATGATCCTTCTGGGCGAATTAATTCTTTATTCATTTTCTCTACCCCTGGGGCAAACTTTAATGATTGGCTTTTGGCTGATTACCAGCTAAAGATATTTTTAAAAGCCCGTAATAGTCATGAAAAAATATGATATCTATAAGATTCTTTTTGTCAAGTATTTTCGTCCCTTTGTTAGGAACTTTTCAAAAGTGCACAATTTTCAATTTAAAAGTGCACACATGGGAGTTCGGAATTTTTTACTTTTTGGATATCGATTAAATTGCCTTCGCACCAGAATCTGATTTCAGAGATTTCTTCATTGAGAGGGTAGATACGGAGGTTAACTTGTTTATGAGGGTCGGCGTGGACTTTGAATTTTAAAGTATTTATGGAGATATATCGGTAGGGGTCTACTATGCGGTCTATTCTGAGGCAGAATATGTCTTTTGTTGATTTATAAGGGGGTTTGATCCTGAAATCTCGGAAGAGAGATTTTTTCTCTTTTAAAGCTCTTTGGAAACGGAGGTAGGGGATTTCCTGGGTGGTGGAGTGGACTTGTTGGTAATTGTAGCGGTGGATTTCCTGCCGGAGGATTTGCTGAGCGGGTTTGATATTGGTAATATCTTCTCGGGCGCAGGTTCGGACCAAGTGGTCTTGGAGCCAGCCATATGGTCTTTCCATCTTTCCTTTGGCCTGAGGGGATAGGGCGTAGGTAACTTTCACATTGCAATCATCCAGAACTTGTCTCCACTGGGGGGTAGCTTCATCGGTTAGCAAGTGGTGTTTTCTCCAGAGAGAATCCCTTCCTTGGACAAAGCGGAAGATGGAGTGGGAGTCAACATAGTAGGCATAGGGAAAGCCGTATTTTAACATAACAGTCTCTAGGGCGACAATATGGGCCCAGGTGGTCTCTTTTTTAACCAGAGCAGCGTAAAGGATGAACCGGCTATAATCATCCAGGGAGGTGATCAGGTACCATTTCTCTTTAGCGAAGGGAGCCCAGAGATGATAGGAGGAGTCATGTTGAATCAGTTCTCCCACATAATGGGTTAAGACCTCTCGGTCATGGATAGTCTTTTTGGGTTTTTTGAGATAAAACCCCTGCTTCTTGGCCCGATCAATAATTGTGTTCAGGGAGACTTTCTGATGGTAGGCCTTGGCCAAACGGTTCTTGATATAGCTGTAATTGTAAGATTTTAAGGGGATTTCTTTGTCTTCAATCAGTTTCTTTTCGATGCCTAATTCTTTAAGGATGTTTTGTTCAATTTCCGCAGAGATAGTTCGGGAAGGTGTGGTTCTCCGGTATTCGATAGTGAAGAGCTGGGGATTTTCTTTATATTTCTTGAGGAGGATGAAGAATCGTCTTTTGCTGATGCTCAGGATATCCTGGATATACTTTCTTTCGATTTCTTTCTTTAAATAACGTTCCAGAAATAATTTAACTTCATCAGAAGTAAATCTTTTATGTAATTGGGACATAGTCAAAGACCTCCTTTTTAGTCTTTAGACTATATCGTATAAAAGAAGCTTTGGATAAAAGAGGCTTTTGTGGAAAGCACGGATACCGGTTTACAGGCGTCATCTCTCTACCGATGACTTAGAATCGTACTGAACCTATTATTCCAAAGCCCAAAAGCATTTTATATAAGGTTTAAAAAAACCAAAAAGATTAGAGTATATTTTTTAACTTTAAATGACCTTGAAAAATATGAAAAATAAATAATTCGAAAAAGGCAACCCCATCCTTTGCAAATTTGTTCTAAAATACAAAAACCAAAGTGTGCACTTTTAAAATGAAAATCTACTAAAAACTGTGCACTTTTAATTTGAAAATGACAGGTCTATTTTTGCTGACTGTCGATCACTTTTGCAATTCAAGGATAGTTCAGTGGGAAGGGAGAGAGGCTCATTAAAAGGTCGCATCTTGCATCAGGTTCCACGTGATCGCGATCTGGAGGTATGCAATAACTGCAGTACTGATTTATTTTCCTTTGATGGGCAATGCACTTCGAGTTGCTGAAAAAATGGCCGAGGTATTTCGGGCATGTGGTCCTGGGAGACGTTGTTGACAAAGTTAGTTTATTTCGGCATAGCAGACAATATATTTATACCTGTGAACCCACTCCGCAAAAGTAAATGAGCGTGGTTGGGCAATAATGCCCAGGCTTATATGTTGGTTTCCGTCTCTTGCACTAACCCCCCAGCGGTTTAGAAATTTTCTCGTTTAACTTTATCCGCCAAAATAGGCCGATTTTAATTCCACTGCTAACGACATGGTGCTAAGTGCTGGATACATCAAGTCTGGCTTAAGAGTTAAAGAGTTTGCCGCCTTGGCCTCTGCATTAGTATAAACTGACGTAATTCATCCAATGCTTGTCAGATCTGCGGAGAGTTGAGAAATATAGTGTTTCATTCCTCATTATCAAAGCCAGGGCGTTTAAAAGACCTGGCCTGGGGAAAAGTTTCTTCGATAGCTTGGCGCAAGACATTCAGAAAAGAAATAATCTCTTCGATACTTTCTGCTAGGAAGCGGTTGAAGTGCCACACTACTGACCAAGCCGCTAAAGAGCGGTCAATGGCGATGAGAGTGACCTTAGCAGATCCATTCGCATCTTCAGCTGAATCACCATCTTCCAGGAGGCTGTAAAGAGCACGGGCGTTTTTGGCCGGGATCAAGTACTGATACCAACGGATTAGTTCAAAGGCTTCCTGTAACTCAATACCGTCGTAAGCAAAGGTCCCGGCTTCTTTTAGGATATTTTCTCGAGTAGCAAACCAAGCTGTTACTTTTTGGCTATAAGCTTTGGTAGCGCGGGAAAGGACGTGGTTCTCTACAGACTCATGCTGCTGGCACAAACCAGGCTCTTCGTTCTCGGTAGCTAGTTCTTCTAAATTTATGCCTAATTCATTAGCTTTTCTTTCTAAGAGCTTTTGCGTCTGCGCCAAGATTTCGCCCATCTTTCTCCAAAAAGCTTCATTACGCATATCTTGGGATTCGGTGTCCGCAAATTCTTCTTGGTCCATGGCGAAATTTAAGCAGCGATGGGTGAATGAACAGCGGGCGCACCAACGGTCACAATAATTGTAAATTCCAGGGATAAACCTTTCATCTTGAGCCAACTCTATTAGCCGATCTTCGTCCATCTTCCTCTATTAGTTTTAGGGGTTAGGTCTTTATTTTAGGCATTATTTATCTTCGAGCAATCTGCGGATAATTGAGTTCTGCATACCATGTGTTTGGCAATTTCATTCTGGCTATACTCAAAGTCTTTGATGGCCTCGATAATCTTCTTATTCCTTACCTTTTTCTCAGCCTTTACCTCATCGATAAATACATCAGTAAGAGATGGTCTGTTGATGTATTTCTGCTCTGCTTGGGCGCTAATCATTCCCAGGCTATAAAGTCTGGGATTTTTTAGAAGTTTCATAAATAAATTAAGATTACTCGTTACCGGCCAGATAATCAAGAGCTGCTTGCACTCCGCCTTTGCGAAAAGGTATTTTAGCCATGGCCAACCCCATTTCTATGCCGCTCAAGGTTCCGGCGAGCATGAGTTCATTAAAGTCGCCCATGTGCCCAATACGAAAAACTTTACCCTGGAGTTTACCTAAGCCATTGCCCAGGGACATATTAAACTTTTCCAGGATTATTTTACGCAAGTAATCAGCATCGTAACCTTCGGGAACACGCACGGCCGTTACAGAATTACTAAATTCTTCAGGAAGCAAACAGTTTATTTCCAAACCCCAAGTTTTAACGGCGCGACGGGTTGCTTCGGCTAAACGATTATGCCGGGCATAGATATTCTCTAATCTTTCTTCAAATATCATTCTTAAGGCTTCTTGCAGACCAAAGAGAAGATTGGTGGGCGGGGTATAGGGGAAGAAGCCATTTTGATTAGCATTGATCACCGCTTGCCAATCCCAGTAGGAACGAGAAAATCGGGCCGTCTGGGAGGCGTGCAGAGCTTTATCGCTTACCACATTGAAAGCCAGGCCAGGAGGCAACATCAATCCTTTTTGAGAACTGCCAATGGTGACATCTACACCCCATTCATCATGCCGATAATCCATCAAGGCCAAAGAAGAAATGGTGTCGACCATCAATAGGGCAGGGTGCCCAGCTTGATCTATAGCTTGCCGAATTAAAGGAAGGCGACTCGCTACGCCCGTAGAGGTTTCATTGTGCACTACTAAAACAGCCTTGATGGTCTTGGCCTGGTCTTTTTTTAGTGTATCGTGGAGCAACTCAATCTCCACTCCTCGCCGCCAATCTCCGGGGAGTAATTCGACTTGCACGCCAAGTTTGCTGGCTAAATTGCGCCACATCAGAGCAAAAAAACCCGTTTCATAAATTAAAACTTTGTCTCCCGGAGAAAGAGTATTGACTAAGGCGGCCTCCCAGCCGCCAGTGCCAGATGAAGGGTAAATTATAACCCGACCAGTGGTCTTACAAATTTCTTGTAAGCCACTTATGATTTCGCGGGTTAATTGCGTAAATTCGGGTCCGCGGTGATCAATGGTTGGTTTGGCTAAAGCGCGCAAAATCCCTTCCGGGACGTTAGTAGGTCCGGGTATTTGTAAAAAATGTCTTCCTCTGGGGGTCGCCATAGAAAAATCTCCTTTTCTTTAAACCCAGGCCGGGGTGTATTTTAGGCCCATAACTTCCTTTTTAAAAAGGCGTTCATCCATGAGCGCTAAATTGGGGGATACCTTTAAATCAAAATTTACTCGCCCACGTATATCTTGGTCGAGATTAACTCCAGGAGCGATTTCCGTAAGTACCAACCCTGCGGGCCTTAGACGAAATACCGCTCTTTCCGTAATATAGATTACTTCCTGCCCCTTTTCTAAAGCAAATTGGGCATCGAAAGTGCGGTGCTGAAGGTGGCGAACACATTTGATAATTTTCCCTTCTTTTTTTAGGCTTAGCTTTCCTTCTCTTATCTCGGCCTCAATTCCGCCGGCCGTAAAAGTGCCACAGAAGATAATGCGGCGGACTTTATGGAGGATGTCGATAAATCCGCCTGCTCCGGAGAGAACGTGCGGTGTTTGCTGCAGGCGGCTTACATTTACGTTGCCCATTCCATCCACTTCGGCAAAGGCCATAATAGCGGCATCAATCCCGCCCCCAGTTAAAAAGTCAAATTGAGCAGTTGATTCAATAATGGCCTCGGGATTAAGGGCTGCTCCAAACTGTAGCCCGGCTAGGGGAATTCCGCCAATGGCCCCATGCTCGATTGTAAAAAAGATTTTGTTGATTAATTCCTCTTCCACAGCCACCGGGGAGACTAAAGAGGGAATACCAAAACCCAAATTCACAATGTCACCTTGGCCCAACTCCATGAGGGCCCGCCGCGCAGCCACTTTTTCTATGGTAAGAGGAGGGGGCTCAATTTGCCGGAGAGATTTTCGAATTTCACCGCTCACTGCCGGATCGTAGGTGATACCGGTAGCCTGTTTTTGCTCTTCATCAATAACGATGGCGTCAACCATAATTCCAGGGATTTTGACCAATTGGGGATTTAGCTTCCCCGGGGTGGTTATTCTTTTAACTTGAGCAATAACTTTGCCGCCCCAATTATGGGCAGCCATGGCTTGAGTTAAGACGATCGAGAAGGAGCCTTCATGTTCCATGGCAATATTGCCTAATTCATCTGCGGTAGTTCCCCGAATGATGGCTACGCTAATGGGAAAAGATTTATAAAAGAGATATTCTTGCCCATGGAGATTAAGCAACTCAATTAAATCTTCTTGCGTGACCATATTCATTTTGGCTCCCTCAAGGCGCGGGTCGACAAAAGTTCTCAGACCAACTTGGGTAATCAAACCAGGTCGGTGAGCAGCAATTTCCCGATGCAAATGCATGAGCACGCCCATGGGGAAGTTATAAGCTTCGACTTTATTTTTATAGATCAGATCCACTAATTTAGGAGGGGGAGCAGAAGCGGGAGCAGTCACATAAGAGCCACTGATTACCCTCTTCAGCAGGCCTTCGTGGGCTAAATGATCAGCTCCAGGAAGATCATAAACATCACCCACAGCTACAGGGAAAACAGCCGTAAGGTTGCGGGGAGAACCTGTTTTTAAATACCGCTCTTCTAAAGCGGCAAGGATTTTTTCCGGGACCAGAGCTCCAATTATACCGCAGATAGTTACGGTATCTCCATCTTTAATAAGCTTAACTGCTTCTTCCGCAGGCATTAACTTCTCCGGCAACTTTTAGAACCTCCTTGGAGAACAAAAAATTTAGCAATAATTTTAAAAAAAATAGCGCCTATAAGGGCGCAGAAAGAAGCCCTATTATAAATAGCTGCTAACCTGGCCTCACCTTTTTTAAAAATCGCCAAATTACAGCAGCCATCTCCTCTCGGCGACATACATCCTTATGAATTTCAGGGAGAGTCTGCAACTCCGCCAGCTTCAAAGGAACTGGTTTCCCAGATAAAGCCGAAAGTTCGGCGAGCAAGGAAAATTCATCTTTCCCTTTGGTCTCTCTTCCTAAGGCTTCTAAGACAGCAACATTAAATTTAAAGGGGCTGGCGGTAGCAGCGAGAAGCGCAGGGGTGCTATCTCCGGTTTCTTCTCGATATTGGCGGAGTACGTGGTAGCCTACGGCGGTATGCGGGTCCAGCAAATATCCATGATAATTAAATGTGTCCCGGATTGCTTGGAAGGTTTCTTGGCGATCGGCAAATCCGCCATAGAAATAAGATTGGAGATAAGAGATTTTTTCATCGGGAAGGCAATACCAACCCTGAGTCTCTAAGTCTTTTATCCACTCACAGACTAATGCGGGGTTGCGGCCACTCAATTCAAATAAAAGGCGCTCTAAATTGGAAGAGATCAGAATGTCCATGGAAGGCGATTCTGTGCGATAAAATTCTCGGCGCCGATCGTATACTCCCTGCCGAATGAAGTCCGTGAGCACTTTATTGCGGTTAGAAGCACATATTAACTTAGCGACAGGCAGGCCGCAGCGCTGGGCATAGTAAGCAGCTAAAATGTTTCCAAAATTGCCTGTAGGGACACAGATAAGAATAGGATCGCCAGGAGAGATTTTTCCTGCTGCCGCCATCTGTTCATATCCGGTAAAATAATAAACTATTTGGGGAACGAGTCTGCCCCAATTGATGGAATTGGCTGAGGAAAGCCGAAATTTATTTTTTTGTAAATTCTTATTTAATTGGCGGTCAGAAAAAATTTGCTTTACGCCGCTCTGCGCGTCATCAAAATTCCCTAAGACTGCGCAAACACCTACATTCTGGCCGCGCTGAGTAACCATTTGGAGACGTTGTATTTCACTTACGCCCGCATGGGGGAAAAAGACAAAGATGCTGATCCCCGGCACATCAGCAAATCCTTCTAAAGCTGCTTTCCCTGTGTCACCTGAAGTAGCTACCAGAATTAATAATTCGTAGTTTTCTTCCTCCTCTTGCAGGGCAAAAGAGAGAAGGCGAGGCATCAATTGCAAAGCCAGATCCTTAAAAGCCAAAGTGGGACCATGCCATAGTTCTAAGACGGCAGTCTCTTTATCTAAAAAATTTATGGGGACGATGGCTTCCTGATCAAATTTTTCTCCATAAGCCTTTTGACAGGCAGAATTAAGATCAGCTTCGGAGAAATCTGTTAAAAAAGACTTTAAGATAAGAGCTGCCTGGGAAGCATAGGAGATAGATTGCTGATGATTAAAAGAAAGCTGAAGGTTAATTGGCGGCAAGAAGGCAGGCACAAAGAGTCCGCCATCTTCAGCTAAGCCTTTGATGATGGCCTTTTTAGCTGAGTAATTCTTGCTCTGGCCGCGCGTGCTAATATAATGCATAAAGAAAAATTAACATATCTCTTTATTTTAGACAACTCAATTAAGAAACTCGCTTAATTTCTCTTTGCCAATTAAGATTTGATTAGTCTTCAGCTTCCTCTATATTACCCATTTGCCAATTCTTTAAATTAAATCCTTCTTGCCTCTTTTCGACTGTATCGTGATGGAGGGAGACGGCCGGAGGCAGACTGTAAATTCGTAGGGCAAGCCCTCATGGCTTGCCGAATACGGCAAGGGATAATCCCTTGCCCTACATTTTAAATTTTGCGGGATGAGCCATTGCTGTACTGTAATTCGGCAGGATTAAGATTATACTGCTGCCTCATTCCAGGGAAGAGCCGCTTCCTCATGATGCCTAAATGAAAGCTTACCTCTGGCCTGCCTTTGGCCTTTTTGCTCAGGAGGGGAAAAAGGGGTTAAGTTTGTGGTTGCGGCATTGCCGCGCTGGATATTGAAAGGAATATTCTATTGTGTTGTTAAATATGCCCCATAGCCTCTTTTTAAGAAGGAATAGGAATAAACGAATCTTGAGAACGGATCCGGTTTTGGTTAAAGGAGAGGGGCCTTGATTTACTCCTGGCATTTCTTCTTTAGATAGTCATGAAGGCGTAAGTGTACTTCTTTGGGCAAAGGTTCGCAACAGGCAAATTTATAGAGGGTGATGGTCTTTTTAAAAGTATTCACGAAGATCAAGCAGGGATGGCAATCCTGCATATGTCTTTCTAAGTCCTGGCAAAGTCTGGGGTCAAGTTCTCCGTCTATGTAATCGGAGAGTTTTTCCAGTATCTCTTGGCAATTCATCGCCCTCCCCTTTTATGTATTTTTTACTTTTTTCTTTTCAAAATATTCAGCCAGAAAACCACGCAGGGCCAAACGGGCTCGATGTAATCTTGATTTCACGGCCGGCACGGATATGCCCATAGCTTCAGCAGTTTCCGCATTGGATAAGCCTTCTAAATCCCGCAAAATAAATACCGCTCTATATTCAGGAGGCAATTTTTCTAAGGCCTCCATCATTTTTTTCCGCGACTCTTTGTTTAAAAGAATTTCTTCGGGAAGGTCAGGCCACTCTTGGAGGGGAGGGTGTTGACCCTCTTCGTGCTGCGGCAGATATTCTTCCAAAGGAAGTAATTGCGAAGGTTCTATCCCTTTATGCCGGATTTTCATGAGGCATACATTGGTGGCCAAGCGGAAAAGCCAGGTTGAAAAACTTGAACGTCCTGCAAAATTTTTCAATCCTCGATAAACCTGAAGAAAAGTTTCTTGCAAGGCATCTTCCGCATCCTGCTCATTTCTCAGCATCCGCATGGAAAGACGATAAACTTTCCCCTCGTACCTATTCACTAAATCTTGGAAGGCCTGAAAATCACCGGCCCGGGCCTTCTCCACTAAGACTTGATCTGTAATATTCAATATTTTGATGCCCTCAAGAGATAAAAGTTTCTTCCATTTTAATACTTTTCTAATTGCCTCCCAATATACCTAAAATTTTGTTTTCAGGCAAGGCCCTTTCGATCCTTGGCTCCCTACCTTCTTCAGTCATTTTCCCAAATTGGAGATCGTTTTTCCGCAAAGGCCCGTGGTCCTTCATGGAAATCATGGGTGCCGATAAGGGTATTGAAAAGCATTGCTTCAATTCTTAATCCTTCGGTCAGGGGTTCACCAATACCCCTCAGAAGGGCTTCTTTATCAGTCCGCAGAGCTCCTTGGGGGAATTGGCATATTATTTCAGCAAGATCCAAACACCTGGTTAGAGCCTGGCCCTGAGGCACAACCTCGTTAACTAACCCTATAGCTAATGCCTCCCAGGCATTTATCCTCTTTCCAGTTATTATTAATTCCATTGCCCGACCTAAGCCTATTATTCTCCATAATCTTTGTGTCCCGCCATCTCCCAGGCCTACATTCCAGCGCCTTTCTAAACAACCAAATTCCGCATTTTCCGCAGCAATGCGCAGATCGGCAGCGAGAGCAATTTCTAAGCCTCCAGCAAAACAATAGCCATTAATGGCGGCCAAAATGGGTTTAAAGATATCGATCCCGCGCGTGATCCCTCCAAACCCAGGACCGTCATAAGCTCGGCGTCGATGGTAATGGGCATCTTTTTGCTGGAGGAAGGATGGCCAGGCCTTTAGATCAGCTCCCGAGCAAAAAGCATCGTTCCCAGCGCCGGTAACAATAGCCACTAAAGCTTCATCATCATCTTTGAATTTTTTCCAGGCTTCGGCCATTTGGGCATCAGTTTCTGGATCCAGACAATTCATTACCTCAGGTCGATTAATAGTAATAATGGCAATTTTCCCCTTCTTTTCATACAACAAAGTAGACATAATTCCCTCCTTCCTATATAAATACTATTTTAAAATTTTTATTACCTCTCTCTTTTGAGACTGTGTGCCAAATAGTGGATGACTATAGTTAGGCGAGAGTGGATCCATTCGGAATCAAGATCTAAAACGTAGGGCAAGGGTTCATCCCTTGCCGCCTTCGGCAAGCCACAAGGGCTTGCCCTACGAATTATTTATAGGTTTATTTAACTTGCTTTCTCTTTACGGAAACTCGGTGACGATCTTGATCCATCTTCTGTTCCCGCCGAGGCCTCCTCACTCGTGCCTGCCTCTGACCTGCCTATGCTGCTCACACCTAATTGCGACAAAGCTTATCAAGGGGAAGGGGTTCTTTCATATTCCAACTTGTTTTGATACACTTTGCATAAAATTTTTGACATTACCATAAAGAATAAAAGGTCTATTTAATGATCGAGATGAAAATTGGCGTTCAGAATTACAAGCCTTGAGAGACGCTCCCATATTATCCGCCTCCCAAATTAAAATCAATGCCTTCTCCATCTTTTTTTCTGTCCAGAGGATAGAAGCAGGATTTAGGTAGATAATAAAAAATCAACCCATGATTGTTCGAATTTCTCGTAAGTAATAAAAACATTATCTACCGGTTTATTTTTGCCTTGCTTGATTTTAAAAAATTTTGTAAAATTGCTTCGTTACAATTAAAATAGAAAGCTTAATTGGTGATTTAATTATGTTGAAGCAAGTTGAAAAAGAGATAAGAGAACTGCAGAAAGAATTGGAAAATTTACAAAAAGAAAAATCAAGCCTGCGCTTGCAACCCTGCCAATGCGATTTGGAATTGAGAAAAAAAGAAGAAGCTCTTGATCAAATTGATAACAAAATGGAGACAATTAATAGCAGAATAAGGGATTTAGAAAAAAAACGGCGTGAATTGATGTCCGAGGCAGTAAAAAAGGAAGGTTACGAATCTCCATTTGACTGAAATTATCCTCTCCTAATTTTTAGTTTGCATAGCAAAATAGCCCATGCTATATATTAAGTCATAGAAATTAAACCATTTTTAAGGAGAATGAGGCGATGACCAAGTTTCAACTCATTCAGAAAGTAATGGAAAGAGCGAATAATCTTGGACAGCAGGAAGCAAAGACAATTGTAAATACCATTTTTTCCTCGATGGCGGAAGCTTTAGCCCGAGGAGAAAGAATCGAAATCCGCGGGTTCGGCAATTTCACGGTTAGGTCTTATCAGGCTTATCAGGGGCGCAACCCGCGGACAGGTACTAAAGTTGAAGTCTTGCCCAAGAAACTTCCTTTTTTCAAAGTGGGGAAGGAATTGAAAGAGAGAGTGGACAAGTCTTCGACGAGCTAAAAGGGAAGAATCCTTTTGCCTATTTTCGTCTGCGCCTTTGGATGCGCGTCCTTTTCAGTAATTTGCGATGCTTGTGCTTGGACATTTTTTTTCTTCTCTTCTTAACCACACTTCCCATAAAGAACTCCTTTATTATAGATATTTAAAAAGTTTACTAAAAAGATCATTTAGTCCGGTGTAATTTTTTGCGCCAACTTTCTAACCGCTGCCCAATACTCTTTTCGAGTCCGCGGTCAGTTGGTTCGTAATAAATCCGCGATCCAAGCTCCACGGGGAAATATTCTTGCTGCACCAGCCCATCTTCATAGTCGTGAGCATATTTATATCCGCGACCATATCCCAATTCAGCCATCAACTTAGTTGGAGCATTGCGGAGATGCAGAGGGACAGGGAGCGCCCCTTTTTCTTGCACATCCGCACAAGCTTTTCCATAGGCCCGATAAAGGGCATTACTTTTGGGCGCCGTGGCTAAATAAACTGCTGCCTCCGCCAGGGCTAATTCACCTTCAGGTTGGCCTAAGAAATGAAAGGCTTCCATGGCTTGCAGAGCAATGACCAAAGCCCAAGGGTCAGCCAAACCAATATCTTCAGTAGCAAAGCGCACCATACGGCGGGCTAGATAAAAAGGGTCCTCTCCTGCTTGGAGCATACGGGCCAGCCAATAGAGGGCTGCGTCAGGATCGCTTCCTCGTAGACTTTTATGAAAAGCAGAGATAATATTGTAATGCTCCTCCCCGTCGCGGTCATAAAGCAGAGCTTTCCGCTGCAATGCTTCCGCGATCGTGGGGAGGTCAATAATTCTTTGTTCTTCAGCATCTGGAAGAGTAGTCAAAACAGCCATTTCTAAGGCATTGAGGGCTACCCGTGCATCTCCGTGAGCATTTTCCGCCAGATAACTCAGTGCTTCAGGAGTCAAACGAGCGTTATATCTTCCTAAACCTCTTTCTTGATCGTTAAGGGCGCGTTTGAGAATTAATGATATTTCTTCGGCAGTTAATAGCCTCAGAGTAAGCACTCGGCAGCGGGAGAGAAGAGCCGAATTTACTTCAAAAGAAGGATTTTCTGTAGTCGCTCCCAAGAGAATAAGATTTCCTCTTTCTACATGAGGAAGGAAAGCGTCCTGCTGGGCTTTATTGAAGCGGTGAATTTCATCGATAAAAAGGATAGTTCGCCGCCCCCGGTTCTTAATCTCTTCCGCTTCTTTGATTACCTGGCGAATTTCTTTAATGCCGGAAAGGACTGCGGAAAAAGCCACAAAGTGTGAATTGGTAGCTTGAGCAATTATTAGGGCCAAGGTGGTCTTTCCTGTTCCCGGGGGACCCCAGAAAATCAAAGATGGAAGGTGGCCTTTTTCCACTACTGAGCGAAGGAACTTTCCCGGTCCTAATAAATGCTCTTGACCGACAAATTCATCCAAATGGCGAGGCCGTATTCTGTCTGCCAGGGGTATAAAATTTTCTTTTTCTACGCCGGTTTTAAACAGCTCCATGAATATAATTCTTATAAAATTTTATTTTAAATTATCATATTATCATTTTCTGATCAATCTAATATGGCGCTTTGCCCTCCTCCAATTTGCTATCGAAATCTTTAGCCAGATAAAAGAGGACAGAAGGTTCGTTCAGGATTATAAGACATCTTTATGATCTTTAGCCTGGGTTCGCTTCCACCATTCTTCAACCCTGGCCTCTTAATAAAGTTCTGGTAATTAATCTCTCAAACGAGAAATTTTAATTATAGACAGGGGACCTCTTTTATGTTAAAAACGCTTTAAAAGCGTAAAAAAAATTTAATGAACCCTTACTTAAGGCGGGAAGAATTTTTATGTCCAAGCGGGTGGGTATCATTTTAAAACCGAATAAGATCGAAGCTATTGAGTTAGCAAGAGAACTTACTTCTTGGTTTAAGCAACGGCACATAAAAGTTTTTTTAGATGAACAGGTAGCGGGACTCATAAAGGAAGGTATTACTTGCTCCCGATCAGAGCTAAGACACCTAATTGATTTCCTTATAGTCTTAGGGGGAGACGGGACCCTCCTGAGCGCGGTGCGCGATATGGCCGGCAGAGACGTACCCATCTTAGGGGTCAATTTAGGGGGGTTAGGGTTTTTAACAGAAATAACCTTAGAGGAACTTTACCCCGTTTTAGCCCAGATTATAGAAGGGAAAATGGAGTTAGAGAGACGCATGAAACTTAAAGCTCAAGTCATCCGGAGTGACGAATTAGTTGGCGAGTATAGCGTGCTTAATGATGTGGTCATAACCAAGAGCGTATTGGCCAGAATAATTAATGTAAAAAGTAGCATAAACGGAGCATATATAACCACTTATCGTGGCGATGGTGTAATAATCTCCACGCCCACGGGTTCTACTGCTTACTCTTTGGCTGCGGGGGGACCGATCGTCTACCCCACTTTAGATGCTATTCTTATTACCCCTATATGTCCCCATGCCCTAACGAACCGTCCCCTTTTAGTGCCCGATGGAGTTAAAGTCGAATTAAAACTGGAGTCGGAGGAGAGTGATGTACGCTTAACCTTAGATGGACAGATAGGTTGCCCCCTGCAACCTTTTGATCTTGTCTTAGTCACCAAAGATCCGAATTTTGTATCTTTCATTAGATCACCCTTCAAGGATTATTTTCAAATTTTAAGAACTAAGTTTAAATGGGGGGAACGTTAATAACGTAGATGCTAACCGAGCTGTATATCAGCAATTTGGCCATCGTTGATAAACTGCAGATTCAATTTGGGCCAGGTTTTAACGTTCTTACAGGTGAGACCGGGGCAGGGAAATCTATTTTAGTGGATGCTCTTAGCCTGCTTCTGGGAGGAAAAGCATCCGCGGAAATGATTCGCACTGGCCAAGAAGAAGCGTCCGTAGAAGGTTTCTTTGAAGTTAAAGAAAGCAGCAGTTTACAATTCTTGCGTAAATGGCCCTTGGATATATCTGAAGGATTAGCTATAAAAAGATTGATTCATCGTTCAGGGAGGTCGCGGGCCTTTTTAAATGGGCAAGCGATCACGCTCCATATGTTAGCGGAACTGGGGGAGGAACTAATTCATATTTATGGCCAGCATGAGCATCAACATTTTCTCAATCCGGAAAAGCACTTGGAAATTTTAGACCGGTCCGGAGGGCTTTTCGAACTGCGGCAGCAATACCAGGAGCTGTATGAGGAATGGAAGGGAAAAAGCTCGGAGCTTAAAGAATTAGAAAGCAAAGAAAAAAATAGGGTCGAGAGGTTGGAACTGTTAAATTTTCAGTGGCAAGAGATCACCCGGGCCAATCTAAAGCCTCCTCGGCCTGGGCAGCCGAATGAAGAGCAAGAGTTGCTCCAAGAACGGGCGCGCCTCGTTCATGCCGAAAAACTTTATTCTCTGGCTCAGCAAGCAGTTGATTTACTCTATGCCGAACGGGGCTCAGCTATTGAACGTTTGCAGATTACTTTCCAACGCCTGAAAGAAGGAATGAAGATTGATCCGGCCTTGTCACCTTTAGCAGCCACCATAGAGAGCACTCTTTTCCAGGTGCAAGATTTAGCCGCTGCCTTACGATCTTATGGCGAAAAGATTGTCTTCGACCCTAAGCTGTTAGAAGAGATATCTTTTCGTTTAGATGAGATCCAAAGGCTTAAGAAAAAATATGGTCCCACTTTTGAAGATGTTTGGCAGTATAAAGGAAAAATAGAATTAGAAAGAAGAGACTTAGAAAATTGTGCCTGGCAAATAAGCGATCTGCAGAAAAAAGTAAGCGAATTAACCGAAAGTGCTTTTCGGCGAGCTAAAGAACTTTCTGCTAAAAGAAGAGAAGTGGCTAAGGAATTGGGGGCAAAAGTGGAGGCAGAATTGATTACCTTAGGTATGAATAAGGTTCGCTTCCACATCGAAGTCCAAGAAGACCCCCAAGGGAAGCTGGGAAAAGAGGGCTTAAACCAGGTTGAATTTCTTATCTCGCCCAACCCGGGAGAAGAGCTTCGTCCTTTAGTAAAAATTGCTTCGGGCGGAGAACTTTCCAGAATAATGTTAGCTATGAAACGCATCCTGGCTGAAGATTTTGGCGTAGAATCCTTGGTCTTTGATGAAGTGGACGCAGGGATTGGCGGCGGCATGGCCGAAGTGGTAGGACGGAAGTTGAGAGAGATTTCCCGGGCCCATCAGGTCTTTTGTATCACCCACTTGCCGCAGATTGCCTCTTTGGGCGATGCCCATTATAAAGTGAGCAAAAAAGTTAAAGGAGGAAGAACGGTGGTAGAATGTCAGCTTCTTAAAGACAAAGAAAGGGAAGAGGAAATTGCGCGCATGTTAGGAGGGGTGCAGATAACCGACAAGACTTTGGCGCATGCCCGGGAGATGCTGAGAATAGGGATTAGAGGAAAGAAATAGTAGAAGAGGAGTTAAGGGGAATGGGTATTCGCAAAGCTAAGATTGCAGATGTGAAGGAAATTCAAAAGCTTATTGAACAGGCGGCCAAGAAGGGAGAGATGCTTCCCCGTTCTTTAAGTGAGCTTTATGATAATTTGCGGGATTTTTATGTTTATCAAAATGAAGATCAAATGGGCATTATCGGTACTTGCGCTATGCATATATGTTGGGAAGACTTGGCAGAAATTAGATCCTTAGTGGTCAGGGAAGATTTTCAGAGGCAGGGAATCGGCACCAAGCTTGTGGAAGCATGTCTTTCTGAAGCGATAACCTTAGGACTTTATCGAATATTTGCCCTAACTTATAAACCGAATTTTTTCCTAAAATTTGGCTTTAAAATTGTTGATAAGACTCTTCTCCCCCATAAAATTTGGGCCGATTGCATAAAATGTGTTAAGTTTCCGGAGTGTGATGAGATAGCAGTTCTGCTCGAGGTTTAATCTGGGACGTCTTTCTTCCTCCTTAAGGCAGGCGAGGAAGAGAAGAATATTTTTTTATTAACATTTTAAAATCATTAATATTTTTTGAAAAGAAGGGGATGATGTACTTTAAAATTATTGACAAAAAATAAAAACTTATGGTAAACGATTTTCATTTAAAAGTTACCATCTGAGTTTAGATAAGGAGATGAAATCTTCTTCTTGATTAAGGAAAATGATCAATAAAGATCAAAAAGCTTTGGATATTTCTTCCCTGATAGCGCGTCTGAAAAAATTCGTCTTATCTCCGCTGTTCATTAAAGTAGCCGCTATTTTATTGAGTGTCGTGCTCGTTGTTTCTGCCTACTTAATTTATAATTATTTAAACCTTCGGAAAAAATTGGCAGAATTGCAGCATATGCGGGTCGAAGCTACTTTCCCAAGAGAAGAGATGCAAAATTTTATGGAGCAGATTGGTTTCCTGCAAGAGCAGTTGGCTAAGCTGAAGGAAATGGAGAAGCAAGTAAAGCAAGAACTCAAAGAATTAGAGGAATTAAAACCCAAAATCAATCCCAAAGTTCCGGCTAAAAAAACTAAGAAAAAAGGACAATTGATAGAAAAGCGAGAGGGGTTAAAAATCCAGGATTGGTCGGAAACAAGATTTATAAAAGAAAGAAGAGCTTCTCTAATAGGGGAAAGAGAAGGATTAGGGCAAAATCTGCAGGAAGAAATATATTCCTTGCAGAGAGAATTTTCCCGCCAAGAGTATAGCTTAAAAATATTCCAAGAATCTCTCCAGAATCAAAAGGCTATTCTTTTAGCCACGCCCACTTTATGGCCAGTGATGGGATCGATTTCTTCAACCTATGGGGAAATTCGTCTTTCTTCAGCTGCGGGAGGAGTTCGGCCTCATAAAGGAGTGGATATTTCTGCCCCTTCAGGGACTCCGGTGGTAGCTGCAGCAGCGGGGATAGTCATTTCTTGTGGGTGGCAGTCAGAAATGGGTAAAAGTATTTACATTGATCATGGCCATGGTTTCGCTACCTTGTACGGCCACCTCAAAAAAATATTGGTAAAACCAGGAGATAGAGTGAAAAAGGGGCAAATCATTGGCACAGTGGGGATGACAGGCAAAAGTACAGGACCTCATTTGCATTATGAAGTTCATGTACGAGGGGTTCCTGTTAATCCCCAAGCTTACCTGAGGCAGACCTCTTAAAATTCCTTATTCCCCTTTGCATTTTCTAAAAAATATGTTAAGTTATTACTGGGTTTAAATAAAACCCCGATAAATTTATCGGGGTTTTTATTTGAAAGATTTTATATTTCTTACCCCAATTATTAATTTAAAAAATGATCCTGCAAATCCTGAGAAAAATTTTTGGCAGCAAAAATGAGCGGGAATTAAACAGATTGAAACCGCTGGTGGTGGCCATTAATGCTTTGGAGCCGGCCATGGCCAAGTTAACCGATAGTGAGCTCAAAGCAAAAACGGGAGAGTTTCGGCAGCGCCTGGATAAGGGTGAATCTTTGGAGGACTTGCTTCCCGAAGCCTTTGCCGTAGTTCGGGAAACAGCCAAGCGTACTTTAGGGCAGAGGCATTTTGATGTACAGCTCATGGGCGGTATTATCCTGCATGAGGGCAAGATCGCCGAGATGAAGACCGGTGAAGGAAAAACTTTGGCCGCTACCCTGCCGGTATATTTAAATGCTTTAACAGGCCAAGGAGTTCATGTCGTCACGGTAAATGACTATTTAGCGAAACGGGATGCTTCCTGGATGGGGTCGATATATAACTTTTTAGGTCTCTCCGTAGGCGTTATTGTCCATGAGCTTGATGATGCTCAACGGCAGAAGGCCTACCGCTGTGATATAACTTATGGAACTAATAATGAATTTGGCTTTGACTACTTGCGGGACAACATGAAATTTCGTTTTGAAGACATGGTCCAGCGCGAATTGAACTATGCCATTGTCGATGAAGTTGATTCCATATTAATTGATGAAGCCCGAACTCCCTTGATCATCTCGGGGCCGGTGGAGCATGTAGAGGAAGGATATTACGAAGAGTTAAAACCCCTGGTCATTCGCCTACGCCAAAATCAGAGCCGTCTCATAGAGAGTATTTTAAACCAAGCTCTGCGCCTTTTAGAGGAAGACCCTGAAAATGAGGAAATAATTGAAAAGCTTCTTTTGGTAAAAAGAGGAGACCCTAAGAACCCGCGTTTTCTTGATTTAATGGCTCTAAAGCCCGCCTTGAAGACCAAAATAGATCGCTTGGAGTCTTATTTATCCAGCCAAAAGCTTCTTTCTCAATTTGAAGGAGAGCTTTATTGCGCTATTGATGAAAGATCAAATTCTGTTGAACTCACGGAGAAAGGTATAGAACTTCTTTCCCGGGGGCGATCTGATGCTTTTGTAGTTCCTTCCTTGGAAGAAGGGTACCAGGAGATCGATAGCAATGAACAATTGACGTCCTTGGAAAAGATAGAAGCTCGCCAGGCCTTAGAAGAAAATTATCGTCAGACTTCAGAGAGAATTCATACTATCCATCAGCTGGTTAAGGCTTATTGGTTATTCCAAAAAGATGTGAATTACGTCATCAAGGATGGGCAAGTTATTATTGTGGATGAGTTTACAGGCCGGATGATGCCTGGCCGTCGCTGGAGTGACGGACTCCACCAAGCAATCGAAGCTAAGGAAGGAGTAAAGATTGCAGAGGAGTATCAGACGCTGGCCACCATTACTTTCCAAAACTATTTCCGCATGTATAAGAAGTTAGCGGGCATGACCGGAACGGCGGATACGGAAGCACAAGAATTTAAGAAGATCTACAACCTGGAGGTGGTCGTGATTCCTACTAATATGCCTATGATCCGCCGCGATTTTCCTGATGTCATTTACCGGACGCAGAGGGAAAAATATAAAGCCGTGGTGGAAGAGATCAAAGAGTGCCACCGTCGAGGTCAGCCTGTGCTGGTGGGGACTATATCTATCGAGAATTCAGAAAAACTTTCCCAAATGCTTAAGCAGGAAAAGCTTTTGCACCAGGTCTTAAATGCCAAATATCATGAGATGGAAGCTAAGATTATCGCTCAGGCGGGCCGATTCCGAGCAATTACCATCTCCACCAATATGGCGGGGCGGGGAACTGATATTATGCTGGGCGGAAATCCGGAGCTTTTAGCCCGGGAAGAAGCCCAGCGACGGAAGATCGATCCGGAGCAAGATCCCCAAGCTTTTCAGAAAATTGTAGAAGAAATGCGGGTCATCACTGCGGAAGAATATAAAAAAGTTATTGCCGTTGGAGGGCTCCATGTGTTAGGTACGGAGCGGCACGAATCGCGCCGCATCGATAATCAACTCCGAGGCCGGTCAGGGCGGCAAGGTGATCCAGGGACTTCTCGTTTTTATCTTTCTTTAGAAGATGATCTCTTGCGGATCTTTGGTTCCCAGCGCATTTCCGGAGTTATGAGCCGCTTGGGCATGGAAGAAGGGCAGCCGATAGAGCATCCGATGATTAGTCGAGCTATCGAAAACGCCCAGAAGCGGGTGGAGGCCCACCATTTTGATATCCGCAAGCACCTGCTGGAATATGATGACGTGATGAATAAGCAAAGAGAAGTAATCTATACTCAACGGAGAAGAGTACTCAAAGGAGAAGGCGTTGCGGAAGAGATCCAAGAGATGGTAGCTGAGCTGGCTGAAGGATTAGTGGAGCGTATCGCCGATGAAAAGACTTATCCCGAGGATTGGGATTACCGGCGCTTAAATGAGTCTTTAATGCGCCTCTTTTCTTTTGGTCTGAATTTGCGGGTCGAAGATACTGCCCAGATGACTAAGGAAAAGTTAACGGATAGGGTTATCCAGGAGGCCGGAGAGTATTATAAACGCAAAGAGGCTGAATTTGGCCCAGAATTATTGCGGCACTTAGAACAGATAATATACTTGCAGACTATAGACGCGCTTTGGAAAGAGCATCTTTTGGCTATGGAACATCTCAAGGAAGGGATTGGTCTAAGAGGATATGGCCAACGCAATCCTCTGCAGGAGTACCAAAAAGAGGGGTATGAGATGTTCATGGATTTAGTGCAGCAGATAAAAGAAGAAACTATTAGCAAGCTCTTTCGACTTCAGTTAGCCAAATCGCGGGAGATTAGAGAAATGGAAGCGCCCCGGCCGCAACCACTAATTCTTAGTCATGGGGAGGAAATTGAAGGAAAAGTTAAACCCGTGAAACGTGAGGGTAAGAAGGTAGGTCGCAATGACCCCTGCCCTTGTGGCAGTGGCAAAAAATACAAAAAATGTCATGGCCGATAAAAAATTAGGAGAAAAGATGCCTAAATATATTCCTGCCCATTTCCAAGTACGAGGATTCTTAGCGGGCGGCATAGCAGCCGGGATAAAAAAGAATAATGCTTTAGATTTAGCTCTCATTTATTCTGCTCAACCGGCTGCGGCCGCCGGTGTTTTCACTACGAATAGAGTAAAGGCGGCGCCGGTGATCCTTTCTAAAGAAAGGTTGAAGAAAGGTTATGCCCAAGCTATTTTGATTAACTCGGGTTGTGCAAATGCCTGCACCGGATTAAGAGGATTCCAAGATGCTCAGGAAATAACCGAGTCTGTTTCCGCGCTATTGCAGATTGATCCGGCGAAGGTGCTTTTGGCTTCCACTGGAGTAATTGGTCGTCTTTTGCCCATGGCCCGGATTAAAAAAAACTTACCTTCTTTAGTTTCTGCTCTTTCCAGGGAGGGCTTGGCCGATGTGGCTAAAGCAATAATTACCACGGATACTTTTCCCAAAGCAGAGAAATTAAAAAGTAAGATTAATGGGGGTGAGATTACCCTGGCCGGCATAGCCAAAGGGGCAGGAATGATCAGCCCGCAGATGGCGACGATGCTTGCTTTTGTGCTTACTGATGCCTGTATTTCGCCCCGGGCCCTGAAGAAATGTTTGCAAGAAAAGGTCCCGGAGACTTTTAATGCCGTGGTTGTTGATGGAGATATGAGTACTAATGATACGCTTCTTATCTTGGCCAATGGAGAAGCCCAGAATAGGATGATCGAAGTGGGGAGCGTTGGTTATCGTAAATTTTCTGAGCTCCTGCATGAAGTGCTTTATTCTTTGGCGGAAAAGATTGCGCGCGATGGGGAAGGGGCTACCAAGTTGGTCAAAATTACGGTGGCAGGAGCTCGAAGCCTTGCTGATGCTCAAAAGGTAGCCAGGGCTGTGGCTTGCTCTCCCCTAGTGAAAACAGCCTTTTTTGGGGCTGATGCCAATTGGGGGCGGATTATGTGTGCCGCCGGCTATGCGGGAGCTGCTATTGATCCCCAAAAAATTGATATCTTTTTTAATAACATTCAAATAGTTTCCCGCGGCCAGGGCAAAGGTCCCGAAGCTGAAAAGAGAGTCACGGAAATAATGAAGGAGAAGGAATATGAGGTACGCCTTAATCTCCATCAGGGGAGAGAAAAGGCTTTCATTTTAACTACGGATTTGTCCTATGATTATATAAAGATTAATGCCGCCTACCGGAGTTGAGAATAATTCTCTGCCCAGAAAGACTGAGCTTCGAGAATTCTGCCCTTGGAGACAAGGAGATAGGAGTTGCCAAGAGGCTTAAGAATGATATAATAAATAAATTTAATACACACGCTCTCTGAGCGGCGCTGGGTGTCCTTTGGATTTGGATAAGGATAAGTAGCCGCAAAAGGAGAACGGAGGAAAAAACCCAGGAGGATTAAAAACATGTCCACCATTACTATGAAACAACTTTTAGAGGCTGGAGTTCATTTCGGCCACCAGACAAAGCGCTGGAATCCGAAGATGAAAGAATATATCTTCGGTTCGCGTAATGGCATCTACATCATCGATCTGCAAAAGACTGTTCGCCTTTTCAAAGAAGCGTATAAAGCAGTACAGGATACGGTCGCGGCTGGAGGAACAATTCTTTTTGTAGGGACTAAAAAGCAAGCCCAAGAGGCCATTGCCGAAGAAGCCCAGAGAGCTGGGATGTTTCATGTTAATCAACGTTGGTTAGGGGGAACTTTAACCAACTTTCGGACGATTAAGAAGAATATCGAAAGAATGAAAAAACTGCAGGCCATGAAGGAAGATGGTACTTTTGAAGCGCTGCCCAAAAAAGAAGTTCTTAAGTTAGAGAAGGAAAGAGCAAAAATAGAGAAGACTCTGGGGGGCATAAAAGATATGACGGAGCCCCCCAAACTTCTCTATGTGGTGGACCCACGCAAAGAAAGGATTGCAGTCCATGAAGCCAGAAAACTGAGGATTCCTATTGTGGCCATAGTGGATACGAATTGCGATCCTGATGAAGTTGACTATGTGATTCCTGGTAATGATGACGCTATCCGGGCTATTCGTCTAATTTCAGCCAAAATTGCTGATGCCTGCTTAGAAGGTAAACAACTCTATGAAGCGAGATTGACAGGAGCAGAAATACCTACTCCGCCAACGGCCGAAGAGGTGGCGAAGCCAGAAACTTCTTCGGAAACCGCCTCCAGGGAGATGGAAGAAGGAGAAGAGGATGAAGAAGAATTAGCGGAGGAAGAGGAGGAAGAATAAGAAAAATAGGAGGTATGATTAAGTGGAAATAACAGCAACTATGGTCAAAGACCTGCGGGAAAAGACCGGCGCAGGCATGATGGATTGCAAAAAGGCCCTGGCCGAGGCTAAGGGCGATTTTGAGAAAGCCGTAGATTATTTACGCCAGAAAGGGCTGGCGACAGCTTCCCGTAGAGCCGGAAAAATAGCCTCCGAAGGGCGGATTGGAGCTTATGTCCATGCGGGGGGAAAAATTGGGGTAATTGTAGAAGTAAATTGTGAAACTGATTTTGTGGCCAAGACGGAAGACTTCCAGAATTTTGCTAAAGAAATTGCCATGCATATTGCCGCCAGTAATCCTCTTTATGTGCGGCGGGAACAAGTTCCTGCGGAAGTATTAGAAAGAGAAAAAGAAATCTATCGAGTTCAAGCGCGGGAAGCGGGTAAACCGGAGAAGATAATTGAAAAAATTGTCGAGGGCAGATTGGAAAAGTATTTTAGTGAAATATGCTTATTAGAACAGCCCTATATTAAAGATCCCAACCTGACTATTCAAGATTTCCTCAATGAATTAATTGGTAAAGTAGGCGAGAAAGTGGAAATTCGAAGATTTAGTCGCTTTCAAGTTGCCGAAGGATTACCCAAAGAGTGAAAAATGCCATCCCCAGTTTATAAAAGAATCCTGCTCAAGCTAAGCGGTGAAGCTTTAGTGGGTGAACAAGATTACGGAATTAGCCGCTCCGTTATGCAAAAGGTAGCCGAGGAAGTGAAGGAAGCGAAAGAGTTGGGAGTAGAAGTGGCGATTGTGATCGGCGGAGGCAATATATATCGGGGAGTGGCCGCCAGTGCTCAAGGAATGGATAGAGCGACGGCTGATTACATGGGTATGTTAGCCACGGTGATTAACGGACTAGCCTTACAGGACGCCTTAGAGAAGATAGGCGTTTTTACGCGGGTGATGTCGGCGATTGAAATGCCCCAGGTGGCCGAGCCCTATATTCGCCGCCGGGCAGTGCGCCATTTAGAGAAAGGGCGGGTGGTAATTTTTGCAGGCGGCACGGGAAATCCTTTTTTCACCACCGATACAGCGGCCGCTCTGCGGGCCGTGGAAGTAAAAGCCCAAGTAATCCTCAAGGGCACTAAAGTCGATGGGGTCTATGATGCTGACCCAGTGCTGCACAAAGAAGCTAAAAAGTTTAAAGAACTTTCTTATATTGAAGTACTTAAAAGGGGACTAAAAATTATGGATGCCACAGCAATCTCTCTCTGTATGGATAATAACTTGCCGGTTATCGTTTTTAACCTGACTAAAAAAGGGAATATTAAAGGAGTTATATTAGGCAAAAAAATTGGTACGATTATTCGAGGGTGAGCTATGTTTAATAAAGAAGAATTCTTTGCCGAAGTAAAGACGAGAATGGAAAAGTCGTTGGAGGCTTTGCGCAAGGAATTAAGCCGCGTCCGTACAGGCCGTGCTTCCCTTGGCCTTTTGGAAGGAGTGCGCGTAAATTATTATGGCGTTCCCACTCCTATTGCGCAAGTGGCCTCCCTTTCTATCCCGGAGAGCCGGACCATTGCCATTCAACCCTGGGATGCTAAAATCGTTCCGGAAGTAGAAAAGGCCATTCAGAAGTCAGATTTAGGTCTTACCCCGGTGAGCGACGGAAAAATTGTGCGCATTAACATTCCCCCTCTTTCGGAGGAGAGACGAAGAGAATTAGTAAAAGTAGTCAAACGGATGGAGGAAGAATGTAAAGTAGCCATGCGCAACATTAGACGGGACGCCAATGAGCAGTTGAAAGTTGCTAAAAAAGAGAAGTCCATCTCTGAGGATGAACAATTTAAATATCAAGAAGAAGTACAAAAAATTATGGATAAGTCCATAGAAAAAGCCGAAGAGATAGTAAAAGTCAAGGAAAAAGAGATACTCGAAGTATAGTTTGGATTTGAAAATTAATAGCTCAGCGATTCTTATAAATTATTAGTAATGCACGAGTTAAAGAAAGAAAAACTACCCCGCCATTTAGCCATTATTATGGATGGCAATGGGCGTTGGGCCGAGAGAAGGTCTTTAGACCGTATCGCCGGCCATCGCCAAGGTGCAGAATCTGTGCGCACTGTGGTACGGGCCTGCCGCGAGATTGGCATTCCCTATTTAACCTTATTTGCCTTCTCCTCGGAGAATTGGAGTAGGCCGCGGGCCGAGGTCGAGGCCCTCATGGCTCTCCTGCGAGATTATTTGATCTCTGAACTTCCCGAAATGTTAGAGAATAATATCCGTCTCCTGGCTATTGGTGATTTATCCCGCTTACCCAAGGAAGTGTTGAGTACTTTACAGGAAACAGTTAAACAGACGGCCAATGCTAATGGGATGACTTTATCTTTGGCCTTAAGCTATGGGGGAAGAGATGATATCTTGCAAGCTATTCGGCGGATTATGGCTAATTGCCGTGATGGGAATTTGACCCCCGAAGATATAGATGAAAATCTATTTTCCAAGTATCTTTGGACCGCTGCTCTGCCAGATCCGGATTTGCTAATCCGCACCAGTGGCGAACAACGCTTAAGTAATTTTTTTCTCTGGCAGTTAGCCTACACGGAGCTTTATATTACGCCCACTTTATGGCCAGATTTTACCAAAGAAGACCTAATCCTTGCTTTGTTAGATTACCAGGAGCGCGAACGAAGATTCGGCCTCACCAGCGAACAGATTAAGGCAGAGGATCGGTGATGATATGCATCGGCAACGCTGGATCTCTGGCCTGATTATTGCCCTGGGCGTAATCCTGATTGTGCTTTGGGCCCCCTTTTGGGTCTTTTTTTTAATTATTTTATGGTTAATTTTTTTGGCCCAGAGAGAATACTTTGCTCTCTCTTTACCTAACCTTTCTACACCCCAAAGAATTATAGGATTTTTACTCAGTTTCCTGGTTCCCTTTTCTTTTTTAGATGGTCGGCGAGAATTTTTTTTAGGAGCCCTAAGTGGCTTAATTTTTATCTTAATAATTTTAGCGCTCCAAGAAAAAGGGGATTTCACCTCCCGTTTAGGGAAGATGCAGAGAATGTTGCTGGGCCTGCTTTATGTTCCTTTTTTTTTTATCTTTTTTATTCTTCTTTATAATTTGCCGAAAGGAAGCTTCTGGGTTCTCTTGGCCTTGGCCACCGTATACGGGGGAGACATCGCGGCTTTTTATGTCGGCCGAACTTGGGGTCATAGAAAACTCGCCCCGTCGCTTAGCCCAGGAAAGACGATTGAGGGAGGAGCGGGAGCAGTGGGTGGTTCGTTAGCGGGGGCTTTGCTCTTTAAAATATTGTTCTTCCCGAAATTACCCCTTTGGCCTGTAATTCTTTTAGGTCTGGGAGTTGGCTTTCTGGGCCAAACTGGAGATCTGTTTGAGTCCCTACTTAAACGGTTAGCCCAAGTTAAAGACTCGGGCAGCCTTATTCCAGGGCATGGAGGTCTTTTAGATAGAATTGATAGTGTGCTTTTATCCGCCCCATGGGTCTACTTTTGGGCCTGGGCTTTGAATTAAAAAAGATGAAGAGAATTTCTATTCTGGGGTCAACTGGTTCTATTGGAGTTAAGGCGTTGGAAGTGATCGCCTGCTACCCTAATAAATTTCAGGTAGTGGCTTTAGCCGGAGGAAAGAATTTTCAAAAATTGCAAGAGCAAATTGGCCAATTTCATCCCGAGCTCGTCTGTATGGTTGACCCAGAAGCGGCGACCCGGCTGGCCCTCTCTTTGCCCAAAGGGAAGACTAAAATTCTCACAGGCATAGAAGGGCTGATGGCAATAGCTACTCATCCAGGTGTAGAAATAGTGGTAGCTGCCCTGGCGGGAAGTATTGGCCTTGCGCCCATGTTAGAAGCGATAAGAGCCCAAAAAAAATTAGCTATAGCTAATAAAGAACCTTTAGTAATGGCTGGGGAGATTTTGATAAGAGAAGCGCAAGAGAGAAGAGTGATGATTATTCCAGTAGATAGTGAACATAGCGCCATTTTTCAGGCTTTGGCTGGCCATCGCCGGGAAGATATTAAAAGAATAATCCTCACCGCTTCCGGAGGGCCTTTTCTTCATACTCCTCTGCCCGATTTGGCGCAAGTAACACCGCCGGAAGCTTTAAATCATCCCCAGTGGCGCATGGGGCAGAAGGTGTCTATCGATAGTGCTTCTTTGATGAATAAAGGCTTAGAGGTCATCGAAGCCCGGTGGCTATTCCAAGTTCCGCCGGCTAAGATAGAAGTGCTAATTCACCCCCAAGCGATTGTCCACTCTATGGTGGAGTATATAGATGGGTCGATTATAGCCCAAATGTCCTTGCCCGATATGCGCGGTCCTATTGCCTACGCCCTCGCTTATCCTGAAAGGCTGGATTTAGCCCGACCTTCTTTGAATCTGGCTCAAATAGGCAATTTGACTTTTTACCCAGTAGATAAAGATAAATTTCCTACGTTAGAATTAGCTTACCAGGCCTTGCAAAAAGGGGGCACGATGCCTACAGTTTTAAATGCCGCCAATGAGGTGGCCGTGGAGGCCTTCTTGACTGGGCGGATAGCCTTTTTACAGATTGCCCAACTGATAAAAAAGACCATGGAAAAGCATGAGCCCTTGAGTGCCCAAAATTTGGAAAATATCTGGCAAGCTCATTATTGGGCGCAGGGAGAAGCGCGGAAAATGGTGGAGAGAGGTGTCCCGTGATTACAACTATTGTAGCAACTGTTATAGTTTTAGGAGTTTTAATTTTTGTCCATGAATTAGGTCATTTTCTTATGGCCAAAAAATCTAAAGTCGGCGTCATCACTTTTTCTTTGGGTTTTGGCCCTAAAATCATAGGCAAAAAAATCGGCGAGACTCAGTACCAAATATCCCTGGTTCCCTTAGGTGGGTACGTAAAAATGGTAGGTGAGGAACCTGGAGAGAAAATTCCGCCCGAGCTGGTGGATAAATCTTTCTCTAATCAGCCAGTAGGTAAGAGAATGGGCATTGTCTTTGCTGGCCCGTTCTTCAACTTTCTCTTCGCTATTGCCGCTTTTGCGGTGGTCCTCATGGTGGGTATGCCTACTCTTCTGCCCGAAGTGGGGGAGATTAAACCCGATTATCCAGCCTATCAGGCGGGGTTGCAGAAGGGAGACTTGATAATAGAAGCTAATAAGACCCCTATAAAGCGCTGGGAAGATCTGGCCCAATTGATCCACCAAAGTGCTGGCAAGACGCTCCCCTTGGTGGTCAAGCGGGGGAAAGAGACTTTTTCAGTCACTCTAATTCCCCAGGTAAGTAAACAAAAGAATATCTTTGGCGACGAGATTGAAGTAGGCTTAATTGGCATATCACCAGCAGGGACATATTTTACAGAACGTTTCCTCCCCTGGGAGGCTTTGTATCGAGCGGTTGGGCAGGCCTGGCGTATTACGGAATTAACGATCGTTAGCGTTATTAAAATAATTGAAGGCAAGATATCGGCCAAGACCATCGGGGGACCGATCCTCATTGCCCAGCTTGCGGGCCAACAGGCCAAGGCCGGCCCCTTGAGCCTAATTATTTTTATGGCCGTGATCAGTATTAATTTGGTTATCTTAAATATTCTTCCCATCCCCGCTTTAGATGGATGGCATCTGCTCATCTTTCTTATTGAGGCCCTAATTGGCAAACCAGTAAGTTTAAAGTTGCGGGAAAGAGCCCAGCAAATAGGGATCTTTATTATTATCTTCCTTATGCTCCTGGTCTTCTATAATGACCTCACCCGTCTAGTAGGTCCGGAATAAAAATGCTGATCTTAGCTCTTGAAACTTCGACGAATACGGCCAGCTTAGGGCTCTGGCAAACTTTGGAGAGAGAAAAGTTACCCGCTGCCGAAGGGAACCTCATAGGGGAACTTACCTTAAATCTTACTGGAAACCATTCGGCGAGTTTGATGCCAACCTTGGACCATCTGCTCAAGGCAACTAATTTGCATATCAAGCAAGTAGAAGGAATTGCCTTAGCTTTAGGACCGGGCTCCTTTACAGGTTTGCGGGTCGGTGTGGCCACAGTAAAAGGCCTAGCTTATGCTTTGCGAGTTCCCGTAGTGGGAGTCCCCACTCTCGATGCCTTAGCTCAAAATGTTTGCTTCGCGGACAAATTAGTTTGTCCCGTTTTGGATGCCCGGAAAAAAGAAGTTTACGCGGCCCTTTACCGCGGGGATGGAAGTGGTTACCTAAGCAAAATAAGCGCGGATATGGTCATTACTCCCGAGGAGTTGAGCAGGCAGATAAAGGAGGAGGTTATTTTTTTAGGCAATGGCGTCCAGGTCTATGGGGAAATATGGCGGCAGCAAATTGGGGCTAAGGCTTTCTTTGCTCCTCCAGAGTTATCTCACCCGCGAGCTGCTCAGGTGGCTCGACTGAGCCTGCCCAAATTTCAGCAAAGGGAATTCCTCGACCTCTTTTCTTTTAACCCTATTTATCTGCGGCGAGCAGAGGCTGAAATAAATTGGGAACTGAAGAAAGGAGAGGTAAAGAAATATCTTTAAAATTTCTCATCGGCCTTCGGCAATGGCTTTAACCTGGGCAGCTAAATTGATAAGGAAAGGTTTTTCCTCCTGCAGAATTAGCTTTTTTTCTTGATAATCCTCCTGAAAGATTTTGCGCACTACCGCTCCTTGATTCCCGCCAAGAGATGCTAACTCGCGGGCAATCCTTTGACCAAATTCTTCGGTAGCTTGCCGAGCTTTGCTCAAAATCTCTTTTATATCTCCGCGGCAAGAATAAAAATGCCCAAGAATTAATAATTGAATATCTAAATTTTGGAGTTTAGTTAGGGAGTGGAGGTAGTCTTTATAGCTGGAGAGAAAGACTGGTCGGAAATGGAAAAGGCGATCAAGACTTCCGACCGCTTCTCCAGCAATTAAAGTTTTTGTTTGGGGTAAATAGAAGGAAAGAGCATCTTTAGTATGGCCGGGAGTAGCAATGGCTAAAATTTTGGTTCCATCTGGGAGAGTTACTTCTTGGCCATCGAGGAGCGGGCAATCAACCTCAAGTCCGTTAAAAGAGACATCGTGATCTTTAATCTGGGAAGCAAATTTTTCTTCCATGCCTTTGCTTAAATTTTGGATAAATTGAATGGCATTTGGACGTTGCCATACTTCAGCGGCTAATTTACTGGCTGCAATTTTTAATCCCGGGATATCTCTTTTTAAGAAAGGAGCAGCTCCGCAATGGTCAAAATGAGAGTGGGTGAGGAAAAGGTAGGTAACCCGGGAGGGATCACCTAAAATAGACTCCAAATCTTGCAGATAGCGCGGTCCCATAAAGGTCATACCGGCGTCGAAGAGCACAGGATATTGGCCCGTCAATAAAAAAGAAGGCAAGGCAGGATCTCCCAAAGCATAAAAGTCATCCGTCATTTTTCCTTTGCTTTCAATGATCAATTTTTCTCCTTTCTAATTATCTAACGCGGATATAGATTATCTTATTTTACACGGTCCTATTTTGAATTATAATTAATAACGTTTGAAGGAGGCCACTATTTTGACAAAGTTTAGGAGCCTGAAATAACGAAGGAGAGATGGATTTATTCCTGATTCACGGTTTAGTTGAGGAATTAAAAGAAGAAATTATCGGCGCCTTTATAACTAAGATCTACCAACTTAATCGCTATGATCTCCTCTTTAAAATGCGTCGGGCGGGGCAAGAAAAGAACTTATTGATCTCTACGCACCCTGACTTTTTTCGCGTCCACCTTACCCAAAAAAAATATGCCCCACCGCCGACTCCTCCCCGTTTCTCTGCTTACCTGCGCAAACACTTAACTAGCGCTCGCGTGGTGGATATGAGCCAAGAGCCGTACGAACGGGTAGTCCGCCTTAATCTGGTAAGGCTGCTGGATGCCAATCAAATCCGAGAAATTACTTTAGTGCTCGAACTTATAAGCAAGAAGGGTAATGTACTCTTGCTGGAAGGAGAAAAAATTCTGGATGCTTTGCACCGTCCGGCAAATGCTGCCCCGGCCATGGAAGAAAATATTCCGGGGAAAGTTTACACACTTCCGCCGAGAGAAAACAAATTGCTTCCTCCAGAGGTAACTTTAGAGACGATGCTTGAGCTTGCCTCTTCTCCAGGAGAAAAATGGCGGGCGATGGTGAAAAAAATTGCGGGTTTACCGCCTCTTCTAGCCAAAGAGATTGAATTTGTTAGTGGCGGCGATCCTGGCCAGATGCTGGAAAAATTTCATTCATTTTGGGACCGCTATTATAGGAGGGCATTTGAACCTCAAGCAGTCACTTTCCTAAATGGCCCAAAGATACTCTGTCCTTGGCCGTTAGCGAGCCTGCGGGGAGAAACCGTCAAAGTTTTTCCTTCTTTGAATCAAGGGGCAGATGAATTTTATTATGAGCTCACTACCTGGCAACAGATAAAGGAGCAAAAGCAGGCTATGGGCAAGCGCCTGCGTCAGCTCGGCGAACGTTTGCAGAAGAGAAAAGAAAATTTGCTGCAAGATAAGGAAAAATTGACCAAAGATCTGCAACTCAAAGACTGGGGTGACATTTTAAAAGCTAATTATCCCAAGTTAAAGAAGGGTATGAAAGAGATCGCTGCTTGGGATTATACTCAAGATCCTCCGCAATCTCTGATCATTCCTTTAAATGAATCTTTAGATCCCGCCGCCAACGTGGAAAGGTATTTCCGCCACTACAAAAAAGCTAAACGGGGTTTGGAAATGGTTGCGGAAAGGATAGAAGCCACAGAAAGAGAGCTTTATTACTTAGAATCAGTTTTATATCAGATAGAAGAAGCAGAAGATGGAGAAACTTTGGCAGAGATTAAAGAAGAACTTATAGGAGCAAAGATTTTAACCATACCTAAGAGGCCCAAGAAAAAACAAGAGGAAATCGAAAGCGCTCTACCCGTGCGCGAATTCCGTTCCCAAGAGGGGTTAGCTATTTATTGTGGAAAGCATAATTTAGGAAATGAATATCTTTTACGTCATTTAGCCCGGGGTAATGATCTTTGGTTCCATGCCCAGGGAATTCCTGGCTCCCATGTTTTGCTTAAAGTGGGGAAGAAAGAACCAAACTTCAGTTCTCTCCTCGAGGCGGCTATGGTTGCGGCTTATTATAGTAAAGGAAAGGATGCCGGAAAAGTTGCGGTTGACTATACGGAAGTCAAAAACCTACGTAAGCCCAAAAATTCTCGCCCAGGCTACGTTACCTATTTCCACCAAAAGACTCTTTTTGTAGCGCCAGATAAAGACAGAGTGGAAAAGCTCCGCAGGAGTTAGTGGTTTTAATGAACCTCTCCCTCTTGGCCTGGGCGATAATCAGCGCGCCTTAATTTCCATTGAAAAAAGGGCAAGGGCTCGATGCACAAATTTCCAAACGTAAGGCAAGGGCTTGTCCCTTGCCGTATTCGGCAAGCCACAAAGGCTTGCCCTGCGCCTATCAAAAGCAAGCATTACTTTAAAATTTTATCATCCATTTCAATCTTTAGAAAGTGAGCGGCAGGCCAAAAATGCCAGCTTGCCCACCTTTACTTTTCAAAAACAATAGTGATTTTAAAAGATTAATTGCCAGAACTCTATAAAGAGGCCAGGGGGTGAACCAGGGATGAACCAGGGGTAAATAAGGGAGCATCGGCGGGAGAAGAAGGAGTAAAAGCTGAAAGTCGGATTTCCGCAAAGCGTGGGCGGACACAGGAAACAAGCTAACTTTTTGGGCAAGCAAGCCCGGGCCAAATAGGGTAAAAGTGCCTTATGATCCCGAATGAACCCCCCCTGGCCTCTTAGGCGATCTAAGATTGGGCCACCAAAGTAAAGGTGGGCAAGAATGCCTGCCCTTGATTTCGATTGAAAAAAAGCGTAAGGTATATAAAATTTCGATTCGAAAATGTCAGGGCTGAGAAAGCCAAGGATCACCAAGATAATTTTGGGCATATTATTTAGGGGAAGGGTTTAAAACCCGTGGTTGAAACGAATTTATGAAAGTGAAAATGGCGGCCGAGAGAGAAATATTGCCAGCCCCGAAGAGAGACTTATAGAAGCATTGCGGGGAAAATGGGCCATTAAAGAGATCAATTTAGGTGGCGGCGCTGGGGCTGGTTTATGGTTTCCAGATGCGAATGGGCAAAATATCAATTCTTATAATCCGACATGGAAGGAGAAAAAGAAGATCTTTAAAGGAGGGGAAAATGGCTAATACAATTACCCAAATTAAAAAACCCACTAATGAACCCGTATTCTCTTACGCGCCGGGAACAGTGGAGAGAGAAAGGCTGAAAATGCAACTAACAAAGATGTTAAAAGAGGAGATTGAGATTCCATTAATAATCGGAGGGAGAGAAATACACACAGGAAATCTT
>FWPU01003720.1_pt1 | contig 37483 bp, 35 predicted proteins | sample 2228361 | NCBI WGS metagenome assembly FWPU01 (sample SAMEA103939777, study PRJEB20133) | metagenome
ATATTGCTACCCAGCTTACCGTTCGGCTTGCATGTATTAGGCCTGCCGCTAGCGTTCGTCCTGAGCCAGGATCAAACTCTCCATTGTAATTGTCTTTACAGCTCTTTCGAGCTGAAATGGTTGGTCTGACCCCGGCTACGATTCAATTATTTCGAATTGTTCGAAGTCCGCTAATCGATTACATTCTTTCAAAGAACTTCCCGGGCTTTTCAGCCCTTTGCGGTTGTTTTTCAACCTGTAAACTTCCTGAATTTCCCAGTTCAGGGCCCGCTTCTCCAAAACGGGAGTGCAAAGGTAATAGGTGAAAGCTCTACCTGCAAACAGTGGCCCAAAAATTTTTTTAAAGTTTTTTCTCCGCGCCCGGAGTATTCTTAAACAAGGGCACGGTGCTGCAGGGCTCACCGTACATGATGCTTCGGGCTACCGAACGCATACGTGCGGCAGCTTCGGCATATACCGAGGGGGGAAGGTCGTGCCCGGAGCAGCCTTTTATTACGACCCGCGCATCCCTGAACCGGCTCCAGTCCAGGTTGTCAAAAGCTTGCCGGTATAGGTGGGTTTCCAGATCGGCCAGCGAGCCGGTAACAACAGTCCTGGCATAAGGACTTACTGAAATGGCCACCAGCATAAAAGCCCATACCGGAACGATGGCATCGGCCGAGCAGGTTATGGCAACATGCTTGCCTTGGTATGTTTCCCAGTTGTGGCTGCGAATGTACTGGCGAAATTCTTTTTCGCGCAATATTAAACCCTGATGGAGCTGGTCTTTCAGATCGATGAGCACCCGTTCACCCGGCTGGTAGTATTCTTCCAGGTTAAACAGTACCAGGGTACTGGCAGCTACACGGTTTATGATTTGTTCCTGGTTATCCACAGTTGTTGCAAAGTTCCGGATAAATAGCTCAACGCAGAAGGGTGGTAAAAAATTCTTTGGTGTAGTGGGGTTCAAAGGTTGCGGCGTTCTGGCATTGCCCTGCCTGCCAGGAGCCAAAGGCCAGCTCGCCCAGTGCCGGGGCGGTGGGTAGTATTTCGGACATGAAACGCGCAAGCTGATGCCGGACTACCGTTCTGCATTTTTCGGCTCCGTTGCCGGCAAAGCAAATCGTTTGGTTGCGATCGAAGTAAGGCTGAAATAGTGATTCGCTAAGGGTGGCTGCGGTGTCAGGCACCTCTTCGCGGCCATTCGGGTCAATAATTTTATAAAACACATCCATTCGCCGGGCATCGATCACAGGGCAAATCCAGGCCGGAATACCGCACTGTTGCCGGGCCCGATGGGCTATGATGTCGAGGGTGTTTACGGCAATAAGCGGAATGCCCAGACCAAAACAAAGCCCTTTGGCGGTGGAAACACCTATGCGCAAGCCGGTATAAGAGCCGGGGCCGGCCGAAACCGCTATGGCATTCAGGCTGCTGATGGGACAGCCGGCTTCCGCACACAACTGCCGGATAAGCGGTGCCAGTTGTGCCGCATGCGACCGGGGCGTGTGTATGTACAGGGTATGAAGCAGTTTACCGCTTTCGTGAAGGGCCACCGAGCAGGTATCCAGTGCTGTTTCAATGCTGAGGATGCGTGCCATTAACGGTGACGTAACAGGGCTTGATAGGTTTCGGTATTGGAAAGTATTTCGCGGGCTTTGGCTACATCAACATCGGCCTGCAGGGCTACAGGCACCTGGGCTTCATACAGGTTATAGTGAAAGGCAATTTGCTGGGCCAGCAGGTGTTTGATTTCTTTTTTGAAACGAACAAAGTCGGTGGCTTTGCTTTGTTCAATGCGCCTGCCAATGGCTTCGAGTTCACTGGCTATTTCGTTATAATAAGGTTCTGAACGGGCCTCTTCGCTAAGCTTTTTAAGTTGTTGTTCGATATCGGTCTGGTAGGTAAATGCGCGCCCGCGCACCCAGGCCACAAATTTTTCGTACGCGTCATCTGACAATTCAAAGCTGGCAAACGATTTAACGGGAGGGTTTTCGTTTACGTACCGTGTGGCGTAATCGAAAAAGATGCCACTGTTAACCAGTGCGCTGATGAGCGGTATTGCATGAGGAGATTCGGTTTTCACGTCGGGCATCAGGCCACCGCCATCGTAAACAATTCTTCCATTTGCAGTACGAAACTCCCTGCGCACGGAGTCGGCAAATTTGCTTACGGAACCATCGGCGTTGCGGTGGGTGTAGTCCAGTTCCTGAATGCACCGGCCGCTGGGGGTATAGTACCGGGCGGTGGTAACTTTTAACTGGGAATTGTAGGAAAGCGGGCGGGTGGTTTGTACCAGACCTTTGCCAAAGGTTTTCTGTCCGATGAGTACGGCCCGGTCGTAATCCTGCAGGGCACCGGCTACGATTTCGGAAGCCGATGCGCTGTTTTCGTTGATGAGCACCGCAAGGGGTATGTGTATGTCGAGGGGGTTGTTTAAGGTGGTGTAGCTGCGATTCCATTCGGCCATTTTGCCGCGGGTAGCAACTACTTCTTTGCCTTTGGGAATGAAAAGGTTAACAATGTTTACGGCTTCGTAGAGCATGCCGCCCGGATTGTCGCGCAGGTCAAGTATAAGTTGTTTAGCGCCTTTTTGTTTAAGTTCGGTAACAGCCCGGCTTACTTCTTTTGAAGCGCCCGGGGTAAAATCGTCAAGCCTTATGTAACCGGTTTCAGGGCTAATCATTCCGTAGTAAGCCAGGTTGCTGATGACAATTCGTTCGCGTTTAAGTTTAAGGATGATATCGGTGGGCTGCCCGTATCTTTTGAGTTTTAGTTGCACTTCTGATTTCAGGGGGCCGCGCAACATGTTTGAAATTTCGGTGGTGGTTTTCCCCTGCACGTTTTGTCCATCAACGGCAATGATTTCATCACCAACGCGTATGCCTGCCCGGTAGGCGGGGAAGTCTTTGTACGGATGGGTGATAACCGTTTTACCATTTACGTTTCCTATCAGGGCTCCGATGCCGGCATACTGGCCGGTGGTAGATATTCTGAATCCTTCCAGTTCTTCTTCGGCTATAAAGTCGGTGTAGGGATCGAGCGATTCGAGCATGCCGTCAATGCCTTTCCGGATAAGCCTGGAGGGATCGACTTCATCTACATAATAGGCATTTACTTCTTTGAAAAGGGCCGCGAAGATGTCGAGGTTTTTGGCTATTTCAAAGTAGTTATCACCCGGGAGGGTGGAGGCCATAAGAGCCAGCAAGAGTACAGCACCCAGGTATTTAATTTTTCTGCGCATAGTTTCTTATCATGCTCAACGATTGAACGATGGCTCGTGTTATTTCCTGAAAAGCAGGCACCTGTTTGGACTGATAAATATACGCAATACAGAGCGATGGTAAGCCTTCCAGCACGGGTTTATGTAAACGGTAGGCTTCGCGCATGAGGCGTTTTATGCGGTTGCGTCGGGTGGCTAAGGGGTGCAGTTTTCCGGGAACTGAAAAAAGTACCTGGTGCGGACTTTCGGGTTGAGGGTGATGGATTACCTTGACTTTAAGCGGGGGTATGGCAAACTCCATTCCTTTGCGGAAGAGGAGACCGATTGTTTTGGATCCGCGCAGTCGTTCGCTTCGGGGAAGGGTATTTGGCCGCATGGCCTTAAGCCCGTGCCTGGGGCGGGCGGTTATTGCTTTTTAAGCGTAAACTCGTCCGACACCGTAAGTTTTTTTCTGCCCTTTTTTCTGCGGGCAGCCAAAACCCTGCGGCCATTGGCGGTAGCCATGCGTTTGCGGAAACCGTGTGCGTTTTTGCGTTTTCTGCGCGAGGGCTGATATGTTCTTTTCATAACCGCTAAGCGTAAAGGGCTGCAAAAGTGCTGAGTATTTTCGTTTTTTCCAAAAACAATAGGGCATTTAAAGCCCGGTGGTTAAAATTTCTACCTTCTGTTATCAGGCTGTGGTTAGTTCGGCCAGGAGCTTTTTGGCTGTTTGCGGGTCGAGGCGTGGCCCCCATTGCGCCACCACGCGTGAGGCGGCCAGCGAGGCCAGTTTACCGGCTTCGGCCATGCTGTGACCGTGGGTTATGGCGTATAAAAATGCTCCTGCAAACATATCGCCTGCTCCGTTGGTATCGATGGCCCGTACCCGGTAGGGTTCAATCTGAATGAATGTATCCCCATCATAAATCAGGGCTCCGTTGGCTCCCAACGTTATGGCAAAGCGTTTGGCTGCCTCTTTTAGTTTTTCGCGGGCATCGTTCAGATTACTGGTGCCTGTAAAAATCAGGGCTTCCTCTTCGTTGCAGAAAAGCAGGTCTACGCTGGCGCCCACCACTTCGTTCATTTGCCTGGAGAAGTATTTAACCATGCTCGAGTCGCTGAAGGTAAGGGCTGTGTACACCTTGTGGCGCTCGGCTGTTTTTTTGGCTTCTTTCATGGCTTCGAGGCTTCGGGGGCTAGCCACAAGGTAGCCTTCCATATACAGGTATGTGGAATTGATAAGAGCCTCTTCGTTTAGGTGTTCGGTGCCCAGAAAGGAGCTTACGCCCAGAAAGGTGTTGAGGGTGCGCTGGGCATCGGGCGAGGTCATGACCAGGCATTTGCCGGTATGCCCTTCCGGGCAGTTTTCGAATGTAAGGTTGGTGTCGATGTTGTTTCTTTTCAGGTCATTGAGGTAGAATTTTCCGAGCTCGTCACGGGCAACCACACAGGAGTAAAAGCACCTGCCTCCAAACTGGCTTACAGCCACCACGGTATTGCCGGCCGAGCCTCCGCCCGACATGCGGCTTTTTTTCATGTCGATGGCTTTCATGAGCTGAAGCTGGCGTTTTTCGTCCACCAGCGTCATTACGCCCTTTTCAATGCCGTGCTGTTCGAAGAAGTGGTGGTCTACTTCGGTAACAATATCCACTATGGCATTGCCCATGCCGTATACATTGTATTTCATGGCGCGCTAAAAATGAGACCGCAAGTTTAGTGATAAGACCTTGAAAACGGATTCTTAATGGTAAAAATACGCTAATGAAACACCTACACTTTTGGCCTGAGTGCACTGCCGCCGTGTTCTTACATTCAGAAAAAACCAATTTTATCTATCGCGCCTTACCACCATTTCCGGTTTTTATGGACAGCCCTGTGGCTTTGGCTCTGTCGGGATAATCGGTAATCAGTCCGTCAACGCCCCAGGAGCGCAGGCGTTGCATGTCGGCAATGTCGTTTACGGTCCAGGGTATTACGCGCATGCCGGCATTTTTTAGCTCCTTAACTGTTTGTTTAGTAAGGAGCTTGTAATGCGGGCTGTAAACCGATGGGGTAAAGCCCAGGTCTTTCAGGTTCTGATCAACCGACCTGCGGTTTTCAACCAGCAGGGCCAGCCGCACCTGCGGAAAGCTTTTCTTCCAGTACTGAAGCACCCGCATATCGAACGACTGGATAACCACGCGTTCCAGCGGCAGGTATTGATTTACCACTTCGTAAACCAGCCTGGAGAATTCTTCCGGCCCGGGATGATAGCGCCCATCGCCCGCCGGGTGGCTTTTTATTTCAATGCTGTAATCTACCTCATACTGCGTGTAGCTCTTAATGTGGTCTTCGACCGCCGCAATTACCTGGCGCAAAAGCGGTTTATTTGTTTTAACCGGCTGTTGCTGCGGAAACTGCGGGTTGCCGGAAGAACCGCAGTCAAACTGCTGTACTTCCTGCCAGGTCATTTCAAAAATATTAAACTGCTTTTCGTTGGCCGGAGAAATTCCGCTACCGCCGGGTTGCAGGCATATCTGTGCGTTCATCCAGGGTTCGTGCGAAACCACCACCTGTTTGTCTTTGGTAACTACCACATCCATTTCCAGGGTGGTTACGCCCAGGTTTAATGCCTCGATAAAAGAAGGAATGGTGTTTTCGGGCTTAAGGCCCCGTGCACCGCGATGGCCCTGCAGGTCGAACTTGGGGATGTACACCTGGCCCATGAGGCAGGAAGAGGTGCACAAGGTAATAAAAAGAGCCGGGCACAATATGCGTTTCATGTGCCCCAAGTTAATCAGCAGCCGGCATTAGTTGTTAAACAGTATAATACCCACCTGCACCGTAAAGCCCGAAAAGTTATCAATATTGTACAGAGTGCTCTTGTTGCCGGCATACTCCCAGCTTACAGCGCCTTTCAGGCCCAATGAAGAATATTCTCTTACCCTGAATACCATGCCGGCTTCAGGACGCAGGGCCCATCCAACTTTTTCATCACCTTCCTGATACACATTGTAGAAAAGTGTATAACGGGTTACGGACAATCCCGCCCCCATTGCAGCGTAAGGTACCAGCCTGGCGGAGGGCCTGTAATAGTATTGCCCGTTAAGCATGAGGGTGAAATAGTACATGTAATTGAAAATATCGGTAGTGATAGCCCCTCCGGGGTATTCGTAGGTTTGCCGGGGCACGTAGTCATCCAGCGTATTGTATGCGGCATCAAACCCCCATCCGAATTTATCTGATTTAAACCTGGTATAACCCAACCGAAAGCCGGTTGAGGTTTTGCCCACGTAATCGGTATAGGTGGGGGTTAGGATATTAAGGGTAATGCCAAAGGCTCCGTCAGCCGGCTGTGCCTGCAGGGCTAAAAAAAACAAACATGCAGTTATCGTAAAAAAGCTTTTCATGAGCTCATTTAGTTTTTTTGGATGTAGGGCGACTGCGCAAATGCCTGGTCTACGGCTTCCAGGGTTTTGGTTTTAGGATCTATTGATGTATAGATATCGCCTATAAAAGCCTTCCAGATTATTTTGTAGCGGTTGCCGTTGGCAGCATAGTTTTTAATATCCACAATCTCTATGGCTACCGTTCCGTACGATGAGGCATAGGTGGTTACATACGGAAACCAGTATCCGTAATAACCATAGTACCACGATGAGTAGTAGGGCGGATAGGTTATGGTTTGGAAAAAGCTGAAGTTGTCGAGCAGAATTACATTAACCGAAAAATCGGGGTTTCCGTCAGGCTCTGCCAGGGTAAATCCTGCCTGCACAACTTTGTCGCGAACTCTGCGGGTTACTGATTTTACATAATCCTGACCGGAGGCATCGACAAGCAGGGTATCGGTGGTACGGGTAGATACCAGGCCCATGGTATCCACACGCATGGTAAAGGTGCTATAGGTGTTGAAAATATTAAAGCTTTCGGTAACCGATTGTTCATCATACCGGGTTTGCACCACCATATTCTGTACCAGTTCAGCGAGGTCGGGCTCCAGGCGGCAGGCGGAAAGGCTTATCACAAAAAGAATTAATTTCAATGGTAGCTTCTGCATAAAACAGTGTTTATGGTATTGGATTGCAAAGGGTGCAACCTGGTTTAAAGGCACTTCCTTACTCAACGGTAACCGACTTGGCCAGGTTACGGGGCTGGTCAACATTACAGCCGCGCATAACCGCTATGTGGTACGACAACAACTGCAGCGGCACCACCGATACAATGGGCATGAGTGCTTCCTGTACTGCGGGCACTTCAATCACAAATTCAGATAACGCCGGAAGGATGTCATCACCGGCCGTTACCACCGATATCACCCTGCCCTTTCGGGCTTTTACTTCCTGAACGTTCGAAATGATTTTTTCGTATGAACTGTCGCGGGTGGCGATAAAAACCACCGGCATGGCTTCGTCAATAAGGGCTATGGGGCCGTGTTTCATTTCGGCTGCCGGATAGCCTTCGGCATGGATGTAGGAAATTTCCTTGAGTTTAAGGGCGCCTTCAAGGGCTACCGGAAAGTTGTAACCCCGGCCCAGATACAGAAAATTAGTAGCGTCTTTAAACAGGTAGGCCAGCTCCCTTATTTTATCGTTTTGCTGCAGCACCTGCTCTACTTTACCGGGTATGTTTTCGAGTTCAACCAGCATTTCGTGAAACTTGCGGTCGGTAATGGTGCCCCGCTTTTGCGCAAGAACAAGGGCAATCATGCTTAGCACAGTAAGCTGCGCAGTAAAGGCTTTGGTGCTGGCCACGCCAATTTCGGGGCCGGCGTGTGTGTAGGAACCGGCATGCGAAGCGCGGGCAATGGATGAACCCACCACATTGCACACGCCAATAATTATGGCCCCTTTGGCTTTGGCCAGCTCAATAGCCGCCAGGGTATCGGCTGTTTCGCCCGATTGCGATATGGCTATTACCACATCGCCTTCGCGGATAATGGGGTTACGGTAGCGAAATTCCGATGCATATTCAACTTCTACCGGTATGCGGCAAAACTCTTCAATCATGTATTCAGCCACCAGCCCGGCATGCCAGGAGGTGCCACAAGCAATAATAATAATGCGGTCGGCCTGCATCATTTTGTTTACATATTCGCGTATGCCGCCCAGCACCAGCCTGCCGGCTGCAGCATCAAGCCTGCCACGCATACAATCGCGTATGGCGCGAGGTTGTTCAAAAATTTCTTTAAGCATAAAATGCTCAAAGCCTCCCTTTTCAATGGCTTCGAGTTCCATTTCCAGGCGTTGGATGTAAGGGGTGGCCGGGGCATCGTCAATGGTTTTGATGCTCAAGTCACCGTTTCGGATTATGGCTATTTCCTGGTCGTTGAGATAGATTACGTCTTTGGTATATTCAATAATGGGTGTGGCATCGGAGGCAAGGAAGTATTCGTTTTTGCCCACGCCAATAACCAGGGGGCTGCCTTTGCGCGCGGCAATAAGCAAATCGGGGTCTTCGGAGTTCATTACCACAATGGCATAAGCGCCCACCACCTGGGTAAGGGCTACGCGTACGGCTTCATCCAGCGAATATTGATTGCTGATCTGGATGTCTTCAATAAAATGAATAAGCACTTCGGTATCGGTTTCGCTGGTAAAGCGATAGCCTTTGTTAAGCAACTCCTGTTTTAGTGCACTGTAGTTTTCAATTATTCCGTTATGGATAATGGCCAGCTTACCGGAAGCCGAATAATGCGGATGGGCGTTAATATCGTTGGGTTCGCCATGCGTTGCCCAGCGCGTATGCCCTATTCCTATGGTGCTTTGGATGGAAAGGTCTTTTACCTGCTGCTCCAGTTCGGCTACCTTTCCCTTTTTTTTGTAAATGTGAATGCCATCGTTAAGCAGGGCAATGCCGGCGCTGTCGTAACCGCGGTATTCCAGGCGTTTCAGGCCTTTGATGATTACTTCCTGGGCATTCCGGTGCCCTACATAGGCAACAATTCCGCACATAGATTTTGCAGGTTAAAGCCCCACGGTGGGCTTGGTATAATAAATGCGAAGCTTGATATTGTTTTTGTGAAATGCAACCCGGTTAAGGGTTTTTCCGGCATTTTGTGGATACAGGATGTAGTATCTGAAGCGAGGCTTGTCGGGCTCTTCTATGGCCATTTCCTGGGCAAAAAGGGTTAAGAAGCCCTGGTAGGTGCGGTTGTCGGCATTGTAGGTTAGGCTAAGGTAGTTGCCAAAGTCAGAATACACGGTAAGCACACTGTCATTATTTACCCGCGATACATCCAGGTTTAGTGTTGTTGACAGGTTGTTGTATCTGGCCAGTATTATCCGGTCGCGGTTACGTGCTTCGGCTGTATTCTGGCGGTTAAATTTTCGCAGCCGGTTGTCGGCATCCAGTACCCGTACAAAAAGATCTTTGGGGGGTGGAAGGTCTCCGGGGTCTTCCACATTTTCTATAATGAGCTGGGCCGCGTTGATAGCCATGTTGGGAATGGTATCGGCTTCCAGAAAGTCAACAAATGCCGAAAGGTCGAGTTTAGTAAACAGGCCGGCACCATTCTGAACATAACGCAGTCCGGATGGGGGGTCATAATCGGTAAAGTACTGCGTAATCAGGTCCACATCGGTGCCGCCACGGTTGGTTTGAATTTGATTAAAACTGGCGCTAAAGCTGGAAAATGGAAAAGTGTACTGCAGGCTGTCAATAGTAGGTGTATGATAATAGAGCACAATGCGGGAGTTGACATCGGAGGCGTGGAAGCCCACAATTTTGTCGGCCCAAACGGGTTTTACCGCAATACCTTTGAAAATCTTAACAAAGTCAGCCGGCCTGATAAAGGCCGAGTCTTCGTAAGTTGCATCGGGGTGAGACCACCGGAGTATGGCATCGAACAGGCGCTGTCCAAAGTTCTGGTCTAACCGCACCCGGGCATAATATTCTTCAGAGGTTTTGCCCGAATCCAGTTTGTTTTTGAACACCACAGGATTAGGATACACTGTGGTGCTTCCCAGCAATTGCCCCACCGGAACCGAGGTTTTGTTAAAATAATTGCGGGAATCGGCCCGGCTGATGGTTTTTGCCATTTCGTACACCTCGAACGTAAAAGGGTTTACCGAAATGGTGCCGTAGGTGTAAAAATCGTAGCGCAGCTGCAGCACGGCTGAATCGAGCTCTGAGAGGATATCGATTTTTGCCAGCACGTTTGAGAAATATTGCGTGTAAAAAGAGGCCGTTACTTCTCCCAGCTTATCATCGGTGTATTTCCCCAGCAAAAACCGGTCGGTTTCTCCGCTGAAAACGTAATTGCTGGTGCGCAGCGAATCCAGCCATATTACGCTGCTTTCAACCGGAAATTCAATAAACCGCGTTTCGAATTTGGTGGCCGGGTTTCTGAAACCCAGAAATGAAGCTTCGTCCTTGCACGACCACAACCCTGCCGCTGTACTGCCCAGTACCAAAGCGGCAATCTTACCCCGCCAGCTCATTATACAAATTAAAGAAAGATTCGGTGTAGTTGTCGTCTTTACCAATGGTGCCTACTTTCTTTTCTTTGATTTTTTTGAAGAGGCTTTCGAGTTTTTTGTTCTCTCCGGCCACAATTACCGCATCTGAAAACTCAACCGCCATTTTAATAAATCCTTCATAGTCGGCCGACTTGAGGTTGCCTAACATGTTGTCTTCAATGTCCATCATTTTTACCTTGTCAAGCAGGTCGTCTTTGAACTTGAAGTTAAACGAGTTGTTGTAAATGGTAAAAACGGTTTTGGTGTTCTTGAACAACGGATCGTTTTTGTAGGTGGTCTTAAGATACAGCGGGATAAAACTGGTTATCCAGTCGTTGCAGTGTACAATGTCGGGCGCCCAGCCCAGCTTGCGCACGGTTTCAATCACGCCCTTGCAGAAGAAGATGGCGCGCTCATCGTTGTCTTCGTAAAAATTATTTTCTTTATCGTAAAACACCGACTTGCGGTGGAAATAATCTTCATTGTCTATAAAATACACCTGCAGCTTGGCATTTGGAATGGAGGCCACTTTAATGGTAAGCGGCTTTTCTTCATCGCCCACGGCAATGTTTATGCCCGATAAACGCACCACTTCGTGCAGGCGGTTTTTGCGTTCGTTGATGATGCCGAACCGCGGCACCAGTATCCGGATTTCCATTCCCTTTTCCTGCATGTATTGCGGAAGCTTACGGACAAACTCGGCTACTTCAGAAGTTTGCAGAAAAGGATTTATTTCACTTGAAACATAAAGAATACGAAGCTTTGACATATTAAAGTAATTAGCTAACAGAACGAAAATGAGGCACAAAGGTACAAAAAAGCCCGGCCTTATTCAACCCTTCCATACAAACAACTCCGTTTAATGGCCTGATATACAGCTTGCTGCTGCTTGGCAACAGATTTCCTGCCACCCTGCCAGATGTTCCGCACGTCTGTATTGGCGTGTAGTGGCTATATTTCAGGCCTTTGATTTTTTAATGGCAAAACGAAATACCGTTACCAGTTATTTCATTTGGCTTGGCCTGGCTACACTGCTGCTGTGGCTTTCATTAAGAATGTTGCCCCCAGGTGCCGGGCAAAGCCGGTGGGCTTACCTGATGCACACCTGGCAGCAGGCCAGCAAAGGCTGGCTGTGGCTCATGGCCCTGCTGGCCATGGTTAGTCACCTTATTCGTGCCGAAAGATGGCGCATGATGCTCGCGGCCGCCGGCAGGCCTGTCCGACTATACCACGCTTTTCTGTCGCTCATGGTGGGGTACCTGGTTAACCTGGTCATTCCCCGCGGTGGCGAAGTATCCCGATGCCTGAACCTGTATAAGTTAAATCGCTGCGAAGTGAGCCGGTCGTTTGCTACAGTGGTAGCCGAACGCGCCCTGGACCTGCTTTGTTTTGCGGTTGTGGTCATTCTGGCTTTCGCACTTGAATCGCACCGGCTGGTGGCTTTTATGCAGTCTTTGCCCGTTCAGCTTCCCTCACTTCCGGGTGCTGATATTTGGATAGTTGCAGCCGTGGCCGGGTTAGCACTTACAGCAATGGTATTTCTGATATTGAAGCGCTTTCCGGTGGCCAGAACGGCACTGCGCAACTTCTTCCAGGGCTTTGCCGAAGGCCTGAGGGCTTCGCTCAAGGTGCGCCAGCCCGCCCTGTTTGTTTTTTATACTGTGGCCATATGGGCACTGTATTTTTTTATGAGCTACTCGGTTTTGATGGCCTTTGAAGAAACCCGCCTGCTGGATTACCGGGCGGTACTCAGCACCTTTGCCATCGGGTCGCTGGCCATGGTGTTGCCCCTGCCGGGAGGCACAGGTTCGTACCATACCCTTGTGCCGGCAGGCTTGTCGGTTTTGTACGATATCCCCCTGCCCCATGCCGTGGCTTTTACTTTCATTTTCCATGCCTGGCAAACCGTAATTATGATTGCGGGTGGAATGTTGTCGCTGATTGCAACCGGCTGGAGTCATTCCCGTACAAAAGCAGAAAGTGAACGATCTTAAAACCTGACGGTTTGTCAGAAAAATTTAAATGGTCTGTAACTTGTTATATTTGAGTTCAAAAAAATAAACACTATGGGTTTACTGTTTATAGGTATTGTATTCATGATTGTGGGCTGGCTGGTAAGCAATAAGCTGAAGAGCAAGTTTCACGAATATTCGCAAATTCCGTTGCACCGTAATCTTTCGGGTGCGGAAATTGCCCGGCTTATGCTGGCCGACCACGGCATTCACGACGTACAGGTAATAAGCGTGGAGGGTCAACTTACTGACCATTATAATCCTGTTAACAAAACAGTTAATCTGAGCCCCGATGTGTACCACGGGCGCAGTGCCGCTGCTGCTGCTGTTGCTGCCCATGAATGCGGGCATGCCGTACAGCACGCCACTGCCTATTCCATGCTCGAATTCCGCTCGGCTATGGTGCCCATTCAAAATATCTCTTCACGCATTATAAACATCATCTTCTTTATGATGATGTTCGGAGCCTTTGCGGTAAAGGGGCTGTTTTCGTTTGATACCGCGCTTTTGGTTATAATTGGCTGCTATACGGTATTTGCCCTGTTTGCCCTAATCACCCTTCCGGTAGAATTTGATGCCAGCCGCAGGGCACTGGCCTGGGTTGAGGCGCGCGGCATTGTAACCCCGGCCGAGCACGACATGGCCAAAGACGCCCTGAAATGGGCTGCCATGACCTATGTGGTTGCCGCCATTGCGGCCCTTGCCTCGCTGATGTACTGGGTAATGGTATTTTTGGGCCGGCGCGATTAAACCCCTGCTGCTGTAAAATTGTTTGATAGCTGTATTTTTGAAGCCTGATTTGTTCAGGCTTTTTCATTTTATTTGATAAAACACCAACATGAACTTTCAGCTTACCGAAGAACACCTGGCCGTACAGCAGGCCGCCCGCAATTTTGCCCAAACCGAATTGTTGCCAGGTGTGATTGACCGCGACATTCATCAGCAATTTCCCCATGAACAGATTAAAAAAATGGGCGAGCTGGGATTTATGGGTATGATGGTTGACCCCAAATACCACGGAGGCGGCATGGATACCATTTCGTATGTGCTGGCCATGGAAGAAATTTCGAAGGTCGATGCTTCTGCCTCGGTGGTCATGTCGGTCAATAATTCGCTGGTATGCTGGGGTCTTGAAAAATTTGGTACCGAAGAGCAAAAAGAAAAATACCTTAAGCCTCTGGCCAAAGGCGAAATAATCGGGGCCTTTTGTTTGTCTGAACCGGAAGCCGGTTCGGATGCCACCAGCCAGCGCACCACTGCTGAAGACAAGGGTGATTACTACCTGCTTAACGGCACCAAAAACTGGATTACCAACGGCAGCACAGCAAGTGTTTACCTGGTTATGGCACAGACCCATCCGGAAAAAAGACACAAGGGCATCAATGCCCTTATTGTTGAAAAAGGAATGCCCGGATTTACAGTAGGCAAAAAAGAAGACAAAATGGGCATTCGCGGATCGGACACCCACTCGCTTATGTTTACCGATGTGAAGGTGCCAAAGGCCAACCGCATTGGCGAAGATGGTTTTGGGTTTACTTTTGCCATGAACACCCTGAATGGCGGCCGGATAGGTATTGCCGCCCAGGCGCTGGGCATTGCCGCCGGTGCCTTTGAGCTGGCGCTTAAGTACGCCAAAGAACGAAAAGCTTTTGGGCATTACCTGGCCGAACACCAGGCCATACAATTCAAGCTGGCCGAAATGGCCACCAAAATTGATGCCGCCCGCCTGCTGGTTTGGCGCGCAGCTTACCTAAAGGACACAGGGCAGAATTTTGTTAAAGCCGCTGCTCAGGCCAAGCTTTACGCCTCCGAAATTGCCCAGGAAGTTACTACCGAAGCCGTGCAGATTCACGGCGGATACGGTTATGTACGGGAGTATCACGTAGAACGCCTGATGCGCGATGCCAAAATAACCCAGATTTACGAGGGCACTTCCGAGATTCAGAAGATGGTTATTTCGCGCGAACTGCTAAGGGTTTAACCCATCAGGGCATTAAAATTCTACGACAAAGGTAAGCAGCTCTGCTCCGCGCTTTACCTTTACTTCAACCTTTTGCCCCTTCTCAAATTTGCCCAGGGCTTCCATGTAGCTTTGTATGTCATTTATTTCATAATCACCCATCTGTACAATCAAATCGCCTGCCTGAAGGCCCGCCTTTTGTGCGGGACGCCCCTCGGTAACCCCATCAACTTTTAAGCCCGGCTCATCGGATGAGTAGCTGGGCATAACTCCCAGGGTTACCTTAAATGGCGTACGCACGGCCATGGCGTTGCTTTTGGTTTTGAGAAAGGTAAGCCTGGGATGGCTGTCGGTATGTTCAATTATCTGACGGATAAGATTAAGTACGGCCACGGTTCCTTCATAGTTTATTTTATCCCAGTCGTCAGTAGGCTTGTGATAATCGGCATGCGAACCGGTAAAGAAATGCAGCACCGGGATGTTTTTCAGATAAAAAGAGGTGTGATCGGAAGGGCCCGTGCCGCTGGAGTCGGTTTTGATTTTCAGATTTTCGGTGGCTAAGCTTTTCAGAAGGGGCTCCCAAACCGGACTGGTTCCGGTTCCGTTCACCACCACCGTCTTCGTGTCGGGGTTCAGCCTCCCAATCATATCCATATTGATCATATAATTTACCTGCTGCAGGTTACAGGTTGGGTGATCGGCAAAATACTTCGAGCCCAGCAGTCCCAGCTCTTCGCCCGAAAACAAAACAAACAGAAAGTTGTGCTTTTCTTTTTTGCGGTTTGATGCGAAATAGCGGGCCAGCTCAAGTACCCCTGCCGTGCCAGAGGCATTGTCATCGGCCCCGTTGTGAATTTTATCTGCCGGGTTGGCATCGAGCGAACCGCCCTGTGTTCCCAGGCCCAGGTGGTCGTAATGTGCGCCAATGATTATGGTTAATGGTGCCTTATTGTCCAGATAGGCCACAACGTTTCTGGCTGTGCCCGGTTGTCCTTCGCCATGGGCACCGCCTTTAAAGGTAAATTCCTGAAAATAGGTGTTATTGGCGCCCAGTGGCTTGAGTTTAAGTTTTTTAAACTGGCCGGCAAGGTAGGTTGCAGCCATACGCTCGCCTTCGGTGCCGGTACCGCGGCCCTGCAGCGAATCGTTCGAAAGAATTTTGATATGAGCCTTAAGCGCCTGAGCATCAAATTGCTGCGCCTTAACCCAACCGGTACCGGCCAGCAGCAACAGAATAACAAATTGTTTCATATTGTTTTGATGATAACCAGCCGAAAGTTAGCAGTAAACTTACAGTTTTTAATACCTGAGAAATTACCAAAACTGCCCCCGGCCGTCAGCGCACAGGCTGGTGCCCGCCCTGTGTGTTAAAAAAAAAAATTAAATAACTGTTTGCGCCAATAACGCGGTTTACAGTTTAATTTTAATGATTTGTCCTTTGCACACGACTGTTAGTTGATTAAATTTTTTGTAGGGCGAAAACTTGTTGCAGGATAATTACGTTATCAACGCCTACATGCTTCTTTTCTTAATCTCCATTGTGGCGGGGGTTGGTTTTGTGCTGCTTTCTGCCTTCGTTTTCGGTTTAACCTTCAAGCAATTAAAAATTAGTTTTGCCCGTGCCGGTATGGCCCATTCCGGCAGGCAGCTGCGCATGCGCATAACGGCCGTTATGGGTATCTGGCTGCTTTTGGTAGCTGCTTTGTCGCTCAACGAAGTTTTGGTGCAGGCGCACTGGGTTATATTCGCATTGGTGCTGCTCCCAATTCTTTTAACCGGCATCATTATTTTTTCTCCGCGCACCACAGCATGGCTTAAAAATACTCCATTAACAGGACTTACCAATATACAAAGCCTGCGGGTAATAGTTGCCTTGTTGTTGTGGATGATGTTTTTAAACAACCGGTTGCCGGTATATCTTACTTTTGAAGGAAAAAATTTTGATGTGATGGCTGGTTTAACCGCACCCGTAATGGCGCTTACGCTTAGCAAAAACAAAACCGCAATGGTTTTGTGGAATGTGTTTAGTCTTGCAATGCTGCTTAATATTTTTGTGCTGGTACTGCTCTCCGTCTCCCACGTTTATAGGCTGCTTCCGCCTGAGCCCAACGCTAACGTTCTGCTGAAATTTCCTTACATTTTGCTGCCGGCATTCCTTATTCCTTTCTTCATACTAACTCATTTGCTTTCCCTGCGCAAACTGTTTGGTAACGGTCAGGACCACCCACACTAATGCTTTCCTGCTTTAAGCGGAGGTAAATGAAAGTTATCCAGCACGCTGGGTTGCTGCATGGTGGCTTCTATTTCTTCGGGCCGGCGCGGAGCATAGTGTGAAAGGAGCTCGCATCCGGTTTTGGTTACCAGGAAATCGTCTTCAATGCGCACGGCAATTCCCCACCATTTCGGGTCGGCTTTGCTGTTTTCGGGAATGTAGATACCCGGCTCAATGGTAATTACCATATTTTCTTCCAGCCTGCCGTAGGTGCCGCGGTCGTGTACATCCAGGCCAATATGATGGCAGCATCCGTGGGGATAGTACAAATGCCTGTCATCTTCCTGTTCAATGATTTTCAATTCAACGAGGCCTTTGTTGATAACTTTTCGGGTGGCTTCGTACAGATCGTTAAACGAGGATCCGGCCTGGCAAATTTGCATGGCTGCTTCCTGGGCGGCCAGCACCAGGTTGTAAATTTGCTTTTGCTCGTCCGAAAATTTACCGCCAACGGGTATGGTGCGCGTTACATCGGCTGTATAGCCATGGTATTCTGCACCGAGGTCCATTAAAATCAACTCCTTCGGATCAAGTGCAGGCTTGTAGTTATCAATGTAATGCAGGATGCATCCGTTATGCCCGCCGCCCACAATTGAAGGATAGCCAACATCTTCGGCCTGATACTTTTTGAATATGTACTCGTGCAGTCCCTGCACTTCGCGTTCGCTCATGCCCGGTTTCAGGGCTTTCATTACTTCGGTCTGGGCTATGGCCGAAATCATAACCGCTTTGCGCAGCATTTCAATTTCTTCAGGGGTTTTAATGCCGCGCAGCTGGTTCATTATTTGTTCGAGGGTTTTGGTGTTAAGCCGGTTGGGTGCGGCTTCGGGCCGGATGGCCGTTTTATCGGGGTAGCCGGCTTTCTTTTTGAACTGCTCTATAAGATTGTATAAGTCACCCGGGTCGGAGGGGTCATCGCGCACATCATTATGAAAATCGAAAAATAAAATCTGACTGAATTTACTGAAGTCAACCGGAAAGTTTTCAAATTCATTGTTGTTCAGCACCCATTCAAAGCCCAGTTGTTCGCGTACGCCAGCGGTGCCCAGCCTGCGGCCCGTCCACATTTCGCGAATGGGGTTGCGGGGCTGAACAAAAAGCAATTCATCGAACAGTATGTTATTAGGGCCCTGTTGTTTGTCTTTAAAAATAAGCAAAACTGCGTGGGGTTCGCGGTAACCTGTGAGATAATAAAAATCCGGATCCTGATGGTATACATAGTCCACGTCATTGCTGCGGTTGCGCACGGCATTGGCAAAGAAAACTGCCACTGAATTGGGCGGAAGTTTTTCGCGCACTTTTTGCCTTCGTTCGCGGTGCCACTCGGCGGGTAAAAAATCGGTAGGCTTATCAGTCAGCTGAGCCGGAAGAGAAACGGCAAGCAGGCAAAGCATCAGCATAACCAGGAGCTTCCTCATAAGTGAGCAGATTTGTTTTTAAAGAAACAACAAAAATCCAAACCGGTAAAAGTTTCTTTTTGCACAGGCAAAATTTGTTTACTTTCCTGAAAAAAATTAGGGTCATGAACAAAACAATAAGATGGATTACGTTGCTCTGCTTTGTAAGTACCACACAAACCCTGGCCCAAAACAAAGCCATAAAACCAGATAAGCGCCTGGCCGGACTGGATACCGAACTTGCCCAACTGCCTGAAAAGTGGCATGCCGCAGGTTTTGCCGTAGCCGTTGTGGAAAAAGACCGGGTAATTTACGCAAGGGGCTTCGGGTATCGCAATGTAGAGCAGAGGCTGCCTGTAACACCCAACACGCATTTTGCTATTGGATCGTGCACCAAAGCATTTACCTGCGCACTACTGGGCCTTTTAAGAGAAGATAAGAAACTGCAGTTTGAGGATAGCCCTTTAAAATACATACCGGAACTTCGTTTTAATAAACCCGAAATGAACAACCTCATTACCATACGCGATATAATGACCCATAGAACCGGCTTACCCCGCCATGACTACAGCTGGTATTTATTCCCGACTTATTCGCGCGACAGCCTGGTGAAGCGCATCGAACATCAGGAGCCTTTTGCTTCTGTTCGTGAAAAATATTACTACAACAATTTTATGTTTTTGTTGCAGGGCGTTATTGCCGAGAGACTTACCGGCAAAAGCTGGGAAGAGAACATTAGCCAATATTTCTTTGAGCCATTGCAAATGAAGCATTCAACCACGGTTATTGACGGACTGCAAAAAGGTGCTGATGCAGCCACAGGATATGGCCTGAAAAATAAAACTACCATAGAAAAAATGGACTACTACGATATTGCCGGCATGGGCCCGGCCGGCAGCATAAACAGTTCGGTTACCGAAATGGCCAACTGGATAATAACCTGGATTAATGGCGGCAGGTTTAACGGGAAACAAATATTGCCTGAAAGTTATGTAAAAGAGGCCATCAGCTCGCATACAGTGGTAAATGCCAACCCTCCTGACAAAGAAACCCCCGATATACTTATGGGCAACTACGGCTATGGCTGGTTCATTTCATCCTACAAGGGGCATTACCGCGTTGAACACGGTGGTAACATTGACGGCTTTTCGGCCAATGTCAGTTTCTTCCCTTCCGACAGCATGGGCATTGTGGTGTTAACCAACCAAAACGGATCGGTGCTGCCCGCCCTGGTACGAAACCTTATTGCCGACCGCATGCTTGGGCTAAAACAAACCGACTGGAATGCCTATTACTTTCGGCGCATGGAGGATGCCGAAAAACAACAGGCCGCCGCAAAAAGTGCTGCCCGTGCCGCTCAGAAAAAAAATACCCGACCTTCGCACAGCCTGTACGAATATACCGGCACCTACCACCATCCCGGTTACGGAACGTTTAATTTAACCGCAGAGCGGGATTCGCTCTTCGCCAGAACCAAACATAAAACTATGTGGCTTAGGCACTACCATTACGATGTGTTTATTCCGTACGAAAAAAATAAAGGAAAAGTTGATACAACCGCCAGCGTAAACTTTCGGTTTAATTTTATTACGGATGAACATGGTGATATTGCCGCAGCCCTGATTAAACTTGAACCGACTGTTGATGCCCTTGAGTTTAAGCGCACACCCCTGAAGACAGAAGTGAGCCGCGAGCTTTTAGAACGGTATTCCGGAGCATACGAACTGCCTGGTGTAACTGCCCGCTTTTACCTGAAAGAACAGGAAGCCAATCTATACCTGCTTGTACCCGGACAGCCGGAGTACGAACTGATTCCCACCGGCAAACACATCTTCGCAATAAAAGGCCTGGATGGTTATAAAGTGCAATTTACCGAGGCAGCAGGCAACATAACCGAGGCAGCATTTATACAACCTAACGGTACCTTTGTTGCAAAAAGAAAATAGAGGCTATATTGTAAACTAATTAATCCGTACAAACTCCATAGAACCCAGCCTGGCCTGTTTTATTTTTCCATCGGCCGAGAAATCGAATATAAGATTTTGCCTGCCATACCATTTCTTCTCATACCAGCCCCTAAACACATTGTAATGCCAATGCGCCATCCGGGCTTTAATAAAATTATTCAGCTCAATAACCAGCTCATCGCCTTCGTTGGTAACAACCAGTTCGCCATATAACGGGCTTACATACTTGCCTGCATAGTCAGGCAGGGGTAAGGAAGGCTGTGTATTGGGTATGCGGCTGCTTTCAAAGTCAGCAATCTGTTTTTGGTTTACTGCCTCCAGGCTATCGTATAACTTATAAAAGTCATGGCTCCAGTCGCGGTTTCCGCCCAGGGCAAAGATGTCGAAAGCTTTATACATCAGGGCGTGGCGCAGCTCGGCATGGTCCTGATTGCCAAACACGTAGAATCCCAGTTTTTCTTCGGGCAGCTGGGCATGCAGGGCAATGGCACCTGCCAGGCTGCCGGTATGAAAGTTTACTTTTCTGCCCTTGTAATCATGTTGAAACCAGCCCAGGCTGTAGGTAGTCCAGTTGGGTTTTGTTAACCGGGCCGTAGGATAAAACTGTTCGGCCGGAACAATTACCTGGGGTTTAAACAACTCCATCCAGGTTTTTGGTGTTAACAGGCGTCCGCCACTGTATTTGGCACTGTCCAGCATGCACTGTACCCATTTGGCAATATCATGCGCACACGACCACACGCTGCCGGCAGCGCCCACTGCATCGGCACTGGTATGCTCAATGACCTGCGTTTTTCCTTCAATTTTAAAGTGGGGCTTTGCGTGGTTTGCATCGGCCATTGCTTCATGCAAAAACGGGAAGGTACGGTTCATACCCAGCGGCTTAAACAGGCGTTCGCGCATAAACTCATGCCAGGGTTTTCCGCTTATCCTGTGTATTACTTCACCTGCAGCCACATACATAATGTTTTGGTAAATAAAACCCCCGCGCAGGCTGTACGATGGGGGCACCTGCCGCATTTTGCGAAGCACTTCTTCGGTTGAAATGTTCATGACTCCCCACAGAAAGTCGGCATTGCCCACGCCCGAGTTATGGGTAAAAAGGTCGCGGATGCGCAGTTCGCGTGTAACGTAGGGATCGTACAGCTGGAAGTCGGGCAAGTATTTCTGTACGGGGTCATTCCAGTTTACCTTTCCCTCATCTACCAGCATACCCATGCAGGCGGCCGTCATAGCCTTGGTGGTTGAGGCACAGGCAAACAAGGTATTTGGGTTTACTGCAGCGGGGTCATTCGGTTGCCGCACGCCATAACCCTTGGCCAGCAATACGCGGCCATCTTTTACAACCACCACAGCCAGCCCGGGCACCTGCCAGTCGGCCATGCCCTTTAGAATATATGCCTCAAATTCCTGAACTTGTTTTTTATTAGTTGCAGCAGGTTTATTCTGCGCCAGCACTGCGCCTGTAAGCAGAAACAAAACGATAAATCGCATAGCAGTTAAGTTTTGGATAAGCTTAAGTAAAACTCCTCAAATGTTCAACTTAAATTAATTAAACCGGTTGTAATGGACTGGCTTAATTCAATAGCGTGTTTCCGGCAGTTAAAGCTTTTTTTCCATTACCATAAACTCCAGAGGTTTTTTGGGCAAGCCGTAGCGGGGGTCGGTAAAGGCAAAGGGCCTGCGCTGGCCGGTATCGGTATAGCCCTGTCGTTCATACCAGGCAATAAGTTCGGTGCGGTCGGTAAGCACCTGCATATAAACCGATACACATTGTTGCCGGCGGGCATATTGCTCAGCTGCCCGCATAAGCTTTTTGCCAATGCCTTTCTTTTGTTGATTGGGTTTAACGGTAAGCATGCCCAGATACAGCCTGTTGCCTTCTTTGCGCAACTCCACGCAGCCGATAATCTCGCCCTGATCAACGTATTTCAGAATTACGCTTCCGGGGCTTCCAATCACCTTGCGCAACAATTCGGCATCGGTGCGGGTGCCATCAATCAGGTCGGCCTCGGTGGTCCAGCCCTGGCGGCCGGTATCGCCCCGGTAGGCTGAGTTTACCAGGTTGCTCAGGCTTTCGGCATCCTGGGGTGTGGCAGGTAAAACTGTATTCATGCTGATTTAAAATATCCTTCAGGTTTTATTAAAATACTACGAATTTTTGGCAATGGTACAAATTTAAGCCGGCCCTGTTGGTAAATTTTCTAACTTCAACCCCTATGAAAGCAGCCGTAATTTTTTTAACCGTACTTACGCTATTTGCCTCCTGCAGCAAAAAAAATAATTCGTCTGCGGTGTGGAAGTCCATTGAAAAGGAACTTCAGGAACGGCTTATTCTTGCCGAAGACGGAGAGACCATTGAGCTGCCAGAAGGTCATTATATGTTTACCCGAACATTGAGCCTGGACGGCAAGAAAAGGGTAACGCTAAGAGGCAAGGGTATGGACAAAACCATTTTGTCGTGGAAAAACCAAACCGAGGGAGCTCAGGGCATATTAATAAGTAATGGCCATAACATTAAGTTAGAAGATTTTACCATTCAAGATGCCAAAGGCGATAACCTGAAAGTGAACGACACCCGTGGCATTATTCTGCGCAGAATCCGTTCGCAGTGGTCGGGTGGTCCCAAAACTGAGAACGGTGCCTACGCGCTGTATCCGGTGTTATGTACCCGTGTACTTATTGAAGAATGTGTTGCCATGGGCTCTTCGGATGCGGGTATTTACGTGGGGCAATCGGATACGGTTGTTATACGAAAAAACAAAGCGTACTGGAACGTAGCCGGCATTGAGGCCGAAAATTCAAAGTATGTTGAAATTTACAACAACGAAGCCTACGAAAACACCGGTGGGATATTGGTATTCGATCTACCCGGACTTACCCGCTACGGGCACTCCACAAAAGTGTACAATAACATTATACGCGATAATAACCACCCCAACTTTGCACAGAAGGGCAACATTGTGGCTACCATTCCTCCTGGCTCGGGCCTTATGATACTGGCTACCCACGATGCCGAAATAAGCTACAATGAAATACGCAATAACAAAACCGCAGGGGTGGCCATAGTGAGCTACGAGCTGGTAGCCGCCTTGAGCGAAGGACAGGAAGATGCTCCCGGTGCGGTGGCGGGCGTGCAAACCGTAAACAACAACTTCCGGCAGGACACCCTGTACAATCCTTACCCGTATCGCATCCGCGTTTTGCGCAATACCTTCTCCAACAAACACTGGTTTCCAAGTATGGACAATGATGTAGGGAAACTGCTGGCGTTGAAATCGCTGCTTAATCCGCCTGACATTGTGTATGACGGCATAACCGATCCGAAACGCGAAGACCCTGAAATATGCCTGGACGAAAACGGAAAAATAACGTTTATCAACCTGGACGCCGCCAACGACTTTAAAAATCTTTCAAAAAATCTGACACCATTTGAATGTTTTAAAAGAAACCCCTATCTGGACATGAAACTGTAATGTGCAGGCATGTATTTTATATAATATTGCTGGCGGCAACCGCCTGTGCCACCAGGACGGAAGAGCCGGTTCATATTGCAGAAGAACCCCTTTTGTCTCCGACCGCCTATTCGCGTCCAGGCAAGGAAAAGTTATCTGAATACGGTTTCTTTAAAGGTAAGCTGCAGCAACTCAACCCGGCCGAACGGGTTTTTCCATATGAACTGAATGCCCCGTTATTCAGCGATTATGCCTTCAAAAAACGGTTTATTTACCTGCCGCAGGGAACAGCCATAACCTATCATCCAAACGATGTATTTGAGTTTCCGGAGGGAACAATCATTATCAAAAACTTTTATTATCCGGCCGACTTCCGCAAGCCTGATGAAAACACCCGCATTCTGGAAACACGCCTGCTGGTGCTGGAGGGCGGCATCTGGAAGGCTCTGCCTTATTTGTGGAACAATGAGCAAACCGAAGCCTTTCTGGAAGTTGCGGGCCATCAAACCAATGTGCAATGGATTCATTATGACGGTTCCAATCGCTCGGTAAACTATGCCATCCCCAACATGAATCAATGCAAAAACTGCCATCTGCGCGGAGATAAAATTTTTCCTATCGGCCCATTGGCCCGTCAGCTTAATAAAACCGTTAACGGAAAAAACCAGCTGTTGCACCTGGCTTCGTTAGGCGTATTAAAAAATCTGCCGCCCCTTCACCAGGTACCCCTTCTTCCCGACTATGATGACTCCACCGCCCCGCTGGACGCTCGGGCACGTGCCTGGCTGGAAATTAATTGTGCCCACTGTCATCGCCCCGATGGTCCGGCCAAAACCAGTGGACTGCACCTTACGGCCGATGTAACCCGTCCTTTTGAACTGGGTATAGGCAAACCCCCTGTTGCCGCCGGACGCGGATCGGGCGGACTGGCCTATGATATCGTGCCCGGTTATCCGGATAAATCGATCCTGTATTATCGTATCACTTCTACCGACCCCGGAATAATGATGCCCGAACTGGGCAAAAAACTTGTTCACGAAGAAGGTGTTGCGCTTATTCGTGAATGGATAGCCTCGCTGAAGTAAAATATGACGCAACACGCCATCCGCTTTAACCAACAGGAACTTGCCGGAGCCTTTGGCGACATGGGCACGGACTTCCCCCTTATCGTTGGCCTGATACTGGCCGCCGGACTGCACACACCCTCTGTATTGATTGTCTTTGGCCTTATGCAGGTACTTAGTGGTTTTCTGTACCGCATGCCTATGCCCGTACAACCCCTAAAGGCCATGGCTACTCTGGTTATTGCCCAGAAAATTGCCGGTCCGGTTTTGCTGGGTGCCGGACTGGCCATTGGGGTTGTAATGCTGTTATTATCGGCTACCGGCCTTCTAACCTGGTTGGGAAAGATTGTACCCAGAGCCGTTGTAAGGGGTATTCAGTTTGGCCTGGGGCTTAGCCTTTGCGGACTGGCTTTCCGGGAATACATTCCGGCTTATGGCGCAAATGGTTATCTGCTGGCAGGCGTGGCGTTTGTTATTGTGGTGCTGCTCTTGCACAGCAAAAAGTATCCGGCATCGCTGGCGGTTATTATACTGGGCATGGGTTATGCGTTGCTTACAAATCTTCAGCCTGTTGTACTCATGCAGTCGGCTGGTATTACGTTACCAGAGCCACATTGGCCCGGTATGCAAAATATATGGAAGGGTTTTTTGATGCTGGTCATTCCGCAAATTCCGCTTTCGCTCAGCAACTCCATGCTCGCCACCCGCCAGGTTATTCAGGATTTGTATCCTGAACGCCACACCAGCTTAACAAAAATTGGGTTTACTTATGCAGCCATGAATCTGGTGTCTCCCCTACTGGGAGGCATTCCGGTATGCCACGGTGCCGGAGGCATGATGGGACACTATACTTTTGGCGGCCGTACAGGAGGCTCAGTTATGATCTACGGTTCGTTATACATTATGCTCGGACTTTTTTTTGGTAACGGATTCGGTGAGGTGATTAAGGCCTTTCCTTTGCCGGTTTTAGGCGTTATACTGCTGTTTGAAGGCCTGGCTCTGATCCTGCTGCTGCGCGACACGGCCGGGGCCGACCGCGAATTCCGTTTGGCCCTGCTGGTGGGGCTCCTGGCCTTTGGCCTTCCCTACGGTTTTGCCATTGCCCTTGCAGCCGGACTGGCCCTTTATTACCTGCCAAATTTTCGCATCGGCAGGTAATTGTTGCTCATTTTTATAACTTGAAAATTTTCTAACCGGCACAACGTGCAGAACAATACCCCCCGCATTTCGCTTTGGCAGGCGCTCAAAGATGCCATTAACGGCACGGAGGCCGACTATACCCAAATAAGTTTAAACCGCGCCATTTTTCTGCTGGCCATACCGATGATTCTGGAGCTGGTTATGGAATCGACCTTTGCCGTGGTGGATATATTTTTTGTAAGTAAGCTGGGTGCTTCGGCCATTGCAACGGTTGGGCTTACCGAAACCTTTATGTTTTTGCTTTACTCCATAGCTGGCGGACTGGCAACGGCTGCTACGGCCATTATAGCGCGGCGCGTGGGCGAAAAAAAACACGACCAGGCCGGTCATTCGGCCGTACAGGCCGTGGTGCTTGCCGTGCTGGCGTCTGTTCCTTTTGCTATTGCAGGATTATTCTTTCCGCGCCAGTTGCTGCTGCTGATGGGTGCCGATTCATGGACCCTGCAGTACGGTTATGTATACGCCCAATGGATGCTGGGCGGAAATGCCGTTATTATGCTGTTGTTCGTAATGAATGCGGTTTTTCGTGGGGCCGGTGATGCCGCGATAGCCATGCGTATTCTGTGGGTTGCCAATGCTATAAACATTGTGTTAGATCCTCTTTTAATCTTTGGGTGGGGGCCTGTTCCGGCTCTTGGCATTAAAGGTGCCGCTATTGCCACCAACGCCGGAAGGGCCGCGGGTGTGGCGCTTCAGTTGTATTACCTGTTAAAAGGAAGCAAGCACATTTACATTGTGCGGCATCAGCTTACCGTGCATACGGCCACTCTGCTGAACATTTTTAAAACTTCGCTGGGCGGCATTGGCCAGTCGGTTATTGCTACTACTTCGTGGGTATTGCTTATGCGCATCCTGGCCGACATCAGCAGCCAGGCCGTGGCAGGTGCTACCATTACCATCCGCATGATGATGTTTACCCTCATGCCGGCCTGGGGATTTTCGAATGCTGCCGCCACTTTAGTGGGCCAGAACCTGGGTGCCGGAAAACCTGATCGGGCCGAACGAACGGTGTGGATTATCGGGCTGTACAACATGGTTTTCCTTATCGGCATATCACTGCTTTACTTTTTCTGCAACCGCGAACTTATGTTGTTGTTTACCGATGAAGAGGCAGTGGTGAATATTGGTGCCGAATGGCTTCAAATTTTGTCTTACTCCTACTTTGTTTACGGCTGGTGGATGGTAGCCGTTCAGGCTTTTAACGGGGCTGGCGACACCCACACCCCTACCCGCATTAACCTGGTGTTTTTTTGGCTCATTCAGATTCCGCTAAGTTGGTACCTGGCCAGGTATTTACAATGGCAACACAGCGGTGTGTTCTGGGGTGTGTTTATATCCGAAACCTCAGTAGGACTATTTACCCTTTGGCTCTTTACCCGCGGAAGGTGGAAAACCTTTAAGGTTTAGCTATTCCAGCTCGCGGATTTCAAAGTCTTTTCCCCTGCCGTAGCGAATCAGATCTTGAAGCTTATACACTTCCAGTGTATAAATATCTTTAACATCAAAATCGCCATCTGCCCGGATATTTTCAACCACAAAGTCGTGTACTTCTCCGTAATTAACCACCCGGTATTTTTTACCGGTGCGCAGCACATCAAATGCCAGGCCTTTCATAGATTCAGTCGGCAGTAAGGGTTTACAATTCCTCTTCGCGTTCCAGCATAAGGATGGACGACTGCGGAACAATAAAATATTTTTCGCCCTCGTAGATAACTTCGATTGCACCCTTTTGCAGAAAAATAGCCAGATCGCCTTCCTGTGCCTGAAGCGGCAGGTATTTTACCTGCTCTTCGCGGCCCTTCCAGATTTCGTCTTCATCAGCCGGCAACGGAAGCGGGTAGCCCGGCCCGACTTTAATTACATAACCGCTTTGAATTTTTTCCTTTTCCTGAACACCGGGCGGCAGATAGAGGCCGCTCTCGGTGCGGTCGGACTGGCGAACGGGTTTTATCAGCACGCGATCGCCAACCACAATTAGTTTTTTCAGTTTGTTATCGGGTGTCAGTTTCATAGACTTATCCGGCTTTTAAATATATTCAATCTTCCGAAGCTCTTTCCACCAGTCTGGGGTCCATTACTTTGGTGGATTTGGCGCCCAGTTCGCGGATTTTTTCGGCTTTGCTTATCAGATTTCCCTTACCCTCATGCAGTTTGCGCATGGCATCGGCATAGGTTTCTCTGGTTTGGTTTAACTGATGCCCTACCTTTTTAAGGTCTTCTACAAATGCCACAAACTTGTCGTACAGTTTCCCGCTTTCATCGGCAATTTCCAGGGCATGTTGACTTTGCTTCTGCATTTTCCATATGCTGGCCACGGTACGCAGGGTGGCGAGCAGCGTTGTGGGACCTACAATAACAATTCGTTTGTCCCAGGCAAAGTTAAACAGGTCGGGGTCTTTCTGCAACGCTACCGAAAATGAGGCTTCAATGGGTACAAACATTAAAACGAAGTCGGGTGTATTGAAATCCAGCGAGCTGTAATAATTTTTATCGCTCAGCAGCTTAACGTGATTTTTCAGCGAATCGAGATGAGCTTTAAGGTAATATTCGCGCTGTTCGTCATCATCGGCATTTACATATTGCTCGTAATCGCTCAGCGAAACCTTGCTGTCGATAATAATATGTCGCTTATCGGGCAGCATTACCAGGCAGTCGGGCTTAATGGCGTTGCCTTCGGCATTTTTGGTTACTACCTGCATGCGGTATTCAATGTCGCGCATAAGCCCGGAGCGTTCCAGGATGGTTTCGAGAATGAATTCACCCCAGTCGCCCTGCTTCTTCACATCGCCTTTCAGAGCGCGCGTAAGGTTACTGGCTTCTTCGGTTAGCTTATGGTTAAGTTCGTGCAGCTTGCGCACTTCTTCGCGCAGGCTTATCTTGTCGCGCAGCTCGCGGTCGTAGGTTTCTTCTACTTTTTTTTCAAACAGACTGATTTTTTCTTTTAAAGGCGTAAGCAAATCAGAAAGGGCGGTTTTGTTCTGTTCGGCAAATTTCTGCGACTTATCTTCCAGAATTCTGTTGGCCAGGTTTTCGAACTCTGTTTTAAATTTTTCCTGCAGTTCTTGAAGTTCTTTTTGCCGCTCGTTTAATTTCTCCTCCAGGTTGCGGTAGTCGGCTTCGGTGGCCGAGAGGTTTCGGTTTAGCTCCTCACAGCGCATCCGTTCTTTTTCCAGCTTTTGTTCAAGGCTTTGAAGTTGCTGCATCAGTCCGGCATTAAGCTCCAGTGCCGCCTTAGCCTCAGCGCTTTTTTCACTCAGTATGGCAAGGTACCGGGATTTACCCATTAACCAACCGGCCAGCGCACCCAGCAACAAACCGGTAAACAGAAAAACCCATTCCATGAGGTAAAGTTAGTCTTTAGGTGGTATGATTGGTCCACGCAGCGCAAGTAAATTACCGACCACGACAAAATGTGTCAGCAGTGGCATTGTACCGGCAGCCGGAAATACGTAATTTGCAGCATGACTACTCTGGTTTCTTCGAGCCACCAGGCCATTGAACTGGAAGACCGCTATGGGGCGCACAACTATCACCCCCTTCCGGTGGTGTTAACCCGGGGCGAAGGTGTGTTTTTGTGGGATGTGGAAGGCAAACGGTATTTCGACTTTTTATCGGCTTACAGTGCGGTAAATCAGGGACACTGCCATCCGCGCATCATACAGGCGCTGATTGACCAGGCTCGCGAGCTAACGCTCACCTCGCGTGCTTTTTACAACGACAAGCTGGGACCGGCAGAAAAATACGTATGCGAAACATTTGGGTACCAAAAAGCCCTGTTTATGAACAGCGGTGCCGAAGCCAATGAAACCGCCATTAAGCTGGCCCGCAAGTGGGGTTATACAAAAAAGAAAATATCCGAAAACCAGGCCGTAATTGTTGCCGCCCGCAGAAATTTTCATGGGCGCACCACCACCATTATCTCGGCTTCGACCGACCCTTCGGCACGTGCCGGTTTCGGGCCCTTTATGCCGGGTTTTGAAATTGTTGAATACGATAACATACCCGCCCTCGAACAGGCCCTTGCCAACCCAAACGTATGCGCCCTGTGGCTGGAGCCCATTCAGGGTGAAGCCGGCGTGTATGTTCCGGCCGAAGGATACCTTAAAGCAGCTGAACAGCTATGCCGCAAACATAATGTTTTGCTGATGATGGATGAAATCCAGACCGGCATAGCACGAACCGGCAAAATGCTGGCCTGCGATTATGAAAACGTTCGGCCCGACATCCTCATTCTGGGTAAAGCCCTGAGCGGTGGTGTATTGCCTGTGTCGGTGGTGCTGGCCGATGATGAAATTATGTTGCTGATACAGCCCGGTGAACACGGCTCTACCTTCGGTGGTAACCCGCTGGCGGCTGCGGTGTGCATGGCTGCGCTGGAAGTGGTAAAAGATGAAAGACTTGCCGAAAACGCTGCCCGCCTGGGCGTGGTTTTCCGCGAACGCATGGCCGGCCTGATGCACAAAAGCAGCCTCATTCAGGCAGTACGCGGCAAGGGATTGCTGAATGCCATCGTGATTAACGATGACCCGCAAAGCGACACAGCCTGGAAGCTCTGCCTGAAGTTTGCCGAAAACGGACTGCTGGCCAAACCCACTCATGGAAATATAATCCGGCTGGCACCCCCGCTGATCATTACCAGCGAACAGTTGCACGAAGGATGCGACATTATTGAAAAGTCGGTTTTGGAATTGTAATTCAGGCTAAAAAAGCGAGCCTTCGCTTAGCCGTTTATTATCGCATCAATTACTTCAAAGGCTGCCCTTTCACCCGACTTTAGTGCCCCGCTAACTGTACCGGCCTCACCGGTAAAATCGGTTGCCTCGCCGGCAAAAAATAATTTGCCTCCTACCGGTGTCGCCAGCACCTCGCGGTCGGCCAGCAGGCCACCGGGAAGATGATACGATATGCCTCCTTTGGCATATGGGTCTTTCTTCCAGTCTTTTATTGTGTACAACAGCTTGTTGTTTTCTTCAGGTATGGTGCTCCTTCGTATGTTTTCGGTGGCATCGCCACCATACCAGGCATCCATTTCGGCCAGGATGTTCAGCACCACGTCATCAGGGTTCATGGAAGAATAGGCCTCGGCCTTTGCCCCGAATACGGTTATGCTGAGTGTTCTGTTAAGACTGCTGCGCCCCACAGCCGGATTGAGTATAATGGGCGCTTCAGTTGCCCCGAAAATGGCAGCCACATCTTCACCGTAAAAGTTGCGTTTAAACTCCAGCACAATGCGCATGGCCGCATCCATGCCCAGGCGGCTCAGTGCATTTAGCTTTGCCGTTGGCAGGGACGGTGAAAAAGCAATGTCGCCCTCTTTTAAAATCGATACCGGAACAGTTATAATTAATTTGTTTACAATTTCTGATCCTCCGCTGTGCAATACTTCAATGGCATCGCCATTGTAGTTAACCGCCTGCACTGCGGTATTAAATTGAATGGACGGCACCACACGGCTGTACACATTCAACAGGGCGTCTTGCATGGGGTTGTTACGCAGTGTAAGCTCTGTGCCATCGTGTTCCAACAACGCCAGGCCTTCTGCCAGTGCACGTGCACCAATATTTGATGCGGCCGAACCGAACGGATTACCTAACAGGGAATTAATCATAGGCAGCTGCGATGCCGGCACTCCGGCCGCAAGCGCAGCCTGTTCCACACTCAGGGTAGATGAACCGCCAAAGGAGGTAAAAGAATCATAAAATGCTTTTGCCGAGGCAAAACCGGCGTTCAGCATGGCATCGGCTTCGGCCCTGGCTGCATTATCAACTACATACCGGTCGGTGCTTTGGCTGCGGAAGTTTACCATCGGCACGCCCCGCACTGCCAGAAGAGCAGCCCACTTTGAATCGGACCCATTTATCCGGTCCGGGCCCAGTTCAACAGGAAAGTCGGAGTAGGGGTAATTTCCCGGAAAGAAAATGAGCGAATCGCTGGGCGCACTGGTACGGTAAAGCGAGCATATCCTTCCTCCAATGCGGTTGTTGGCTTCAAACACCTTAACCCGTACACCTTTGGCTATGAGAATATCAGCCGCAATAAGGCCGGCAGCTCCCGCGCCTATAATGCCTACCACCCCGTTATAATTTATTTCCGGGGCATTTTCATCGGGCACGCAGGCGCTTAACCAGGAAGGCAATGCCAGGCCTGCCGTAAGGCCGGCACTAATGTGCTTAATTGCAGTTCTGCGTTTCACGCTGTTTTGATTTTCTGAAAGTTAGCAAAATATGCCATTTTGGTACGAAATGAATACCGATATACGACCAAAGGTAAAACGAATCGCCATAGTGGGCCCGGAATGTTCGGGTAAAACGGCGCTGGCCATAGCGTTGGCACAGCACTACCGCACCGTATGGGTTCCCGAATACGCCCGCACCTACCTCAACGGTTTGAACCGTCCCTACCAGCAGAACGACCTGCTGATTATTGCCCGCGGCCAGTTAACATGGGAAGAGGAGCTGAGCCAGCAGGCCAGTGGCTTACTGATATGCGATACCAACCTGCTGGTGATTAAAATATGGAGTGAATTCAAATACGGGAGGTGCCATCCGGAAATTATCCGTTTAATGCGCGGCCGGCATTATGATCTGCACCTGCTTACCCATCCGGATATTCCGTGGGAAGACGACCCGCAGCGCGAACATCCTGACAAACGGGACCTGCTGTTTTCCATCTACCATCAGGAAATAATCCAGGCGGGAGTTCCTTTTGCTGAGATTTATGGCAGCGATGAGTCACGGATAAAAAAGGCCTGTAAGGCTATTGATTTTCTCCTTTTACATAAAGATTAGCACACCGGTACGCTTAAGCCTGCAGGTTACATTAAAAATTCCGTACCTTCAGTCAACCCTAAACCACAACCTATGAGCACCCGCAGATCTTTTTTCCGCAAAACAGCAGGTCTGGCCAGCGTCCTTGCTCTGGGTCCGCTGGCCACCCGCGCAGTAGCCGAAGACGTAACCGATGCCCTGCTAACACTGAATAAACTTCCGCTTGACCAGTCGGTAACCGATGAAGACCTGTGGAGCAGAATAGCCCAGGCATACACGGCCTCACCCACCATACTTAACCTGAACAACGGTGGCGTAAGCCCCCAGCCCAAAATAGTTCAGGATGCCGTTGACCGCTACTACCACCTGAGCAACGAAGCTCCCACGTACTACATGTGGCAGATACTCGACAAGGGCCGCGAGCCGCTGCGCAGAAAGCTGGCCGAGCTGGCTGGTGTATCGGCCGAAGAAATTGCTATTAACCGAAATACTACCGAAGCCCTCGGCATTGTAACCTATGGCCTTACGCTAAACAAAGGCGATGAAATTGTAATGACCCGACAGGACTACCCCAACATGGTGCATGCCTGGAAACAGAAAGAAATGCGCGAAGGCATTAAAATAAAATGGGTTAACCTGAACCTGCCGGTTGAAGATGATGAACTGGTTCTGCGCGAATTCGTAAATGCCACCACACCCAAAACGCGGATATGGCACATTACCCACATGATTAACTGGACCGGCCAGATACTGCCCGTTAAAAAACTCTGCGAAGAAGCCCGCAAACGAAATATCATTTCCATTGTAGACGGAGCGCACACCTTTGCGCACATGGATTTCAGAATTTCTGACTTCAGGCCCGATTATTTTGGCACCAGCCTCCACAAATGGCTCAGCGCCCCCTTTGGCACCGGCATGCTGTATGTAAAGCAGGAAAATATTGCCGGCTTGTTCCCCATTTTCCCCAACGATAAGCCTACCGACAACAACATACGAAAATTCGAAAGCCTCGGCACACGTTCATTCGCACCCGAGCAGGCCATTGGCCAGGCAATAGATTTTCACCTGGCCATAGGCGCCAAAAGAAAGGAAGAGCGGCTGCGTTACCTTAAAAATTACTGGTGCGAAAAAGTGGCCAAACATCAGCGTATAAAATTGCATGTTTCGCTAAAACCTGAATATTCGTGCGCACTCGGAACCTTTTCAATAGATGGCATGGACCCCAATGATGTGGTGAGCCGGCTGTTCAACGAGTTTCAGATTCACACCACCGCCATAAAATGGGAAAACATAAGTTGTGTGCGGGTAACCCCGCATGTGTACACCGCTACGCGCGATCTGGACAGATTTGTTGAAGCGGTTCTGAAAATTGCGGCATCATAAGGTAGGCAGCATACCCGTAAAAAATGCGGCATTTATTTTTCTATTCCTGCGTATTGTTGATTTACCTGACAGGCTGCTCAGACAAACAACAGCCTGCATTTAAGTTATACCTTACAGGCCTGGATAAGCCCGTGGAAATTTATCGCGACTCCAACGGGGTAAACCACATTTACGCCCAAACCGAACACGACTTGTTTTTTGCCCAGGGATATGCTGCCGCCACCGACAGGCTCTTTCAGCTTGAGCTCTGGCGCAGGCAGGCCACCGGCACCGTAGCCGAGTGGCTGGGCAGGCGTGAGCTGAAGCGCGACATAGGTGCACGATTGTTTCAGTTTCGGGGTAATCTCAAGGATGAACTTAACCACTACCATCCCCGGGGTGAAGCGATTATCCGGGCCTTTGTAGATGGCATAAACACCCGGATAGATGAAGTGTTGCAAAACCCGCAATTGCTTCCGCCCGAATTCCTTTGGCTTAACACCCTGCCCGGCAAATGGACTCCTGAAGTGGTGGTTTCGCGCCATCAGGGTCTGGTGGGTAACCTTACCGATGAACTAACCCTGGTCAGAGCCATTGCCCTGCTGGGAGCTGCCAGGGTGAAAGACCTGCTTCCGCTTGAGCCGGGAAATCCAAAGCTTGAGGTCGATGCCGCCATTAACCTGAAAGCCCTGTTTAATCCTGTAATAGAATTGTATGAAGCCTACCGTAAGCCGGTAATCTTTTTGCCTGAAGATGTTGCCGAGCCCTGGCGGGCAAACAAAGAGGCCGAAACAAGCCATACGGCCTTTGCGGAACTTCTTGTACAAAACCCGTACAGCGCCGGCATAGGCAGCAACAACTGGGTGTTATCGGGCAGCAGGTCGGTTACCGGCATGCCGCTGCTGGCCAACGACCCCCACCGTGCCGTTACCATGCCTTCATTGCGATATATGGTGCACCTTTCAGCGCCGGGCTGGCATGTAGCCGGAGGAGGCGAGCCGGCCATTCCGGGAGTATCCATAGGGCACAACGACTATGGAGCCTGGGGACTGACGGTCTTCAGCATTGATTCGGAAGATCTGATGGTATATGAGCTTAATCCGCAAAACCACAACCAATACCGTTATCAAAACCAGTGGGAAGATATGCGGCTTATTTACGATACCATTAAAATTAAGCACATGCCCGATACCGTTGTGGTACATCGGTATACTCGTCATGGCCCGGTAACTTATACAGACGCCAAAAACCACCTTGCCTATGCTGTTAGATGCGCCTGGCTGGAAAAAGGCTGTGCTCCGTATCTGGCCAGCCTGCGGATGAACACAGCCACTTCGTGGGAAGAGTTCCGCGATGCCTGTTCTTATAGCTACCTGCCTGGTGAAAACATGATATGGGCCGATCGCAACGGAACCATTGGCTGGCAGGTAGTAGGCATTGCCCCCATAAGAAAAACCTGGGATGGCCTGCTGCCTGTGCCAGGTGACGGACGATATGAATGGGAAGGCTACCTGCCGGTTAAGCAACTGCCCAATATTGTCAATCCGCCACAAGGATTTTGGGTTACCGCCAACGAAAACCTGACAGCCCCCGATTACCCCCACCGCTATGCCGTAGGTTGGCAGTGGGCCGACAGCAGCCGGGGTAAACGGATACGGGAAGTACTGCAAAGTAAACCCCTATTTACGGTTGCCGATATGATGGCACTGCAAACCGATTATACTTCGCTTCCGGCCAGAACCCTTACGGCCCTCATCAGAAATCTGAAACACGAAGACCCTGTAACCGAAAAGGCCAGGCTGATGCTTTCGCGATGGAATGGGCATCTGGGAACCACATCGGTAGAGGCCGGGATATATATGATGTGGGAACGTACCCTTACGGCAAGAGCCCACCGGCTTTTTGTTCCGGTAGCTGCGCAGCAGGTAATCCGCAGCTTACCGGTTAGAAAAGTTATTGAATGGGTTAAAACCAACCGAAAGGAATTGGGTAACCGCGACACTTTTTTAATGGGCACCCTGCACGAAGCCTGCCGGCTTATGCAAAAGAAATTCGGGCCTGACATGAACCAATGGCAGTACGGACAGGAAAACTACCACCATGTTTTAATCAGACATCCGCTCTACGCAGTCGTTAACGACTCGCTTCGTGCCATTTTACAATGCGGGCCGCATCCGCGCGGCGGTTCTGCAGCAACTCCCGGCGCTACCGGCAATGGCGACAACCAAACCCACGGGGCCACCTTTCGCATGGTGGCCGATGTGGCCAACTGGGATAACTGCTGGTTTACCAACGCACCGGGACAAAGCGGTTATCCGACAAGCCCTTTTTTCAAAAACCTGTTTGAACCCTGGGCTGCCGACCGGTACTTCCGGATGTACTTCAGTAAGGAAAAGATAAAGAAAAAGGCAGCTGAACGATTAAATCTTATTCCATCAGCCAAATAAAAAGCCATTACTTATTCGAAACGCTCGAACCAGCTAAAGTTATTGTTAATAATGTTATTTTTTTCGCTGTGCAGATAGTTTAAAAAAGCCCTTGCTACGGGCGAGTGTTTCTTCCCCTTAAGCCAAACAAGTTGCCACATGGTTTTTACCGGCAAGCCCTTGACAGGTATAACCTGCAATTGTTTGTTAAGTAATTCATTACGCAAACCTATTAATGGCATGATGGAATATCCTAAACCAGCCAGTACGGCTTGTTTCACGGCTTCATTTGAAGTAAGTTCCATTTTACGCACTACCGAAACATTCAGTTTGCGGAGAAATTTTTCCATCAAGGCGCGGGTACCCGAACCTTTTTCGCGGAAAATCAGCGGTAATTGAACCAGGAGTTTTTTGTCATGGTACTCTTTTTTAAACTCCCCTTTTGTGCCACCTATCAAAAATAACTTGTTCTGCAGAAGGTTCATTCGCTCCACTGCTAAAGTATCGGGTGGCAGAGAGACTAGCGAAAAATCTACCTCGTTATTCTCCAAACTTTGTATTACCTGACTTCTATTGGTTACATCAATACTAACTTCAACACCATGGTGTTTCTGAACAAATCCGGTAACAAAATAAGGAATAACATACTTGCCTGTAGAAACCACTGAAATCTTAAGCTTGCCATAGAGTTGACCTTTAAAAGCATGCAGCTTTCCGTTTAATGCCTCCGTTTCCTGCATGATGGCGCGGGCAGAAGCGGCCACCTCCTTGCCAAATTGGGTTACAAAAATTTTGCGGCCTATTACCTCAACAAGTGGCACATCAAAATGGGCCTGCAAGTTGCGCAATTGTATAGAAACAGCCGGCTGGGTTAAATGCAATTCATTGGCTGCTTTGGTAACACTGCCCGTCTCTACTACCTTTAAAAAAACCTGAAGCTGATGCAAGGTAAAGTTCATAAATATATCTTATGAATTTTATATC
>FWPU01003721.1_pt1 | contig 37464 bp, 32 predicted proteins | sample 2228361 | NCBI WGS metagenome assembly FWPU01 (sample SAMEA103939777, study PRJEB20133) | metagenome
CGTTCAAATGGGGGTTTTGGGGCCGCTGTGCGGCCCCAAAACCCCCAAAAGGAGCTTCCCCCGCCCCCGCTTGCGGGGGCAGGGGAAGGGGCATATGTGTCAACTTAAGCCCCTGGCCTGCCGATTCTGCCCCCCCGACCCCCCAATTCTGGGGGGAGTTTCCAGGCGGAATACAGGTTCCCCCCAGGATTGGGGGGTTAGAGGGGCCGACCGGCGAGCCGATAGCAAGTCACAAAGCTTAAGTTGACGCGTATGCAGGGTCAGGGGTGGGGGTTGTCACATTGTACAGGTGAACACTTACCGCGCCGCTTTTCGATCCCTGCCCCAAGCCAAAGCGGCGGCGTGCCGCGCGCAATCCAGAACGGTGCGCGCAGTGGGACCCGAAGGGTTTGCTCTGCACATCGCTGCGTGCTACAATGCAGCCAAGACTTGTTCTTTGCGGAGCACCATGCATCTGCGCTACAACATCTACCTCAAAAGCCTTTACTTCACCATCTGGGCGGCGATCGGCGCTTTCTGGCCTTTTATCTTCGTTTACTACCGCAGCGAGATCGGACTCACCGGTACCCAGATCGGGCTGGTCGTGATGGCATCGGCTGCGACAGGCACGCTGGCCGCGCCGGTCTGGGGCATGTTGAACGATCGCCTGGGCCGCACTCGCCTCTTCCTGACGGTCCAGGCACTGAGCCTGGCGGTCGTCTGCCTGATCTTAGGCCAGATGCACACCTTCGCAGGCGTCCTGGCGGTCCTCAGCCTGTTCACCGTCTTCTCCAGTCCCATCATGCCACTGTTGGACAGTACGACGCTGGGCTTGCTGGGCGAGCGCCGCGATCTCTACGGCGCCTATCGAGCGTGGGGCACGATTGGTTTCGTGATCGCCTGCGCCCTGGCGGGGTTTCTGATCGAACGCGTCGGGCTGTGGTTGATCTTTCCGGCATACAGCATCGGCGTGTTCGTCTTCTGGCTGCTCTCGCTGCGCCTGCCTGAACAGCGCAGCAGCCAGGCCAGGGCAACGCGGCGGGCCGGCCTGGGCCAGATCATCCGCCATCGCGCCTGGTTCATCTTCGCGGTCAGTGTCTTCATCCTCTGGTTTTCGGTGATGGGCGCGTTCGCGTTCCTGGGGATCGTCATCGTGGAAATGGGCGGCGCGCAAAGCCTGATCGGGTTGGCCTCCACCATTGCCGCCCTTACCGAGATCCCCACCTTCCAGTATGGCTCCCGGCTGCTGCGACGTTTCACGGCGCCTCGCCTGCTGATGATCGCGATCGGCGTCTATGCCCTCCGCCTGCTGCTCTATGCGTTCATGCCGGCGCCGTCGTGGGTGTTGTGGCTGGCGCTGCTGCAGGGCGCTTCGTACGGCCTCTTCCTGATCAGCGCGGTGGCCTATGCCAACGAGCTGGCGCCTGATGATCTCAAGTCCACGGCGCAGGGGCTCCTGGTATCGGTGATGAGCCTGGCCAACCTGGGCGCAGGGCTGGCCGGCGGCTGGCTGCTGGACCATGTCGGCAGCCGCGGCCTCTTTCTGACGATGATGGGCACCTGCCTGATCGCCCTGGGGGTGTTTCTCCTGGGTTGGCGTCGCCGGTTGCCTGGCCCGGTCGCGGCCGAACTGCGGCCGCATTTCTAGCGCGCTGCCACTCCCGACCGTCCTGTCTCGCGTAGGATTCTCGGCGACGCCGCGCCCTCGTCTATCCCCGGCGTCGGCCCCACGGCTCAAAGTGTTCGAGAATGCTCCTGCCCAGGAACTCGCGCAGGATCGAGGTGTCCGGGATCGGGTCGGGCGAGATCGGCTCGAACCATTCCAGGAAGGTCAGCAGCCGTTTGGCCTCGATATAGCCGGGCTTGCCGGGCTTGATCTGGAGGAGAAGCGGCTCGACCAGCGGCTTGAGCGCCGACAGCTCGTAGACAAGCGCCGAGTTGAACATCACGTCGGCGTTCTCCTGGTACGGGAAGATGTTGTCGCGCTCGCCCCGGTGGACGCTTTCCCAGCGGCCGATGGTGTCGGCCGCGGTGTAGCCGCGCGTGCGGGCATCGCGCACGATGCGCCGGATCAGCCGGGTGTCGGTGGTCGGCACGCGATTGTAGCGGTCCAGATTCAGCTGCGTCAGCGCGGAAACATAGATGCGGAAGATCCGCTCCGCCGCGATGTTCGGCACCAGCCGCGGATTCAGGCCGTGAATCCCCTCGACCAGCAAGATGTGATCGGGGCCCAGTTGGATGGTGGGGCCGACCTCGCGCCGGCCGGTGACGAAGTTGAACTTCGGCAGCGTCACCTCTTCGCCCGCCATCAGCCGCAACAGATGTTCGTTGAACAGCTTGAGGTCAAGCGCCTCCAGCACCTCGAAGTTGAAGTTGCCCTGAGCATCCCGCGGCGTCTGCTCCCGATCCACGAAATAGCTGTCCATCTCGATCGCAACCGGCCGGATGCCGTGGGCGAGTAACTGGATGGCCAGCCGTTTGGAAAAGGTCGTCTTGCCGGAAGAAGAAGGGCCGGCCATCAACACCAATCGCACCTGATCACGGCGCTGTGCGATCCGAGCAGCAATCTCTGCGATGCGCTGGGCATGGAGCGCCTCGGCCACCAGGATGATCTCGTTGGCGCGGCCTTCCCGAAACGCGGCGTTGAGAGCAGCCACGTTGTTGATGCCAAGCAGACGAAGCGTGTGGCCGTACTCGCGGAAGACATCCATCAGCTTGGGATAGGCCACGACCGGTTCGAGCTCCAGGCCGGCGCGCGGCGGGAAGCGCAGGATGAAGCCGGGCGGATAGGGATGCAGGGCGAAATAGCGCAGGTAGCCGGTCGAAGGCACCATGTAGCCGTGGAAGTAGTCGCGCACCCCGCGCAGGGTATAAAGCACCAGGTAATCCTTACGCCGATAGGTCAGCAATTGCAGCGCTTCTTCGTCCCCGCGCTCGCGGAAGAGGGAGATCGCCTCGGCCAGGGCCACGCGCTCTTTCCCGATCGGCTCGTCCGCGGCCACGATCTCGCGCATGCGCGCCTCGATCCGGCCGAGGTCCTCGGGCGTGAACGGTGGCCGATTTTCCACCCCGCAGTAATAGCCGCCAAAGGTGACCGAGTGATCCACGCTCAGCCGCGCTTCGGGGAAAAGCTCATGGGCCGCGACGACCAGCAAGAAGGTGAGCGAACGCCGATAGATGCGGCTGCCGTCCCGATCGTCCATGCCCAGGGGCGTCACTTCGACGTCCCTTTCGATGTGATAGGTCAGCTCGCGCAGCTCATCGTCAATCAGCGCGGCAACGATGGGCGATGGCCATGGGCGTTCAGCGCCCGCGGCCGCGATGTAGGCCTCCAGAGGCGTCCAGGTCGGCGCCTCGAACACCCGGCCATCGGCGAAACGCACCTGGGCGGTGGCACGCGGCGCGGCCGGACGAACCTGGGAAGCGGAAAATCGTGTCGGGTTGGTCAAGGTGTTGGCTCCGAGATGCTTTATGGTCACAGCAGTCGCCGCATCCGTGCACATGAGCGGGCAGGCCAAGAATCCTCGCCCCTACGAGATGCCAGCGCGGCGGTCGTCGGGGCGGGACAGACATTGTCGCAGCCACGCGGCAAACATCCGTGCCCGCTCCGGCGCGTCGCCGACATAATCGGACGCGTTGAGTCCACGGCGCACCTGCTCGGCGGGCAGGTAACGCGTGATGCGGGCATCGTCACCGAGAAGCTGGGCCAACGGGTTGGCTTCTCCACGCCGAATCGCAGCCCAGGCGGTCATGGCGTGCTCACGGATGACCTCGTGCAACACCTGGCGGTCACCACCCGCCTTGACCAGCTCCATCAGCAGGCGCTCGGTGGCCGCGAAGGGGCCGTAGACGGCCAGAAGCCTGGCCGAGGCCTCGCGGTCAACGCGCAGGCCGGTGATCAACCTGGTTCCCCGGCGCAGCAACTCATCGGCGATCAGGAACGCCTCCGGCAGGAGCGTGCGCCGGTTGGCCGAGTCGTCCAGGGTGCGCTCCAGCAGGCTGTGCGCGGCGTTGTCCCACGCGATGCGCGGCAGCGCGGCCAGCTGTCGGGCCAGGCTATCCATGTTCTCGGCATGGATCGGATTGCGCTTGAACGGCATCGCGCTCGACCCGACCTGCCGTGCGGCGAACGGCTCGGCCCACTCGCCGATCGGTGGCGATTGCAGGATGCGCAAGTCAAACGCGAACTTGTAGAGCGAAGCTCCCAGGCCGGCCAGAGCGGCCACAACCCGATAGTCCTGCTTGCGCGGATAGGTCTGCGTGGCCACCGGGAAAGCCTCCAGCCCCAGGGCGGCCATGACGCGCTGCTCCAACTGAGCCGCTGCGGCGGCATCGGCCAGGAGCTGGACGTAGGAGGCCGAGGTGCCCACGGCACCCTTGAGACCCTTGCCCCGGATCTCACCGCGCAATCGGCGCAGTTCTTCGTAGTCGCCCAGCAGGTCCTGCGCGTACTGCGCCAGCCGATAGCCGATCGTGGTGGGTTCTGCCGGCTGGAGATGGGTAAAGGCCATGGTCGGCGCCGCGGCCCACGTCTCGACCTGGTCGGCGCAGGCCCGCAACAGATCCGCCAGTTTGTCCAGCAGCAGGTCGAGCGCCGCACGGAGGCGCAGCGCGTCGGCATTGTCCTCGATGTCCATCGAGGTCGCGCCCAGGTGGATGATGCCGCCGCCCACCGGGCACTGCTCGGCATAAACGCGCACCTCGGCCATCAGGTCGTGGTGGATCTCGGCTTCGATCTCCAGAGCACGCGGCAGGTTGATCTCGTCGGCGTGACGGCGCAGATCAGCCACCTGTTCGGCTGTAGTCAGGCCGAAGAGTTGCTGGGCCTCGGCCAGCGCCACCCAGATGCGCCGCCACAACCGACGTCGCCCGGTCTCGCTCCAAATGGCGCGCATTTCCGGCGAGCCGTAGCGCCATGTGAAGGGGGAGAGATAGGTGTCGTGCGTGAAGGAGAGGGACTGTTGCGCCATCTTCAGCGATCACCCATGATTCACACGACGATCAGTTGATCCCGTTCCGGGCCGACCGACACGTATTTGATCGGGACGCCGGCCAGCTCGGAGATACGCCGCAGGTAGGCCTGGGCCTCCGCCGGCAGTTCTTCCCAGCGCCGTGCCGCGCGCGTGGGCCGAGCCCATCCTGGCCACGTCTCGTAGATCGGTTCGCAGCGCGCGAAGTCGGGCGTGTCGGGCACACGGGAGATGATCTGGCCGTCGAGCCGGTAAGCGATGCAGATCTTGACCTCGGGCAGGCCATCGAGCACGTCGAGTTTGGTGATCGCCAGGCCGGTGAAGCCGTTGAGCCAGGCCGCGTAAGGCAAGGCGACGCCGTCGAGCCAGCCGCAACGCCGCGGCCGGCCGGTGGTCGCGCCGTATTCCTGGCCGGTCTCGCGCAGATGAACGGCCACATCGTCTTTCAGCTCGGTCGGGAATGGCCCGGCGCCCACCGCGGTACAATAGGCCTTCACCACGGCGATCACTTCGGTGATGGCCGACGGTGGCAAGCCGGCGCCCGCACAGGCCGCGCCCGCGATCGGATTGGAGGAGGTGACATAGGGATAGGTGCCCCAATCCAGGTCGCGCATCACGCCGAGCTGGCCTTCGAGCAGCACGCGGCGACCACGACGTACCGCCTCCTGCACCATCGGCAGGGTATCCACGATGCGCGGGCCGAGGGCACGACCCCAGGCGATCGCCTGTTCGATCAGATCATCGAGGTTGAGCGCTGGCTGGCCGAAGTGTTGCAGGGCCAGATTCTTGGAGGGCAGCGCTTGCGCCAGGCGCGCGGCCAGATAGTCAGGCCGGCGCAGGTCGCCCAGGCGGATGCCGAGCCGCGCAGCTTTGTCGGCGTAGGCCGGGCCGATGCCGCGACGGGTGGTGCCGATCTGGCTGCCGCCACGCGCCGTCTCTTCCAGTCCGTCGAGCAGGCGATGATAGGGCATGACGACCTGGCTGCGCTCCGAGAGCCACAGATTGTCCAGGGCCACCCCGGCCGAGGCCAGCTCGGCCATCTCTCCGATCAGCGTTTCGGGATTGACGACCGTGCCCGGGCCTACGATGCACTGCGTAGCCGGATTGAAGATGCCCGACGGCACCAGGTGCAACCGAAAGACGCCGTACTCGTTCACTACGGTGTGGCCCGCATTGTCTCCGCCTTGAAAACGGATCACCATGTCGGCGCGCTGCGCCAGATAGTCTACAATGCGCCCCTTTCCCTCGTCGCCCCATTGGGCGCCGACGATCGCCGTAACACTCATCTGCTTCTCCCCGAAGGTGACTTGACCTGCCACTGTCACCGCCGAGTATAACATGAGCTGGCTTGCAGGCCAAGCCCAGGGGGTGGCCGCAGGAGGCCGGCCGGCACCATGGCCCTGCGGATGCAAATGTGCTGCGGCATTGATGCCGCCCGCGCGCCAACCCCCACCCTTCACACCCCCTTTCCCCCGCCTTGCGGGGGGAAAGGGGCAAGGGGGATAGAGGGCCTGAGTAGTTACTGTTGACGATCATAATCCCGCGGTACATGGCCCATTTTCGGGGCAAATGAGGTGTAAGCTCACTTTGCACAAAAAAATACTTTTTGTGTTATCCACAGGCCGGCTCACACCAGGTCCGTGCAACTACTAACTGTGGGGGTAGTTTGCGAGATATGGCCTATTTGCGGAGGTCTGCAATCGGGGTTATCCACAGGGGCGAGAATTTATCCACAGAAAACACGCAGGTTATCCACAAACACCAACAGCCAGGCACCTGGAACGTGCCTGGCTGTCTCTCACAACCATCGCGGGCACAGCTACCCGCTACCTACCGGACGCGGATCGGCTCATGCAGCCGGCTGCGTAGCTCGTTGACCTGACGATGGAGCTCCGGATTGGTTCCCAACTCCTGGGCAATGCGTTCGCAGCCGTGCATCACGGTCGTATGGTCGCGGCCGAGGAGGTCGCCGATGCGCGGCAACGACGCGCCCGTTTCCTCGCGGATCAGGTACATGACGATCTGGCGCTGGAGCGCGACCTTGGCCGCGCGCGACCGGCCAGTCAGATCGTCCACCTTAATCCCAAAATAGTCGGCTGCCAGTTCGAGGATCAGCTCGGGGCTCAGCTGCGACTGTGCCGGAGCCAGATAGGCGAGAGCATCCTCCACCAGCGCTGCGGTCAGTGGCCGGCGTGCCACCTCAGCGTGCGCCAGCACGTTGGTCAACGCGCCTTCCAGATCGCGGATGTTGCGATGGGCGCGCTGCGCGATGGCGGTGAGCACTTCGTCCGGCACGTGACGGCCCAGCGACGCGGCCTTCATCTGCAGGATGGCGATGCGCGTCTCCAGGTTGGGCGGCTGGATGTCGGCGATCATGCCCCAGGCGAAACGGGAACGCAGGCGTTCTTCCAGCAACGGAATGGCCTGCGGCGGCCGGTCGCTGGTCATGACGATCTGCCGGTTGGCAGCGTGCAGCGCGTTGAAGGTGTGGAAGAATTCCTCTTGCGTCTGCTCTTTGCCCGCGATGAAATGCACATCGTCAATCAGCAGCATGTCCATCGTGCGGTATTTCGTGCGAAACTGATCGGTGGATTGCGTGCGAATCGCGTTGATCAGCTCGTTGGTGAACGACTCGGACGAGACATAGAGCACACGCAGATTGCCCTGTTGTGCGACATGGCCGATCGCCTGCAACAGGTGCGTCTTGCCCAACCCCACCCCACCGTACAGAAAGAGCGGATTATAGGCACGGCCAGGCCGTTCGGCGACCGACAGCGCCACAGCGTGCGCCATGCGGTTCGATGGCCCGACGACGAAATTGGCGAAGGTGTAGCGCGGATTCAGGGCCGGTCCCCCGCTGGTGACATTTTCGGCCGCACCGCTCTCTGGCCGCAGCTCCATCTCGAGCAGCGGCGCGACATGTGCGGCAACCATCTCGCCGGCCGGCACAGGCTGCACGACAAACGTCACGTCCACCGCCCGGCCCATGATGCCGGCCAGCGTTCGCTTGATCGTCGGCCGCAGACGCAGTGAGAGCCAGTCTTTGGCATAGGCATTGTTCACTGCAATGACGAAAGCGCCGTCCTCATAGGCGATACAGGCAGTATCTCTGACCCAGGTGTCGTAAGTGCTTTTGGTCATCTGCAAACGCAGTTGACTGCGCGCGATTTCCCAGATTTCCCGCGGGTCGCGGGCAACAGTTGCCTCTGGCGTGGTCATGGTCACGATCCTCTGGGTAACAGGCGCCATATCAGGCCTGGCCGGTTGCACGATGGCAAAAGTCACAATGCTGCCCCTGGACCAGGGCAGGCAAGAGGTGTCCGTGAGGCACCACGACGACGGCCATATCGCCGTCCACGCCAGCGCGGCCAGCCCCATGCCCTGATGCATCGGCCAGGGCAGGTCGGCACGTGGCATGAATGAGACCTGGTAAACACACGTTCAGGACATCAAAAATGATGACCGCAGTCATGTTTCTACCACGGATTTTACCAGACTCGCTCCGATGATGCAAACGGCAGTTTGAAGTTTACTGATCATTCCGCATATTCTTATGTCGAAATGCCCCTTTCGCACATTCGTGCTACGCGAGCACTAGTAGGTCAGGAGCCGACACCCCCTGTCGGCAGGGGCGCCGTTCCGTCCAAAGCCTAACCTTAAAGTTAGAAACGGCGCGATTTCGTTAAGATTTCTTATGGTAAGCCACCGGCACGCCGCTGCCCCGCCCATCGAGAGAGCTGGAGACGGCCGGGGGACACAGGCAGGCAAGTATAGCACCATGCCTGCTCCCGGCCAAATTGCTCCCCCGGCCTGCGCAGGCCGCAATCGCCGCGTCGCGTTTTTGTCATTATGCAAAGTTATGCTAGAATCAACCCGCATGAAGGCATTCAGGCGGCGCCCTGAGCCGCTTCAGCAGAGGAGCAACGATGGATCCCCATATCCAGGAGTTTTTAGACCACCTGATAGCGGAGAAAGGGTGTTCGGGAAATACGATCGCCGCATACCAGAACGATCTGACCCAATTTCACGCATTCCTGCAAGAACACGGCTCGCTGAAAGAGACGCCGGAGTGGTCGGCGATAACGCGCGACGATCTGGTCAACTACATCCTCTTTCTCAAGGAACGCGAATATGCCTCGGCAACTGTCGCGCGCAAAGTGGCCGCCATGAAATCGTTCTGTCATTTCCTGCTCCGTACCGATGCGATCAGCGACGACCCGGCCGAGGCGCTGGACTCGCCCAAAGTCAAAAAGCAGTTGCCGACCACCCTGACCCCGGCTGAGGTGGAGCGCTTGCTGGCATTGCCGGCCAGCGCGCCGCCCACGCCGAAGTCGCTGCGCGACGTGGCGCTGCTCGAAATGCTCTACGCGACCGGCATGCGGGTCAGCGAGATCGCGCAGATCACCCTGGATGACCTTGACCTGGAGGCTGGTACCGTGCGCTGCATGGGCAAAGGGAACAAAGAGCGTGTCATGCCGCTCTATGCCGAAGCGATTGCCGCAGTGCGGGCCTACCTGGAAAAGGGCCGGCCAGCGTTGCTCGGCGATAACAATCAGGAGCGCACTCTCTTCCTCAACCCGCGCGGCGAACGGCTGACCCGCCAGGGGCTCTGGCTGATCATCAAAGGCTACGCGCGCGAGCTCGGCCTGGAAGATCGGGTGACGCCGCACACCCTGCGCCACTCCTTCGCCACCCACATGCTCAGCGGTGGCGCCGGCCTGCGCGAAGTCCAGAGGTTGCTCGGCCATGCCAACATCTCGACCACGCAGGTCTACACGCACATCTCGCAGGATCATCTGCGCGAAGTGTACGACAAAGCGCACCCACGGGCGCGCACGGCCTGAGTGCGTCGGCCGCAATCTGGGGCAACTATGACCTTGACCGAAATGTTCACGCGCGAACACTACCGCGAGGCGGCGGCCGCCATCCGGCAGTGGAGCCACTTGCAGCCGAAGATCGGCTTGATCCTGGGGTCCGGACTGAATCCGCTTGCCGAGGAAGCGGAAGATGCCCGACGCATTCCTTACAGCGCCATCCCGCACTTTCCCCCAACCAGCGTGATCGGCCATGCCGGCCAGCTGGTGATCGGCCGCCTGGCCGGCCGCGCCGTCCTGATCCTGCAGGGTCGCGCCCATGCCTACGAGGGGATCTCGTTGCAACAGGCAACCCTGCCGGTGCGGGTGATGCACGAGCTGGGCATCACGACCCTGATCGTCACCAACGCGGCCGGCGGCATCAACCCCAACTTCCGTGCCGGCGACCTGATGCTGATCACCGATCACATCGGTCTGAGCGCCATGGTCGGCCACAATCCGCTCTGGGGGCCGAACGATGATACCCTCGGCCCGCGCTTCCCGGCCATGTCGAAGGCCTACGATCCGGCCCTGCGCCGCCTGGCGCTCGCGGTGGCCGCCGAGCAGGGCATTGCGTTACATCAGGGGGTCTATTGTGGCCTGGCCGGACCGGCATTCGAGACGCCGGCCGAGGTGCGCTTCCTGCGCCTCATCGGTGCCGATGCCTGCGGCATGTCCACCGTGCCCGAGGTGATGGTGGCCTGCCATATGGGGATGCGGGTCCTGGCTTTCAGTGCCATCAGCAACATGGCCATTGACAACGTGGATGCCCCCACAGAAGCCACCCACCAGGAAGTGCTCGAGGCCGGCCGGTTGCTGGCGCCGAAGCTTCTGCGGTTGCTGCGCCAGGTGGTGGCCGCGTTGCCCGAGGATTGACATCGCCGCGGAACATGGACGCTGATGCCGACGTCCTGAGTGTGGCATCGGCCATTCCAACCACATGATCGGCGAACGCCATGACAGTGATCATCAATCTGATTCGTGAATACGCGGCGTGGATCTACGGCGCATGTGCCCTGGTCGCGCTCTGGTACCTGCGCGTGGCAATCCTGGCACGACGCGAGCGTCGCTACGCCGTGTTTGCCCTCGAACGCGAGACCGCGCTCAACCGCACCTACGGCGCCTGGACGGTCGCCATTGCCCTGTCGGTGGTGATGGGCATCGTCTATCTGACCAGCACGGTGGTGTCGGAGGCCGTCAGGCCGCTCGCCGAGGAGCTTGCCACACCGACCCCGATCGTCGTGACACCCTCACGGCCGACGCCGACGTTGCCGCTGCCCGAGGTGACGCCCACCGAGACGCCCACTCCGCGGCCGCGGCCCACCCTGCGGCCGCAGCCCACCTTCGGCCCCATTGCCACGAACACGCCGGCCATCCAGGCCCCGCGCTGCGGCGACCCGCGCGCGGTGATCACACAGCCGGGGGTGAACGCAGTGGTATCGGGCATGGTGCCGATCTTCGGCACCGCCGTCCACGAACGATTTCAGTACTACAAGCTCGAATATGGCGCCGGAACGAATCCCACCGTCTGGTCGTACTTCGACGGCGGCGAGGCGCCCGTCCAGAACGGCCGGCTGGGAACGCTGAACGCTGCCGCGCTGGGGCCGGGCACCTATGCCATTCGGGTGATCGTCGTGGACAAGACCGGCAACTTCGTGGATCCGCCCTGCCAGACCGTTGTGATCATTCGCTAATCGGGAAACAATCGCCAATGGCCATTTCTCGCCTGTATTCCGGCCGGGGCCGGTATCGCCGCTTCATCCGCTCAGCACTCACCCATCTGCAACGCTGGTACCGGCAGGGGAAAGCAGCCCTGACCGCCCGGCGTGCGGCAGCCACCGGCATGAGCGAAGCGGCCGCGATGGCCGCATTGCGGGCTGTGGCCCCGCGGCAACGCTGGGAGGGCGCCATGGCTCTGGGCCGCCATCCTCAGCGCAGCTCCGAGGCCATCGCCGCACTGATCGAAGCATTGGCCGATCCCGAACCATTCGTTCGCTGGAAAGCGGCCACGGCCCTGGCCTGTCAAGATGTCGGCCGCGTCTTCCCGACGCTCGCCGCAGTGCTCGCGACCGGCCAGCCGCGGCAACGAGCAGGTGCCGCCATTGCGCTGGGCCACATCGGCGCCGAAGCTGCTACCGCGGCTCTGAGCAAGCAGGCGACCGATCCCGACCCGGAGGTGCGCGAGGCTGTCGCGCGCGCGCTCGGCCAGATCGCCGACCCGACGACCGCCGCCGTACTGACGCCGCTGCTGGATGATCCCGCCGTGGCCGTGCGCTGTGCGGCGGCGTGGGCTCTGGGCCAGATCGGCGACGCCGACGCTGCCATCCCTTTGGCCACGGCCCTGGCCCGGCCCGATCAGCCGCTGCTGGCGCGGCGCGCCCTGGCCGCGGCGCTGGCGCGCGCCGGCCATCCAGACGCCCAGCCGGCGCTGCTGGCCGCCCTCGCCGACCCGGATCCGCAGGTGCGCGGCTATGCTGCGCGGGCGCTGGGGCATGTGGGCGACGAAACCGCCTACGAAGCGCTGGCCGCGCTGCTCGCCGACCGCACGCCGCTGCTCAAAGGCACGGTGGGCGACGAGGCAGCCGCCGGTCGCGCCATGCTGGAACGCCGCGGCCGGCGCGCCGCACCGCCCAGCACCGGCCCAGGAGGCAGCCCCATATGACGCCACTCACCTACCAGGTCGGCGCGTGCCGCGTGCATCTCATCAGCGACGGCGCCTACCTCACCGATGGCGGTGGTGCGTTCGGCTTGGTACCGCGGCTCATGTGGGAGAAGATCATCCAGCCTGATCCTCTCAACCGCATCCTCCTGGAGCTGTATTGCTGCGTGATCGAGACGGACGAAGGGCCGATCCTGGTGGATACGGGGCACGGCACGAAATTGCCCCAGAAACGCCAACAGCAGTTCGGCCTGGTCAAACCGCCGCAGCTCATCGAGGAGCTGGCCGGGCTCGGCCTCCGGCCGGCAGATATCCGCTTCGTCATCAATACGCACCTGCACGCCGATCATTGCGGCGGCAACACCCGCTACGACGCCGACGGCCATCCGGTGCCCACATTTTCCCGCGCGACCTATTTCGTGCAGCGCCTGGAGCTGGCCGATGCCGCCTACCCGAACGAACGCACGCGCAACACCTATTTCCCGGAGAACTTCCTGCCGCTGGCCGACGCCGGCCGGCTGCACGTCTTCAGCGGCGACGCGCAGATCACCCCGCAGGTGCGCGTCCAGGTGACGCCCGGCCATACGCGCGCCCACCAGGTGGTCGTGATCGAGAGCCAGGGCGAGACGGCCATCTTCCTCGGCGACGCGGCCGGTCTGGCCGTCTATCTGGAACGCCTGGCATGGGTGCCGGCATTCGACGTCGAGCCGCTGGTCAGCATCGAGACGAAGCGGAGCCTGCGCGCCTGGGCCTGGCGCAGAGAGGCGTTGCTTCTCTTCCAGCACGATGGCGCATTGCCGGCCGGCCGTATCGCGCCGGGCGACAACGAAAACGCGCACTGGCGCGTGACGCCCGTCGCGACGGCATCATCCATCCAACAGGAGTGATCCCGATGAAGACCGATCATCCGACCTTGTCTGTCGTGGCTCCCGTGTACAACGAGGAAGCCATCTTGCCGGAGCTATATCGCAGGGTGCGAGAGGTATTGGACGGTGCCGGCCTGTCGTGGGAACTCGTGCTGGTCAACGACGGCAGCCGGGATCGCTCGCCGCAGATCATGCGCGAGCTCCACGCCCGTGATCCGCGCGTCAAAGTGGTGGATTTCGCGCGCAACTTCGGCCACCAGATCGCCATCACGGCCGGCGCGGATTACGCGACCGGCGATGCAGTAGTCATCATTGACGCCGACCTGCAAGACCCGCCGGAGACGATCCTCGACCTGGTCGCCAAATGGCGCGAGGGTTATGAGGTGGTCTATGCGGTGCGCTCCGAGCGGAAAGGCGAGACGTGGTTCAAGGAATTCACGGCAAAAGCCTTCTACCGCCTGATCTACCGCATCACCGACATCAATATTCCCCAGGACACGGGCGATTTCCGCCTGATGGATCGCAAGGTGGTGGACGCGCTGAAGCAGATGCGCGAGCATCATCGCTTCATGCGTGGCCTTTCGGTATGGGTTGGCTTTCGCCAGACCGGCGTGAAATATGTGCGGGCCGAACGCTACGCGGGCGAAACCAAGTATCCGCTGAAGAAGATGGTCAAGTTCGCCCTGGACGGCATCACGTCGTTCTCCTATCTGCCGCTTCAGCTGGCGATGTATCTGGGGTTCATCGCGGCAGGCCTTTCGGTCCTGGGCATCATCGCCGCGATCATCCTGCGCCTCTCCGGCAGCCACGCCTTCTACGGACAGGCCTCAACCCTGGTCAGCGTGCTGTTCCTGGGTGGCGTGCAGCTGATCTGTCTGGGGATCATCGGCGAGTATCTGGGGCGTATCTACGACGAAGTGAAGAACCGGCCGCTCTACATCGTGCGCGAAACGTTGGGCTTCGATCGGTAGCTGCGGCTCAATCCGGCCGGGTCGGCGGCTGGCGGCTGGCCCAGATCAACACGGCCAGGACGGCGACGGCCAGTCCGATCAGGGCCAGCAGCTTGAAGATACGGGCGCCCAGGCCGAGCGCCAGCACGCCACAGGCAGCGCAAAAGCCGTAGTAGCCCAGTACGATCTGGCGCTGCGTGAAACCGATATCCAGCAGCCGATAGTGCAGGTGATCGCGGCCATCGGCTGAAGGTTTGCCTGTGGTGCGCCAGCGGTTGTAGATCAGCCAGGCGACATCGAGGATAGGCAGACTCATCACCAGCAGCACGGTGGCCACTTTGGCGCCCCCCATGATCGCCAGCGCAGCCAGCGTCCAGCCGAGGAAGTAGGAGCCGCTGCTGCCCATGAACACGCGCGCCGGGTTGAAGTTGAACGGCAAAAACCCCACTGCAGCCCCCAACAGGGCCGTCGGCAACAGCGCCACGCTGAGCTGACCCTCTCGCAGCATGTGGATCACCAGAAACGCGGCGAGGATGGCCGAGATGCCGCCGGCCAGCCCGTCCAGGCCATCCAGCCAGTTCACCGTGTTGATCATCCCCATGAACCAGAAGATCGTCAGGCCGCCGACCACCGGCCAGGGGAAGACGATCTGACCCGGGCCGAACGGGTTGTTGATCCGCTCGATGAAGATGATGAAGGCGATGGCGATCAACGCCAGCAGGAACTGCGCGAGATACTGCGGCCGGCTGGAGAACTGAAACCGATCGTCCAGCAGGCCGAACCCGAACGCGGCCGTCGCGCCGAGCGCCAGACCGAGCAGGCGATAGCCTTCTTTGGGATCGAGGCGTGGAGGCAATACATCGGCCGGCAAGAGCACGGTCGCCAGCAGCGCGACGATAAAGCCGGCGTACAGCGCGCTGCCGCCCAGTCTGGAGATCACGCCGTGGTGCTGGCGTCGGCCTCCCGGCCGATCCACCAGGCCCCACCGCCGGCCAAGTCGCTGCGCCACCGGCGCCATGACGCTACTGACAACCGCTGCGACCAGGAAGATGCCCAGGAAGACCGGCAAGAACGCGAGAGCAGACAAGGAAAGCTCCAGAACAGATGAGACTAGAAGGGTCCCATATTTTTGACGTTTTACGCTTCACACTTCACGGATTCAGCCGGCCCAGCATCCTCGGGAAGGCAATCGTCTCGCGAATATGTTCGAGCCCGCAGATCCAGGCAACCGTGCGCTCGACGCCCAGGCCAAAGCCGCTGTGCGGCACGGAACCATAGCGGCGCAGGTCAATGTACCAGCGATAGGGCTCTCGCGGCAGGCCGTGGCGGTCAATGGCCGCCAGCAGCATGTCCGGATCGCTCATGCGCTCTGACCCGCCGATGATCTCACCGTAGCCTTCCGGCGCCAGCAGATCGGCCGAACGGCACACCTCAGGCCGGCCCGGCTCCGGCTCCATGTAGAAGGCTTTGACCGCGCTGGGATAGTGGTGGACGAAGACCGGCTTGTCGAACAGCGAGGCAATGAAGGTCTCATGCGGCGCGCCGAAATCGTTCCCCCACTCCAGAGGCGGCAGAGGATCGTCGTGCGGCGGCACCGTCACCCCGCGCGCGGCGGCTTCATTGATGCGCGCAACGGCCTCGTCGTAAGAGAGGCGCGCAAACGGCGGGATGACCTTTTCCAGATGTGAAGTATCGCGCTCCAGCGCCTTCAGCTCCGCGGCACGCTCGCGCAGCACGGTCTGCACGATGTAGCTGACGAATTGCTCCTCGATCTCCAGCAGCTCCTCCAGCTTGCACCAGGCAATCTCCGGCTCCACCATCCAGAACTCCTGCAGGTGCCGTCGGGTCTTGCTTTTCTCGGCACGGAAGGTCGGGCCAAAGCAATACACCCTGCCGAAGGCGAAGATGTTCGCCTCGTTGTAGAGCTGGCCGGTCTGAGCCAGATAGGCCGGGGTGCCGTGATAATCGGTCTGAAAGAGGGTTGTCGTGCCTTCGGCCGCGGCCGGCGTGAGGATGGGTGTGTCCACCAGGATGAAGCCGTTGTTGTCGAGCCAATCCCGGATCGCCTTCACGATGGTGGCGCGCACGCGCAGGATCGCCCACTGGCGATTGGAGCGCAGCCAGAAGTGGCGATTGTCCATCAGGAATTCGATGCCATGCTCTTTGGGGCCGATGGGATAGTCCTCGGCCGCTTCCTGGACGACCTGCAGGCTGCGCACGTCCAGCTCGTAGCCGCCAGGCACGCCGGGCGCACGCGCGTCAGCCCGGACGAGGCCGGTGATGATCAGAGAGGACTCGAGCGAGAGCCGTTTGGCAGCCTCGAACTCTGCCTCTGAGACGTTGCCGCGGAAGACGACAGCCTGGACGATGCCAGTGCCGTCGCGCACGCGCAGGAATTGTAGCTTTCCCTTGCCGGTCTTGAGCTGCAGCCAGCCGCGCAGGGTGACCTCCTGCCCCTCGTGGCGGGCGATGTGCTCGATGCGAATGATCGGTGGTGTCACGGGAGGACTCCATTCGTGTGAATTCCGTTTCGAATCGGTCAGACGCGGCGATTATATCACACGCCGGGCAAATCTGTCACACTGCCACCGGCGCGATGGCACTGGCAATTCGACGGCAGCTATGCTATACTCATGTCCATGATACCGATCCGTGATCGCCTGCCGACTTATCGTTTTCCCCTGGTGACAATCAGTCTGATTGCTGCCAACATCGCCGTCTTTGTGCTCCAGATGCTGGTGCTGAGCGCCTTCGGCGAACGCGGTCTCCAGCAGGCCGTCTTCATGTTTGGCGTCGTTCCGGCGCGCGTGGCCGCCGATCCCGGCCTCCAGACCTGGCTGACCTTCGTCACCGCGATGTTCATGCATGGCGGCTTCATGCACATCCTGGGCAACATGCTCTATCTGTGGATCTTCGGCAACAACGTCGAGGATGTGATGGGGCATTTCTGGTTCCTGGTGTTTTATTTCCTCTCCGGTTTCGCCGCCAGCATCGCGCAGGTGCTTGCCTCCTGGGGCTCGCCCGTTCCGGGCATCGGCGCCAGCGGAGCGATCGCCGGCGTGCTGGCCGCGTATTTGGCCTTCTTCCCGAACGCCCGGATTGACACCCTCATCGTCCTGGGCTATTTCGGCCGCATCGCCTCCCTGCCGGCGGTGCTGGTCCTGGGATTCTGGTTCGTGCTCCAGCTTTTCAACGGCGTGCTCTCGTTGGGCATGAGCACGGCAAGCGGTGGGGTGGCCTGGTTCGCGCATATCGGCGGGTTCGTGGCCGGACTGATCCTGTGCCTGCCCTGGCTGGCCCGCGCTCGCCGGATCCGACAGCGGCGACGTTACTACTGGTGATCTGTCGGCGGCGCTGGCGCAGCCAGCGCGTTTTGACAGCCACGGCCATTTGTGCTACACTCTTGCCAGTTCGAAAAGATCGGATCGCTGATCCGAACATTCTGTCGTTTGGAGCGTTCTCGTGGCTTTCAGCTTGCGTTTTCCCCGTCGTCGCTTCATGCAAGCCGGCTAAAACCCGGTCGAGGGAAGCGCGCGGGCCGAGCTCCAACGTCGCAACAGGCAACCAGCACCCAGACCAGGGTGCTGGTTTTTTGTTGTGGAGAAGAAACAGATGATCAACATAGGCATTTACGGTGCGACCGGCTACACCGGTCTGGAACTGCTCAAGCTGCTTGGCCGTCATCCAGAAGCCCATATCGTCTGGCTCACCTCGGAGAACTCGGCGGGCCAGCGGTTCGGTGATGTGTTCGCCGTGCCGCCTCCGCTCGGCCGGCATACCCTGATCGCATCCGCGGCGGCCGACCCGACCGCGGTGGATCTGGTCTTCTGTTGTCTGCCCCACGGCGTCTCGCTGGAACCGGTGGCGAAGGCACGTCAGGCCGGGGCGCGGGTGATTGACCTGAGCGCCGATTTCCGGCTGAAGGACCCGGCCGTCTACGCCAGATGGTATGGGCATCCGCATACCCAGACCGAGCTCCTGGCCCAGGCGGTCTACGGCCTGCCGGAACTGCATCGGGCCGAGATCGCCGGAGCGCATCTGGTCGCCAATCCCGGCTGTTACCCCACCAGCGTGATCCTGGGGCTGGCGCCGCTGGCCAGGGCCGGCTGGCTCACCGGCACGGTGATCGCCGACAGCAAATCGGGCGTCTCCGGCGCCGGCCGCTCGCTCAGCCTCAAAACCCACTTCGTCGAAGCCAACGAGAACCTCAGCCCCTACAACATCGGCCGCGTCCATCGGCACCTGCCGGAAATGGAGCAGGAATTGAGGCGAGTCGGCGCATCAACACAGCAACCCATCGGCGAGTGGCAGATCATCTTCTCGCCCCATCTGACGCCGATCAGCCGCGGGATGCTCTCGACGATTTATGTCACGCTCCCTGACGGTGTCACGGAGGCTGCCGTGCGAGCGCAATATGAGGCCATGTATGCCGACGAGCCGCTGGTCTACCTGCTCCAGGCGGGACAGGCGGCGACGATGGGCCACACGACCAACACGAACTTCTGCGCCATCGGCCTGACCTGCGTGCCCGACACCCGCACGCTGATCGTCACTTCGAGCATTGACAACCTGGGCAAAGGCGCATCGGGCGCGGCGGTGCAGAACATGAATGTGATGTTCGGGATCGAAGAGACGGTAGGATTGATGTGAGACGTGAAACGTCAGGCGGCAGACGTTTGACGTTGCACGTTTGACGTTGCACGTTGCACGTTGCACGTTTGACGTTGCACGTTGCACGTTGCACGTTGCACGTTTGATGTTTCACGTTTCACGTTTGACTCCTGACGTCTGACTTTCGGGAGAAGCACATGCACACCATCAACAAAGCCATCCTCGTCCTCAAGATCGGGGGCAATCAGGTCGAAGACGAGGCGTTTCTGGCGGGATTCGTAGCTGCGGTGAAGGGATTGCTGGCCGAACACGCCGTGGTGATCGTCCACGGCGGCGGCAAGGAGATCAGCGACCTGCACAGTCAGCTCGGCGTCGGGTTCGAGACGGTCGAAGGGCTGCGCGCTACCAGCCCGGAGAGCATGAGGCTGGTCGAAATGGTGCTGAACGGCACGGTGAACACCCGGCTGGTGCGCTGGCTGGTGAACGGCGGTGTGGACGCCATTGGCCTCAGCGGCGTGGACATGGGGCTGGTGCGCACGACGCCGATGATGGTCAAGGGCAAGAGTCTGGGGCTGGTCGGCCAGGTGGCTGCAGTCAACGGCGAGGCGGTGCTGCAGTTGCTCGACCTGGGGCTGACCCCGGTCATTTCGCCCGTGTCGCTCGGCACAGATGGCCTGGCGTACAACGTCAACGCCGACCACGTGGCTGCCGGCGTGGCAAAAGCGGTCGAAGCGAGCAAGCTGGTCTTCATCAGCAACGTGCCGGGAGTCCAGGTGGCGGGTCGCGTCATGCGCGCGCTCAGCCTGGCGCAGATCGAAGGGCTGATCGCCGACGGCCACATCACCGGCGGCATGATCCCGAAGGTGCGTTCGGCCACCGATGCGGTCGAGCGCGGCGTGTATCAGGCGGTCATCACCGACCTGGCGGGGCTGGCGACCGGTGCAGGCACAGCGATCGTCAACGGGTAGGCACAGACACGGCACAGATGTGCCGGCGCGGGTCGGCGAGCCGACTCGAACGACGACGGAGATCATCGCGGCGCCTGGCCGTCTGGCAGATGCGGTTGCCCGCGTGGGCCGGCAGTTGGCCGCGAAGCACGGCTTCGGCCACCCAGCGGCCGCTGAAGCAACCGCACGGCGCACTGTGGCAAGCGTTTTTGACCGAACAACAAACCGGCCAACACCAAACGACATTTCACGTTTCACGCATGACGTTTCACGTTTCACGTTTCACGCCCACCAAAGGAGCAGACTCATGCCGTCCGAAACCGAAAACATTCTCGAGCTGGAAAAGCAATACGTCCTCCAGACCTACGCCCGCGCGCCGTTCGTGCTCGATCACGGCCAGGGATGCTGGCTCTACGACACCGAAGGCCGCGCCTATCTGGATTGCGCTGCGGGGATCGCAGTCAACGCGCTGGGCCACGCCGACCCGGAGCTGGTGACAGCCCTGACGGAACAGGCAGGCAAGCTGTGGCATGTGTCGAACCTGTTTCACACCGCGCCTCATGCTCGCCTCGCCAAACAATTGTGCGACACCAGCTTCGCAGACCGCGTCTTCTTCGCCAATTCGGGCGCGGAGGCCAACGAGGGCGCGTTCAAGTTTGCGCGCAAGTGGGCGCGCGAGCACTTCGGCGAGGCGAAAACCGCCATCGTCGCGTTCACCGGCGCATTTCATGGCCGCACCTTCGCCGCGCTGGCCGCCACCCCGCGCGAGAAATACCAGGCGCCTTTCCGGCCGCTGCTGCCCGGCGTGCGCATCGCGCCGTTCAACGATCTGGCCGGCACGGCCGCCGTGATGGGCGATGACGTGTGCGCGGTGATCATCGAACCGGTGCAGGGCGAGGGCGGTATCCATCCGGCCACGCCGGAGTTCCTGGCCGGGCTGCGCCAGCTGTGCGACCGCCACCACGCGCTCCTGATCTTCGACGAGATCCAGTGTGGCATGGGCCGCACCGGCCATCTTTGGGCGCACCAGGGCTATGGGATCACGCCCGACATCCTCACGGCTGCCAAGCCGCTGGCCGGCGGCCTGCCGATGGGCGCCATCCTGATGACCCAGCGCGTGGCCGATGTCATGCACGTCGGCGAGCACGGCAGCACCTTCGCCGCCGGGCCACTGGTCGCTGCGGTCGCCGAAAGGGTGGTGCGCCGCATCGCCGACCCGGCCTTCCTGGCCGACGTGCGGGCCAAAGGCGACTACCTGATGGAACGGCTGGAGGAGATCAACTCGCCGCACATCACCGAGGTGCGCGGCTGCGGGCTGATGATCGGCGTGGATCTGGACGTCGCGGCCGCCGATGTGATCGCCGCCGGTCATCGTCACGGCCTGATCCTCATCAACGCCGGCACCAACACCCTGCGCCTGGTGCCGCCGCTGATCATTTCACGCGGCGAAATAGACCTGTTGGTCGAACGACTGCGCGGCGTGCTGGCCGAATTGTGATATGATCGAGGATAGAGGAATGGAAGTCACGATCCGACCGGCGGTCGAAGCAGATATCGAGGCGATCCTGGCGATCATCAATGCTTACGCCGCCCAGAACCTCATGTTGCCGCGCACTGCAGAACAGATTCGTGCCGTGCTCAGGGACTTCCTGGTCGCCGAATGCGCCGGCCGGGTCGTCGGTTGCGGCTCGAACGTGCCGCTGACCGAGGAGCTGGTGGAACTGCGCTCGCTGGCCGTGGTGCCCGAGTTTCGCAACACCGGCCTGGGCAAGCGGCTGGTCGAGGCATTGGTCGCCAAGGCCCGTGCCGACGGCTACAAACAGATCTGCGCGTTGACGCTGGTCGAGAGCTTCTTTGCACGGCTGGGCTTCGTCACGGTGGACCGCTGGACCATTCCGCCGAAGATCTGGCACGAATGCATTTATTGCCCGAAGTTCGATGCCTGCGATGAGATCACCATGCTGATGAACCTGACCGAGCCCCAGGTCGTGCCCAAACCGCTGGCACCGGAAGTCGCCACGGAGCTATGGCAGGGAGTGAGGATCGGCCGGATGCAGCGGCTGAAACTGCAGATGAAGACGTCATAACGAAGGAGATGGGCGATGAGATCACAGGTGCGCGTGGCGCTGGTTGGCCTGGGCCATGTGGGGCGTTCGTTTCTGGGCCTGATGGCCGACAAAGCCGATCTGTTGCGCGAACGTTATGGCCTGCAACTGCTCCTCACGGCCGCAGCCGATTCGTCCGGCGCGGTGATGAGCGAAAACGGCATAGATCCGACCGCGCTAAAGCTGCACAAGGAGCGCGGGGGCAATGCCGGCAACTTCCTGGGCGGCGTGCCCGGCATGAGCGCCCGCAAGCTGGTGGCCCAGGCAGGCGCCGACCTCCTGCTGGAGGCCTCGCCGGTCAACCTGCAGACCGGCCAGCCCGGCCTGGACTGCGTGCGGACGGCCATCCGCCGCGGGATGCACGTGGTGCTGGCCAACAAGGGGCCGCTCGTCCACGCGTTCGGCGAGTTGACCCAGGCGGCCACAGCGGCCGGCGTCGAGCTGGCGTACAGTGCCACTGTGTGCGGCGCATTGCCCGTGGTGAACATCGGCCGTCGTGATCTGGCCGGCTGTCAGATCCGCTCGGTGCGGGGCATCTTCAATGCCACCAGCAACTCCATCCTGACGGCGATGGGCCGCGGCCAGAGCTACGCCGATGCCCTGCGCCAGGCCCAGATCGAGGGCGTCGCCGAGGCCGACCCCCGGCTGGATGTCGAGGGCTGGGACACGGCGAACAAGCTGGTCATCATTGCCAACAGCATCCTGCGCCAACCTGCCACGCTGAGCGATGTTGCACCGGTGATCGGCATCACGGAGATCACCGAGGCACAGATCCGAGATGGCGCGGCGCGCGGGCAGGTGGTCAAACTCGTAGCGACTGCTGAACAGCACGTCGGCGGCTATCGGCTGTCGGTTCGACCGGAATGGTTGCCCGCCGACAGCTTCCTGGCCCAGGTCACAGGCTTCGAGATGGGCATCGTCTTCGAGACCGACATCATGGGCCTGCAAATGTACAAGGTGGAAGAGCGCGGCCCCGTGCCAACGGCCGGCGCCATGCTGCGGGACGTAATTCGCGTGACGAGTTGACACAATGACTCCCTGCCTTCTGGCTTGCTTGTTTTCCGTTCCCTGGTTTCCTGCTTTCCTTGTTTCCTAATCTACCACCAACAGGAGTGAACCAATGTCTGCTGCGAAGAAATCAGTCAACAAAGTAGTGCTCGCCTATTCGGGCGGGCTGGACACCTCGTGCATCGTCCCATGGCTGGTCGAGAACTATGGCTGCGAGGTGGTGTGCTTCTGCGCCAACCTGGGCCAGGAAGAGGAACTCTCCGGCCTGGAGGCAAAGGCGCTTGCTTCGGGCGCGAGCAAGCTCTATCTGGAGGATCTGCGCGAGGAGTTCATCACGCAGTACATCTACCCGACCATGATGGCCGGCGCCATCTACGAAAAAGAATATCTTCTGGGCACCAGCTTCGCCCGCCCCCTCATTGCTAAGAAGCTGGTCGAGATCGCGGAGATGGAGGGCGCCGATGCCGTGGCCCATGGAGCGACCGGCAAGGGCAATGACCAGGTGCGCTTCGAGCTGACCGTCATGGCGCTCAATCCCAAGCTGCGGATCATTGCGCCGTGGCGTGAATGGCACATCCGCAGCCGCGAGGACGCGCTGGCCTACTGCGCTGCCCACAATGTGCCGGTGACCGCAACCCTGAAGTCCATCTACAGCCGCGACCGCAACATCTGGCATCTGAGCCACGAGGGCGGCGGCCTGGAAGATCCGTGGCACGAGCCCAGCGATGACATGTATCAGCTCACCACGAATCCCGAACAGGCGCCGGACGAACCGGAGTACGTCGAAATCTACTTCGAGAGCGGCATCCCCAAACGAGTCAACGGTGTGGCGATGGGCCCGATTGATCTGATCACCACCCTGAACAAATTGGGCGCCAGGCACGGCGTCGGCCGCATTGACCTGGTGGAGAACCGCCTGGTGGGCATGAAATCGCGCGGCGTGTACGAGACGCCCGGCGGCACGATCCTCTATCGCGGCCACGACGCGCTGGAACAGATCTGCCTGGACAAACAGACGCTCCAGTACAAGCAGATGATCGCCCTGAAGTACGCGGAACTGGTCTACAACGGCCAGTGGTTCACGCCGCTGCGCGAGGCGTTGGACGCCTTCGTCGCGGTCACACAGCGGCACGTCACCGGCACGGCCCGCCTGAAGCTCTACAAAGGCAACATCACGATCGTCGGTCGCAAGTCGCCCTACAGCCTGTATCGGGAGGACTACGCCACCTTCGGCGAGGAGGATGTCTACAACCAGAAGGATGCCGAGGGCTTCATCAAGCTGTTCGGGCTGCCGATGAAGGTTGCCGCCCTGCTGGATATCGAAGGCGCCGGCCGCGGGAAACATCCCGGCCCGGACTACTCGGCTTTCAAGAGAGACTAGTACTAGCTTCACAGGGCACCAGCCGGAGGCCAGTGGGATATCTCCGACCTCCGGCTTCCGCATCGGAGCGACAGGAATGGCTCAACAAATTCCGCTCGGCTTCACTTTTGCCGGCGTGGCGGCGGGCATCAAGAAAAACGGCGCGGCCGACCTGGCACTGATCGTCAGCGAGCGGCCCTGTACGGCAGCTGCGGTCTTCACGCAAAACCGCTTCCCGGCGGCGCCCGTGCTGTACGACCGCCAGCTTGTGGCGGAGAACAGTGCCGGGCTGCGCGGCGTGGTGATCAACGCCGGCTGCGCCAACGCGTGCACCGGCGATGAGGGCCTGGCCGACGCCGCGCAGATGGCTGCTGAGGCCGAACTGGCCACGGGTCTGCCCCCGCGCACCTGCGGTGTCATGTCTACCGGCGTCATCGGCGTGCGGCTGCCGATGGACAAGATCCGGGCCGGTGTACGGCTGGCCGCCGCGCAGCTCGCCGCCGACGGCTGGGAGGCGGCCAGCCGTGCCATCATGACGACCGATACCCGGCCGAAGGTCGCGTTTCGCGAGGTGGACGGTGTGCGGCTGTTCGGGATGTGTAAAGGCGCAGGCATGATCCACCCCAACATGGCGACCATGCTGGCGGCAATCATCACCGATGCCGCCATTGTGCCTGCCGCGTTGGATCAGGCCCTGCGCAGCGCCGTCGAGGTCAGCTTCAACAGCATCAGCGTGGACGGCGATACCTCGACCAACGACACCGTGCTGGTGCTGGCGAACGGTGCGGCAGGCGGCCACGAGCTGCGCAGCCAGACGGACCTCGCGCCATTCACCGCGGCCCTCACCGCGCTCTGTACCGATCTGGCGCAACAGATCGTGCGCGACGGCGAAGGAGCCACCAGGTTCATCACCATTCGTGTCATCGGCGCGGCCTCGCACGCCGACGCGCGGCAAGCGGCCAAAGCCATCGCCAACTCGCCGCTGGTGAAGACCGCGTGCTACGGCGGCGACGCCAACTGGGGGCGCATCCTGTGCGCGGTCGGCTACTCCGGCGCGGCCGTCGAGCCGGCGCGAACCGATCTGTGGATCGCGGCCGGCACGGGCGACCACGGCGGGACGCCCCTGCAACTGGTAGCCGGAGGGAGGCCGCTCCACTATCCGGAGGCGGAAGCGAGCGCCATCTTCGCCGGTCCCGAGATCACGGTGGTAGTGGGGCTCGGCCTGGGCGATGGCGAGGCGACCGTCTGGACGTGCGATCTCAGCCACGGCTACGTGGACATCAACGGCCACTATCGGACGTGACGCCCATGATTCGGGTCAATGATCAGTACGAGGTCGAATGGCGGCCGGGCATGACCGTGCAGGATCTGCTCGACGCGCTCAAATTCAGCTTTCGCATGATCGTGGTGAAGGTGAACGGCCAGGTGGTGCTGCGGAAAGATTTCGCGACGACCCTGGTGCCCGATGGCGCCGAGGTCCAGGCGATCCACATGATCAGCGGGGGATGAAATGCGACGGGCCAGCACCGAATCGGCACTGGCCCGTCCGAAAGAGGCGACGGCCGGATTTGAACCGGCGATCGGGGTTTTGCAGACCCCTGCCTTGCCACTTGGCTACGTCGCCTGACGAAGGCTATTCTAGCGCAATCGCCCTGCCTTGTCAAGATACAGCAGGTGCGCACACGAGGAGGCCCATGCTGCGCGATCTGATCCTGCGCTGCGCAGAATGTGAGACACAATTCATCTGGGCAATCGAGGAACAACGGGATGCGGCGCAGCCAATCCTCTGTCCAGCCTGTCGTCGGCTGGCCCCGCCTCCCGGCCGTCAACGCGGGGTGGTGAAATGGTATAGCCGCGGCAAGGGCTACGGCTTCATCACGCCGCTCGCCGGCGCCGATGTCTTCGTGCACAAATCGGGTCTGGCCGGCGGGGTGGCATCCCTGCGCGCCGGCCAGCTGGTGGAATTCAGCGTGTCGCACACTCCGCGCGGCGCGCAGGCGGAACAGGTCGTCGTGCTGGAGACGGGCGAGACGCCCCCGCCGACTGCATAGGCACGTTCACCGCAGCCCGGCCAGCAGATCATCATACGCGCCGATCAACGCCGGCCAGTCGAAGCGACCGACCGACTCGCGCAGCCCGGCCGGCGATACCGGCGCGGCCAACGCCGCGCGCAGCCGGTCGAGCAGGCCGGCGAAGTCATCGTACAGACACAGCTCATGCCACGCGGCCGGGATCAGCTCGGGGTAACTCAGCCGCCGCGGCAGGATCGGCAGACAGCCGCAATAGATCGCCTCGACAATGCTCACGCCGAAGAACTCGTGGAGCGCCGTGCTGAGCACGATATCGCTTTCCCACAGCAGACGCGCATACTCGGCCGGGCTCTCGACATAGCCGTAGTGAACCAACCGCTCGCCCAAGCGCAGGCGCGCCTCCTCGAATTCGGCCGGCTGCATGCGGAAATTCTGCCCGGCCAGCGCCACCCTAAACGCCCATCCCTCATCCGCCAACGTATAGAGCGCCCGCAGCATTGTGACCGGGTCTTTGTCGTACTCCCAGCGCTGATTCCAGAGGATCAACGGCGATCGGCCGGCCGCGGCGGCCACAGCCGGGGGACGCTGCGCCAGCAACCGCTGCAGGTCACAGCCGACCGGCAACACGCACGCTTTCGCCCGAACTGCGGCGATGGTTTCGAGATGGGTGTAGTCGGGAAAGTGCTTGAGCAGCCGCGGCAATTCGGCGAACCAGCTCTCCATGTGATATACTGAGTTGAAGCATATCCGATCGGCGGCCAGCATCGAAAGATGCTGGATCATGGGGTAGGCGAGATCACGTTTTTCGCCGGGCCGCAACGGATAGGTGAGCTGGTTTTCGTGCATGTAGAGCACCAACGGTACCGCGGCCAGCTCGCGGCGCATCAGCGCCAGAAACGCCGGCACGTTCACCATGCTGGTGGCGAAGAGCAGATCGGGCCGCTCGCCGCTCGCGAGCAGGTCACGTGCCTGCGCTGCCAGCTCCAGAGCCGCGCCCAACATGCGCCACTTCCAGAAAGACCCCGCCATGGCCAGCAGGCGCACGCGGTGTCGGCTGTGGCCGGCAAAACCCTCGGCCCAGGCGCGATGCGAGCCGGCGTGATAGGGCGTGAGCAGCCAGACATTCAACGATTCGCGCATGCGCAAATCATACCATTTTTCGGCCAGCTCGGACAAAATGGCGCCGCAATCTGACGAAGATCATAGCGACACCCCTGCCTTTTCCGTGACAATAGCTACACGATCCTCCCTCTCCGGCTCAACAGAGGTTCTATGCGCCCTATCACACGCCGACAGTTTCTCGTCCACACGGTCGGTGCGACGGCCGCCTGCGAGGTAGGCCGTCGCCTGAGGCAGCCGCTCCTCGCCGCGCATGCCCAGGAGTGGCCCACGGTCGCCGTCGCGCAGGGCACGAATGCCGACAGTGCAACGACGATTTTGCGCACCGCGCTCGACGGCATCGGCGGGATCGGTCGCTTCGTCAAGCCGGGGCAGACCGTCTGCATCAAGCCCAACGCCACCTGGGCCTATCCGCCCGGCACCGCCTCGTCCACCGATCCGGAGGTGCTGCGCGCCCTGATCCAAATAGTGCGCGAGGCCGGCGCCAAACGGATCATCGTGCTCGACCGCTCGACCCTCTGGACGGCCGCCGAGGCGTTGCAGGTGAGCGGCCTGGGCAAAGTCATGGATGAAATGGACGTCGAGAAGATCATCCCGGAGGGCTATCTGGCACCGGCGAAGCTCTGCACGATGGTCGAATTTCCGCAGGCCAGAGTGCCGGACTTCCGCAAGATGCCGATGCTGAAAGCCGCCGTGGAGGCCGACGTGCGCATCAACATGGCAGTCGCCAAAAGCCACCTGGTGACCAAATACACCATGTGCCTCAAACACATGATGGGCTTCATGCAACAGCCGAGCGCGCTCCATGTCCAGCTCGAACAGGGCATCGCCGACCTCAACACGGAGTCGGCCATCCAGGCGCATCTGCACATCCTGGAAGCGATCCGTGTCCGCCTGCCCGTCGGAGCAGCACGACAGGCAGGGGGCGACGACAACGAGCTCACCAATCCGCGGCGGGTCAAGCGGCTGAACGAGATCGTGGTCGGCACCGACCCGGTGCTGATTGATGCCTACGGCTGCATCAACTACTTCGCCATCAAGCCGCAGGAGCTCACCCATGTCAGGTTTGCCGCCGAAGCGGGCGTGGGCGAGATAGATGTGGAGAAAGCGAAGACGGCCGGCCGGCTGCAAATCTTCGTCGTGGGCCAGCCGACTCGCACGCCAACCCCGACGGTCACGCCGACGGCCACCAACGCGCCGTCGGCCACTGTGACGGCCACGCCTACGCAGGGGCCGACGCCGACTCCGACGCGCGTGCCCACCCACACGCCGTTGCCTACGCCGGAGCCTCTGCCCACCCATGCGCCGCTGCCGGTCGGCGCGGTCACGAAAGCCGACCGCGCAGTCGGGACGGTAGGCCATGTCGCCAACCCGGCGCCATTCCTCAGCGCGGCGCTGATCCCTGCCGCGGCCGTCATCGCCGGTGCCAGCATCGCGGTGCGCCAACGCCTCGAACGCCCGGCCCACGCGCCGACTCCGGACCTCGAAGAGGACAGCCATGCCGATGAAAGCAACGCCCAGTGATGTACAATTGCAGCGCGGCCGCCTGGATCGCCTGGCCCGGCGGCTCGTCCAGGTCGGCTTTTTGCTGCTCTTCCTGTATCCGCTTGCGCTGGTCGTTTACCAACGGGTGACGTTCCGCGCCGCGCCGTCGTTCGTTTCCTGGCTGTTTCTTTGGGACCCGCTCCTGCTGGCCGGCCACCTGGCACGGCGTGAATGGTCCACGCTGGTGATCGGCGGGCCGTTGCTCCTGTTGGCGCTCACTCTCCTCCTGGGCCGCTTCTTCTGCGGCTGGGTCTGCCCGCTCGGCGCCGTGCTCGATCTCGTGCAGCCCCTGACGTTCTGGCGCAGAAGCCGACCGCGCAGGCCGCCGGTCATCCGCCTGGACGCGACGAGAAAGCCCGTCGCGACGGCCCGGCCCATCTCTGACCGCCTGTTTCCCGCCAGGAAAAACAGTCGGCTCCGCTACTATGTGTTGATCGGCGTGCTGGCGGCCGGCTTCCTCTCGCTGCAGGCGCTGGGGCTGCTCGATCCGCTGGTGATCTTCCACCGCACGACGACGGCTCTGGCCAACAATGCGCTCGCGCTGCGTCAGCCGCCGCTTCGCATCTTCTTCTCCGTGATCTCGCTGATCTTCCTGGGCATCGTGTTGCTGGAGCTGTGGCAGCCACGTTTCTGGTGTCGCAATCTCTGCCCCCTCGGCGCGCTGATCAGTGTTTTCTCCCGTTTCAGCCTGTTGAACCGCCGCGTGAGCAGCGCCTGCACGCTGTGCGGCGACTGCCAGCGCGCCTGCGCTATGAATGCGATCCCGCGCCACGAGCCGCACAACACCGACTACACCGCGTGTACCTTCTGCCTGGAATGCGAGAGCGCCTGCCCGAACCGTGGGATCTCATTTGGCTTCGGCACACTGGCCGGCAAGGAATGGCAGCGCAGCCGATCGGCCGCGCTCGGCGCGGGGCAATCGGGCCCCCGTTTTGACGGGAGCTATGTGACCAAACCAGGAGGCAAGTTGACGCGGCGCGCGCTGCTGAGGGGCGTTGCCGCAGGCGTGGCTGGCGTGGCTCTGGTCCCGGCAATCCAGAGCAACCAGAGCCGCGGGGTGCTGCGGCCGCCGGGCGCCCTGCCCGAAGCAGAGTTCGTGCGCACCTGCATCCTGTGCCAGGAATGCGTGCGCGTCTGCCCGACGGGCGGCCTCAAGCCGATTGCCTTTGACGGTGGACTGGCGAAGGTGGGCACACCGCAGCTGGTGCCCCTGGCCGGCGCCTGCACGCGCAACCCCAGCTGTCCGCACCTGTGCGCCCAGGTCTGTCCGGTCGGCGCCATCAAGCCGATCGCTCCCGAGGCGGTGCGCATCGGCCGCGCGGTGGTGGAGCATGCGCTGTGTCTGGCGTGGGATCAGCAAGTCAAATGCCTGGTGTGCGTGGAGGCATGCCTGGTGGAAGCAGCGCAGATGTACAACGGCCGCATCATCGTGGACCCGACGCGCTGCACCGGCTGCGGCCGCTGTGAGAACGCGTGTCCGGTGGCCGGCAGCGCCATCCACGTGCGGCCGTTCTCAGCTCTCTCTTGATGGCGGTTGGGGTTTGCAGGCGCCCGGCTCCCCCGACGCGCGCGGACTCTGCTTCAGCGCGAGCGAAACGCCATCACGGTGCCGTCCAGCCCCAACAGATAGAGCCGTTCCCCTGCGATGAGCGGTCCCGAGGCCAGCCAATCGCCGGTGTCGAACTGCCAGAGCGGCTCGCCGGTCGCCGCGTCCACGGCGTACAGATTGGGATCGGCTGCTGCCGTGTAGTAGAGCACGCCTGCGGCCCAGGCCGGCGTGTAGCGGAGCGGGCTGGCAGCCGTGATCTCCCAGCGCACGTCACCGGTCAGCACGTTCAGCGCAGAGAGGGTGTGGCCGGCTGAAGCGACGTACACCGTGTCGCTGATCACCAGCGGCCGCGCGTAGATGGCGTCGGGCGTCGAATGACGCCAGTACTCGCCGCCCGTGACTGCATCCAGGGCATAGATACGACTGTCGCCGGCGCCGATGAAGACGCGACCGTCGGCGACCACCGGCTCGCTCTCGACCGGCCCCTGGGCCACGATGCCGCTGCCCCACAGCTCCTCTCCGGTGGCCGCGTCCACACCGTAGATGCGGCCGTCGGCCGAGCCGAAATAGATTCGGCCATCGGCCAGAGCCGGACGGCCTGTGAGCGGCGCGGCCGTACTCAGACCCCACAGCCGCGCCCCGTCGGTCGGCGCCATCGCGATAAATGTGCCATCGCCCGATGGCATATAGATCGCCGCAGCTGTGGCCAGAGGTGCAGCGTAGATCGGGGCTGAGGTCTGATAGCGCCAGAGCGCCCGGCCATCGGCCGCGGCCAGCGCGTGCAGTGCGCCGTCCTCGCCGCCGACCAACACCAGGCCTTCGGCCAACGTGGGCGCCGAGGTCGCTCGCGTCGGCAGGCTGATCTCCCAGCGCAGTGCGGCCGTCGCGGCGTCCAGGAGCGCCACACGCCCATCTTCAAACGCCACAGCCACGACGTCCTCGGTGACCGCCATCCCCGTAGGCCGGCCTGCGCTCAAGGAGGCCAGCCACAGCCGGTCGAGCGGCCCCTCGGCTCTCTCCGGTCGGCCGAGTGCCTGCAATTCGGCCGCGAGCGCTGCATCGTTCGGCCGGAGCGCCGCCGCTCGTTGCAGATATTGCCGCGCCAGGCGAGTGCGGCCCTGGCCGGCATATAACCTGCCTAGCTTGCGCAGCGCGGGCACATGATGGGCATCGCGCGCCACCGCCTGCCGATAGGCAAGCACCGCCTCGGCCATGCGCCCTTCGGCCAGTTGCCGGTCGCCTTCGGCCACGAAGCGGGCTGCCGGACTGCCCACGAGCCCGGCCAACGGGCCAGAATCAGGCGCGTCACATGCGGCCAGCGCCATCCCCAATCCCCCGATGAGGAGGATCAGAAGAATCCAATGCCGAACGCTTCCTGACACAAACACCTCATCCAGATCGTGTTTATCGTAACACGCGCTCGTCGCCTACCCGGCGCGTCACCTTCTTGTCGTCCAGGTATTCCATGATCGCCAGCGCGTATTTGCGGCTGGTGTTGAACGCATCGCGCACCTGGGCCACCGTCATGCTGCCGTGCGTCTTGATGTGCGAGATGATGCGTTCGACCATCATATCATAGGTTTCGCGCAGAAAGAGCACATCCTCGTTGAGCCGGATCAGTATCCCTTGCTGGATCAACGCGTTGAGCAGCTCGCCATCGGTCATGGCCGTCGCCTCGGCCACCGAGGGCGGGGTATACAGCTGCCGACGGAAGGCAGCCAGCAGGGCATCAATGCGGGCCTGCTGTTCGGCTGTGAACACGATGCGAAAATCGGGTCGGCGCACGTACTCCCCGACCTCGACGAGTACCCCGTCGGCGACCGCCCGGCTGATCAGCTCATTGAAAAGGCGGCCAGGCCATTTCTCGCGGCCCTGAAGCCGACTCTTCAGTTCCTCGCGGCCCATGCCTGGCCGCAACGGATATTGCGCATGGTATTCGGCCAGGATATCGGCCATGCGGGCTGCGAGCACACGCCAGCCACCCAACGACAGCACGGCCACGTTGCTGCTGACCAGTGGCGGTTGCACCGCGGCCAGCGGGATGATCTGACCGTCGGCGATCAGCCGGGCCAGAGCGGCCTCGGCTGCGGCGTGGTCCAGGCCGCTGCGTTCGACGATCGTCTTGAGGGGGGAAAACTCGGCCGAGGCGAGGGCATGGAGCAGCAGGTCGGCCGGCGTGCCCCGCGCCAACGTCTGCAATTGGGCGATCACGTCGGGCTGAAAACGTCGCCAGCGCCGCCGCGGCTGCGCGTTGATGATCACGCCACCGCCGATCGTCATGCTCGGCGAAGCCTGGCGGAGGATGAAACGATCGCCGGCCGCGACGGCAACAGGCGCAGCCAGGCGCAATTGCGCCCAGCCCTCCGCGCCGGGCGCCAGCTGCTCGGCGTCCAACAGGCGCACGCGGCCGGTCGTCTCGGCTGCGCCGCAGAAGAAGTCCACGGCCTGATTGTGGCGCAATGGTGCCATTGTTTCGCCCGTGAGCGGCGAGTCGGCGGCCAGCAGCCGCAGGCGCACATCGAGCAGCTCGGTCGGCTGCAGCACGCCGGGCCGGGCGACGACCATGCCCCGACGCAGCTGATCCGGATGCACGCCGGTCAGGTTGATGGCCAGCCGACTGCCAGGCAAGCCCATCTCGACCGTGCGCTTGTGGGTCTGCAGGCCGCGAATGCGCGCCCGCAAACCGATGGGCAAGATCTCGATCTCGTCGCCGGGCCGGAACACGCCGTCGCTCAGGGTGCCCGTGACCACGGTGCCGAAGCCGGAGATACTGAAGACGCGGTCAATGGGCAGTCGCGGCTGGCCTTTGTCGCGGCGCGGGGGCACGGTGGCCAGGACATCGGTCAGTGCCTGTTTGAGGCTGGCCAGGCCCACGCCGGTGCGCGCCGAGACCGGGATGATGGGCGCGGCGCTCAGGCAGGTGCCGACCAGGGCCGCACGCACATCGGCCTCGACCAGCTCCAGCCAGCCCTCTTCGGTCACCGCGTCCACTTTGGTCAGCGCGACGACGCCAGCCGGCACGGCGAGCAGATCGAGGATGGCCAGGTGCTCTCGCGTTTGAGGCATGACGCCCTCGTCGGCGGCCACCACGAACAGCGCTGCATCGATCCCGCCGATGCCGGCCAGCATGTTCTTGATGAAATCAATGTGCCCCGGCACGTCAATGACCCCGACCGACTCGCCGTCCGGCAGGGTCAGCCAGGCAAAGCCCAGGTCAATCGTCATCTGGCGCTCTTTTTCTTCGCGCAGGCGATCGGGGTCAATGCCGGTGAGCGCTAGCACCAGGGTAGATTTGCCGTGATCCACATGGCCGGCCGTGCCGATGACGCGCATAGGCCCTCGCTATCGTGTCTCGGGTGTCGGTCGTCCTTCCAAAGCCTGAGCGATCAGGTCGAGCAGGCGTTGTGCTTCCTGGAGCTGTTGGTTGCCGAGCTGGCTATGAAGCTTCCAAAACGCCTCGATGTCGCGTTGGAGTAATGCTATCTGTTTCTCCAGCGGCGGGAATCGCTCCGCTAACTTCTGGTTGACCTTCTGCTGCTCCTGGACCTGATAGTCCCAACGAAGTGTCTCTTTCTTCCAACGTTGTTCGTTCTCAGCCTGCCATTCGGCCAGCTCTTTGCGCTGGCGCTCTTCGGCCAGCCGCTGCAACTCGCTGACCTGGCGCTGATCGCGCTGAATGGTGGCCTGGAACTCCTCGAGTGCCTTAAGCGCACGGCCGGCCGCTTCATACTGGGCAGCGAATTCACGGAGACGGACGGTATGTTTTTCGATCAGCTCACGCTGCTGGGCGAATTCGGCCTCCCAGGCGGCCATCTGGCGACTGCGTTCCACATCGGCCACGCGCTGGGCTTCCAGGAAAGCCTGCTGCTCGGTGCGCAGATGCTCCAGGGTCGGCTGGGCTTTCTGTAGATCACGCTCCAGCCGGGCAATGCGCTCTTCGAGCACGGGCGACTTGGCACTGATCGCATCCACCCGTTTGAGCAGCTCGACGTGCTCTGCTTGAAGTTGGGCGATGCGTTTGTTGTCGAGGGCGCGCTGTTCGACCATGTAGGGCAATGTGCGCGTGCGGTCATCGAGGTCTTTGCTGACGTTGGCAACTGCCTGGCGCAAGGCCAGCAGCATCTCGCCCAGCCGCTGGTCTTCAGCCTGCCGCGCGGTCAGTTCCTCTTCAAGCCGGCTCAGGCGCGACAGTTCCTTCCGGATCTCCGCAATGGCACGACCGCTGACTTCGCGGTCGCTCATGCGGCTGCGCTCGATGTCGCGCTCCATTTGCAGCCGCGCTTCGGCCTGCTTATCCAGCATCACCACGACCTCGTTTTTCAGCTGCTGCAGCGCCTGCTGGATTTGGGCAAACTGGGTCAGCTGCGCCTGGGTATTGGCCAGGCGGCCCTCGAGGTCCTGGATGCGCCGAGATTGCTCCTGGTTCTCGAGGATCAGGCTTTGCAGCCGTTGATCGAGTCTGGCAATCTCTTCGCGATCGCGGCGGTGTTCTTCGTCCAGCCAGCTCACCATCTGGCTCAATTGCGTCAGGTCCATGGATCTCTCTCTCAGCCGTTCGTTGCGACGATGCCGACCGGCATCGGCCTGAGTCCGTGCGACCGACCGGATGCCGACCGCACGACAAACTTGCGAGATATTATACCATCGCTTGGGCCAGAGCCCGCAAAGACAAGAGGCTGGTTCAGCGCCCGCGAGACTTTGGCATCCGCGACGATTGGTGCTAAGATAACGGCCAACGGCAGACAGCCGATCAGGCAGAGAACCTGTTCGCGCGTCAAACCGCCCTGATAGGAGCGAAGCAACCTCGCTCCCTATCAGGGGTATCCTATCACTTTGGCGCGCCTGCAAAAACCTCAGGGAGCATGTTGAGAGATCGGGGCGAGGAGCGGCCAGATGCAACCGACACTGAGTGTGATTGACATTGACATCTACGCGGGTCAGGATGAACTGGCTCGCGAGGGATTGCTGGAAAATCTGACGCGTGCCAACGACCGCTGCATCACGCCGCTGTGGATCAACTGGATGCGCGAACGCGCGGATCTCCGCGTGGTCTGCCTGGTGCACGACCTGCTCCACTTCGACGATTTTCTAGTGGATGTGATCCGCACCGTGCCCGGCGTGCGCGGCACCGCGGCCCGCCTGGCTTTCGATGGCGTGGTCTGCGGCGATGCGCTCATGGACATCGCGCTGCAGAAATCGGCCTGGGGCCGACTTGCGGCCGCGACCGTCGAGGTGAAGACCCAGCCTGGCCGGGATCGCGAGGTGTACGCGGCACTGGTCAATCTCCCCAAACACAAGCAGGTCGAGACCGTTTGGGTAGTCAAACTCTACCATTCCACCGAGGCAGACCTGATGATGTTGCTGCTGGGTGCGCGCACCGCGGCCCTCACCGGCTACACCATGAGCTGGGTGCGCACAGTGCCCGGCGTAGTTGACACACAATTGACCAGCGTGTTGGACTGGCAAGTTCTGGGCACCACCGAGGATTTCGTCCTGCTGACCCAACGCTTTCCGGAGCCGCCACCCTGTGGCAAGACGGCAGCCCCGTGAGACGATGCCGGCCCAACATCTGAAAGGAGGGTTTTCTTGACTGCTTTCACATGTGCGAAGTGCTATCGCCGATTTACGCCGACCGTGGAAGCGCTACAAGCAGCGCTGGCGGCAGCTCAGGGCCAGAAGCATGCACTGGTGATGTGCCCGCATTGCGGCAAGGGCAACAAGACGGCCCTGGAGCGGATCAGGCAGGCGCTGCGTTTTGTCCCGCAGCCTGTAGCTGCCCAGGGCGTGCCCACGGTGCCGGGAAACAGCGGCGAAATGAACGACAATGCACCGGAGAAGGAGGCTGACTCGTGAAAGGTATCATCCTCGCCGGCGGAGCAGGCACGCGACTCTACCCGCTCACCATCAGCATCAGCAAGCAGCTGCTGCCCGTCTACGACAAGCCGATGATCTACTACCCGCTCTCCATGCTGATGCTGGCGGGCATCACCGACATCCTGGTGATCAGCACGCCCGAGGCACTGCCGTTGTTCCGCAACCTGCTGGGCGACGGCCATCAGTGGGGGCTGCGTTTCTCCTACGCCGAGCAGCCCGTCCCGCGCGGCCTGGCCGATGCGTTCATCGTGGGCCGTGATTTCGTCGCCGGCCAGCCGGTGTGCCTGATCCTGGGCGACAACATCTTCTACGGCCATGGCCTGCCGACCAAGCTGCGCCACGCGGCCCGACTGACCGAGGGCGCGCTGGTGTTCGCCTATCCGGTGAAAGATCCGGAACGCTACGGCGTGATCGAATTCGATGCCACCGGACGCGCCATCAGCATCGAGGAGAAGCCGAAGAAGCCGCGCTCGCAATATGCCGTGCCCGGCCTCTATTTTTACGATGCCCAGGTCACGGAGATCGCGGCCAGCCTGAAGCCGTCCCCGCGCGGCGAGCTCGAGATCACCGACGTCAACCGCATCTACCTGGAGCGCGGCCAGCTGCGAGTAGAGCCGTTGGGCCGCGGTTTTGCCTGGTTGGACGCCGGCACGCACGAATCGCTCTTGCAGGCCGCCAATTTCGTGCAGGCGATGGAAGAACGGCAAGGGATGATGATCTCATGCCCGGAAGAGATCGCCTATCGGATGGGCTACATCGGTCGGGAAGAGGTGCGTCAGCTGGGTGAGGCGATGCGGAGCAATGCCTACGGCCAGTACCTGCTCCGGCTGGCGGACGAGGATATCCCGCGGCCCGACAACGGATGAATGTGCTCACGTGCCAGGGACTTCAGCGCTGGGCGACTTCGCGGCTCCGCGTCGCTCCGCGTTCATCCGCGTCCCATTTCCATTGGACCTCTCTCAGAGCTTGTTTAATAATAGAATAACTTGACGGATCGCCAGGGCAAGGTTCGGCTGGGGTGGCCAGCGCGAAGTTGCGT
>FWPU01003722.1_pt1 | contig 37460 bp, 33 predicted proteins | sample 2228361 | NCBI WGS metagenome assembly FWPU01 (sample SAMEA103939777, study PRJEB20133) | metagenome
TATCACCACCTGATGTGATCCATTTAATACCTCCCCAGATGAGGAAAATAATAGCCACCAAAGCTCCAGCTATCAGCAAATAGGTGATTATCTTGCCAATTACCGTGTCAATACTAGCACCAGCTTGGGCATTGCATTTCTCTAAACCAAATATTCCTTCTGGACATAAGGTAATATTTTGAGCCAGTACTGGAGCAGATGCAGTAAGATAAAGTGGAAGAGCTGCTGCTGCTGTAAACAATTTGCGGGCAGAAATCATATCTAGATTTATCATAGGCATATAAAAAATAAAATGTCAAGTGCTAATTTGAACTCTAAGATAAAATCTGTTGTGAATTTAGACTTACTAAGGTTTTAGAAAAATTATCAACCTAATATTAAACATTATAGACTCTAGGCTAGATTTAGCGACGATTAGTATGACCTCCTCGCATGGGTTGTTATCTGCTAGGTGATTGTTTGGTGAGTAGTTCTATTCCAAAAAGGTTGTTGGATATAAAAGAGACAATCAAAAACGATAACAACGCAATAATCATTCCTAATAGAGAATAAATAATAGTTTTGCGTGCACTTGTGACTTTGGTCTTGTCTCCCTCAGATGTGATCCATTTGATTCCTCCCCAGATGAGGAAAGATAGCGCTAGGATGACAACAGCAACAAGTAGCCATGATAATCCGTTTTGGATAAATTTTGTACCTCCCTCTCCCTCACCTAGACCACCAACGGGTATTCCTGTAGGAGCTGTTATTTCTTGTTCGCCGATTTTAAGAGCGAATAAGTCAGTCATAGTGTTATTCATAGTATATAGATTAGAGGGAGTAGAGTGTAGTTCATGACAGCGATACTCCTTTGGTTTTCATTATAGAACATAACTACTCCCTACTTTCTATCCGCTATTCTCTAGCCTGAAAACCCAGGAACGTTGAGGATGTCAACACCGATCACCTCAAGAATAACAAGAGAGAAAATCAAGAAAAGTAATCCAATAATTGCGGAGGTGATCCGATCTTTTGCCTCAGTGATCTTCTCAGGATTACCCTGTGATGTCATCAGCTGATATCCTGAGCGGATGATAAGTAGCAATATTATCCCACCAGATATGCTTAAGAGCACACGCAGGAGGTCTTTGATGAAATTCCCAGGTTCTATGCTGAGAGTACCGATTGCTGTTTTTACTTTACTGCATGTGCCATTATCATTTTGCAATTCTTGAGGACAGGGATTTGGTGGTGGAGGTATGGTTAAATCTTCATTAGTACAGCCAAATCCACCTCCTACACAAAATTCCCTGTTAGCTACGTTGTCATCATTATCGTCGTTAATTTGAGAGCTTAATATTCCTCCAATAAGTGGGAGTCTCCTACTAATAGATTTAACACCAGCTTTACTATCAAATTTATCCATTAGATACAGTCTGACTTCGTAATTACCCTTTTCTAAAGGAGGCATCTCAATTTCACTTTCTGGATCCCATTCACTGGAGGCAAGATAGTAAGGATTTTCATCAAGATTAGAGTATTTATCATCTATCCCGCTTCCATCTTCACATTTGTTTCTATTATTCGCCTCGTTCTTAACATAAGTAATTGAACCATCATCATTATGTTTAATCAATTGAAAAAAATAACATCCCGGATGTGATGAAACAGATTCATTAGATGGACTTTGTAGCCCTGTCAAAGTCATAGTCCATTTCGTATTTTCCTCTATTTCTGCTGGCACAATAATAAATTCAGTGCCGTGTCCACTTCTTGGGAAAATAATAAAAGGCTCAAATATTTCCCGTCCGTCGCTACACTTCGCTTGCATCGTAAAAATTGTTATCTGATCTTTAACATCAAACCATTGTTCTGTTGTAGCTTTATAAGCACCACCTTCAAAAATATTAGAAATATTAGTGGCTGACCCGATTGGGTTTCCTGGTGAATTTAATATACACTTACCAGCTGCATCACAAAGTGGCTTTTTATCATACCAGTGAAAATCTGCAGTTTCTCCTGTGCATCCTGTTAATGTAATTTGTATTTTTTTAGATTCATCGTTGTCTTTTTCATAAAACGCTTTTCCTTTTAGATCTTCTGGATTTAAACCTCCCATAAGCTCTTTTGCTATTTCAGGATGCGTCATTGCTTCGCCACCTGAGAACACAAGATCAAGTGGGGTGTTATTTCTGTTATCTACCGTGATTTTTTGTGGTTGAGGTGGAGTGATATCGCTGTAAGTAACTCCATCTTTGAGACTGAGAGTGTATTCTCCTGAAGGGAGTAATTTTGTACCAATATTGGTTACAAAATAAAATTTACCATCACCCCACAGACCACATCCTGGAGAATTACGAGTAGTGAACACTTTTTCAAAATTACTCTTTATTTCTGAAGGAAATATATCACAAGTTTTATTTTCATGTGTTGTAAAGATGATCGTTGCGTTAGGTTGATCTTTGAAAGGTCCGAGTGAAAAAGCATATTTTTTTTCTATTATTGGTAAACCTATAATTTCCACTAGTCTCACTCCCTCTTGATCAGCTGGGTAGAGGGTGAGAGTTGTATTTTCTGTACCTTGTTGTGCAAAAGACCTTGCAGGCAGGAAAATACTAAAGAGAAGAAGAAAAAGAATAAAGTCTCGAAGAGAATAAACAAACTGTTTCATATACTATCATCATATATGAAATTTTTCATCAATTGCAAAACTTTTGTTATTGTGGCAAAAAAAGAAAGTGTTTAGAATAATGAATATGGAGACTAGTAAACATTTCGAATCTTTATATCCTGTTGATACACGTGAGAGAGAGCTTTCGGAGATAGTTACATTTATCAAAGAAGGCAACTCCTGTCAGATCATTGGTATTCCGGGAGTAGGTAGATCAAGCCTCTTGGGACTGCTTTCCTACAACAGAGACGTTCGTCTCAAGCACTTTCCTACCAAACATGGGTTTGTCCATTTTGTCATGGTCAATTTTTCAGAAGTTAGGAAAAGACCTCTATTTGATGTGATGAAGCTTATTTTTCTTAATCTGACCCAGTCTCTCAGGGAGAGAAGCATGTTAGAGGAATATGAAGTGGTTGATAGATTATTTAAAGACGCTCTAGCGTACAATGATGAGTTAGTGCTCACTCAGGGAATAAAAAACGCTATTGATTACCTCTCGCTTGAGAAAAAACTCACACTAATATTCCTTTTTGATAGGTTTGATGAATACGTGCCAGCGGTTACCCCGCAGTTTTTTACCAATCTTCGTTCTTTGAGAGATCGTGCCAAGTATCGTTTTTCTTGCATTTTTTCTCTCACGCGTCCTCTGGAGGATACAATTGAACCGCTTCTTTTTGCTGATTTTAGCGATTTTGTAATAGGACATTTTGTGTATATGTCCTTGTATGATAAGCCTAGTGTTGATTTCCGATTTAACTACTTGGAAAAAATCACAGGCAAGCATCTTAGTGATACTCTGAGAGCAAAGATAATAAATCTCACAGGGGGCCATATCCGCTTAAGCAAACTTGCAGCAGAGTCTCTCTTGGCACAAGAAGTAATACCTGATAACATCAAAGAGTTTCTTCTGAGTCAAAAAACAGTTCAAGGTGCACTTCTTACTATCTTAAGAAGTCTTTCTCCTTCTGATCAGCGTATCCTAAAAACACGATCTTTTTCTCAGGCAGATAAAGATGAGAGAGATTACCTCATAAAAGTAGGACTAATAGCAGATGATAAGATCCAAATCCCTCTTCTTGAGGAATATATCCAGTCTTCAGCTTATTTAGTGCAAGATGAGAAAATAACTTATGATCCATCAACCAATACTATACAAAAAGGAGAGAGTATATTGTCGGATTATCTTACCAAATCAGAGTTTCGTCTCTTGCGACATCTTCTGCAAAATACAGGAAGAGTAATTGATAGAGAGGAAATTGTCTCAGTAGTCTGGCAAGACACGAAATCCACAGCTGGTGTGAGTGAACAGGCATTAGATCAACTCATCTTTAGACTCAGGCGAAAAATTGAACAGGATCCAAATAACCCAATTCACCTACTCACTGTAAAAGGAAGAGGGATTAAGTATTTGCCTTGAATTGCAGATTCCTTCACTAATCGTCGCCGCAAAACCCCTTAAACCAATACTTTACACTGGCAGCCACAACCAAACCTAAAACTACTCCTGTAATCCTTCTAAAAGGTTTTTAGAAGCTTTTTTTCAAGTTAGAAAATAGATTTCTTTCTATATTTTGCGCATATGAATAAAGAAAATTTGACAGTAGAGTCATTTGGATCATATGCTAGATCTATGATTGATGTGAAGGACATTAGTGAAACATTTGCGTTAAGGCATGGGCGTACACCAGAGCCTCGTAAGATACTGACTGAAGAGGATGTTGCACATATTCAAATAGATAATGAGTATTTAAATCTGCGAGCAACTGACCCAGCAAAATTTGAAAGAGAAAAGAATCAATTTTTAAACAAATTTAACCAGGAATTAGAGAGTATAACCTCAAAGGAGAGGCCTAGCCCAGATGATATTAAGGAATTAGAAGATCTTCACAGTACACTTACTAAGTTGATGAGTATTGGAGAAGTGGATCCGGCAGAACTTGATCCGAAAAAGGTTAATTTTCTTTTTGACGTATTAGCAGAAAAATCATGGAAAGAACATATTAAGGCTGTCGTAAAATTAAAATTTGGAGTTGATGAAAGTGATCCTAATTACAGTAGATATGAGAAAATCGTAGAAAAAGAGTTTAGAAAAGCTTTAAGCGTTGAGGGGAAAATAGAGAGATGGGCGCGGGAAATTCGTGAGGCCACAGGCGAAGAAAGACCAGGAAGGCCAAAGGAGCGTGAAAAGGAGTTGCAAAGAGTACGTTACAACTTTGGTAGGCTTGCAGCTCAAGCAGCGATTGTAGTAGCCAATGTAGATAAAGGAACGTTGAAGATAGTGCATCCAGAAAATGAGCGAATATTACGTGAGGTTGCAGGTTTTTCCATTGAACAAATTAATGCAATGAATCTCGGCCAAATTAAGCAATGGACTGAGAAATTGATGGCTATACCACAAAAGGATGAGCAGGGTAATATTGTTGTCCCAGGAGTAAATCTTTGTCAATATTTTCGTGAAGAGGAACGAGAGGAGGTAAGTAGGCAAGAGAGATTTATGCCTCATAGCTTGGAAGACCTTGCCGATCTTATTATAGAAGAATTTGAGACAGGCGATTTTGGACCTGGAGGTAAATACGAAATTATTGATGCTCGAGGTGAGGTGCGTCTTGAAAATCTGCAATCCTGGTTTCAGACTCGAACAGTTGAGCTTCATAATGAAAATCCAGACGGAGACATAAATCCTTTCACTGGTATTTATATACCGACACTTTACAGAAATATTACTTTTCATGAAATGGTGACAGTTCCTCGATTTAGACAGAAAAGAGAAGTTGTCATCTCAGGAACCGAAGAAGGAGAAATCTTTATGGAATACCAAAATGTAAAAAGTGAGAAATATTCTAGGTTTATGGACAATGAGCTTATGAAAGTTTGGATGACAACAGTTGCTCATAATGGAGATGCTCAATATAGGCAAAAGCGAGGTATTGAAAAAGAACTATTTGGTGTGATTGCTGGAATCTATGCGAACAATGTCTTCTTGAAAGATCAAGGTAGATTGCTTAGGCTTCTTAAGCTTGCTGCATCAAATAGAGAGCAAGTTGAAAGAGTACTTGAAGAGGGAGAGCAAGGAGATATCGGTAAAGCGATACAAAAGGGAATAATGGCTTATTACTACATGGCAGAGCTTGCTGAGGGTGAGCCAGATCCAGAACAGCCAGACAAAGGAGGAATTCCTTGGGAAGAAAACATGTTCTTTAAAGCTCTAGGAGATGAGGGTACAAAGTATTTCTTTCAATCAATTATTAAGACGATACTTGAAGATAAATTTTCAAAGCAAATAAGCTCTTTAGTGAATGAACTTCCAGGAAACTTTAAAGAGCTCAGTAGAGAAAACTCCGAATTAAATGAAATTGATTATTTACTACTAGAGCATCCTAATGAATTAGCGAGAATTCTTGGTCAAAATTATGGAATAACAATAGATGATCTTCGTAAATACAATCAAGATGGGAAAAATGTTGCCAATCTTGCATTCAAAGTTCTAAAAAATGTTTGGCACATGGATAGAGGTGAATTGAATATCTTTAATCACGTTAAAAAAGAACAGCGCATTACAGATATGGTACAAAAAGCAATAAGTGAAGGCATTGGAAAATCTTTGGGACTTAACAAAAATGATCGCCAATTTGCAGGCTTAATACCATTTTTGATGCGCAACTGGACTGGTATTGCTGCTCGAAATGATACAGGAGCAGTTGGATTTGATGCATGGTCCAAGCTAATTAATTTTGGTGATTACCGTATCAGGCAAGCGTCAGGACGTGAAGGCGGAGGGAATATATATAGCTTGTATGATTTTAAGAGATTGAGTTTTACTCTTTTTGATGGTGTAAATGTTATGCTTGATCAGCCAGATGGGCAACCTCCAAAAAGAAAGACACTTTTACAGGTGATTCGGGATACTATGGATGATACATTAAGGATAGAAGACTTTCGTACAAAAGGAAATGAAATGCAACAGCAAGCTCAAGCGATTCAGAATCAATATAACGTGATGGCATTCATTCTCGATCAACAGGAGCTAAATATGAGTTCATTCTTGAAGACTGATGCGAGAGGATATCTCGTTTTCGATCATAAGGCAGCTGCAGAAATAATGGGAGGTATTTGGAAATATTTGCGTTATGCATTTGATCAACAGGAGTTTGATATGGAGCAGGAGATTAGAGATTGGTATAAAGAGTATTATCGAGACCCAAAGGATGGAAAGATGAAATCTCGTCTCAAATTTGGATCCAAAAAACTAAAAAATTATCTTTTTAGCGATGAAGTACTTAATATTGGTGTACTTAAAGATGAATTTTATGTTGAAGATATCAAAAGAGGTAGAGTATCAAGACTAGTCTTTGCTGATCTTATTCGGCGTGAAATCGAAGCACATAGAGAGTGGGGATCTTCGTATGGATACTGGTCTATAGCTGAAATAGAGAAAATGGAGGATTTTTTCTATCAATTCTCTCAAGAAGTAGAAGAAGATAAGAAAAGAGGAAGAAGCAGAACAAAAGTTACGCGGTCGTTTTTTACTCCAAAAGAATGGGATGAAATATTAAAAGCAGCGAACTCACCCTACTGGAGAATGTATACAGAGCAATTTATTATTCAATCAGCAGCAGGAACTTTAGGTGGTTTTTTGAAAGCTTTCTTAGCTTTTATTAGACAAATAAAACCTACGTTATAAATCGTAAATTAGGATCCAGGTCTTCTATATTCCCCTAATACTCGTCCAATTGTTCTATAGCGCAGATTAGCAAATCTTCCTCTCTGCCTCCTCATACGATCATCCTCATTTCGATAGTCAGGTCTTCCTACTAACCAGTGTCGTAGTATACCGCCCTGGTCAGAAGGATCAGCAGGGTTGCGTGCTCGCAAGAGTCTACCAGCTAGAAATCCACCAAATGCTCCTACAGGTGCTGCTCCTGCTCCAAAGCCTTTATAGATTGCGGGGGAAACATATTTATTAGGCTGAGTCTTAAGAGCGTCTCTTAAAAGATGAAGAATTTCAGGTGTAACAAAGATTATACCAACAGCAATAAGTTTGCCAAATTCATCCAGTGCATTGGGATTGGCAAGAAGAGGTGGGATGAAAGTGTTACCAGTGGGATTATTTAGTGCTTCTTGAACGTAGATAACTCTGGCAGCGACAATCATGGCAACAGCAGCTGGGAAGACAAGAAGATGCGCTGCCATAAATCGAAGCCAAGATGTAAAACCAAGTGTATTCCCGGGTATAAGTCCTGCCACAATCCATAAAGGAGCAGCAATAGCACCAATAATTACATAGATAAATGCTCTAAGCAATAAAAACCAAAGTCTGAAAAGAGCAATGACAATTGCAGCGATTACAATTAGAACAGTTAAAATACTAACTAAATATTTTAAAAACCAAAAGACTCCAATTCTAAGACAATCTTTTATATCTGTTTTAATACCGAACAATCCGACTTTTATGGGCCCATCGCATCTTTCCAGTATTTGTGCGTCATTCCACCCCAAAAATTCGATTATTGATCGACTAACTATATCCCCTAAACTTACTCCTACAGCACCTCCCATTTTTACTATTCCATCAGCCTTTCCAAGACATCCTGTTGCATTACCAAATAGTTCGTTGGTGAAATTAAGAGGATTATTCAAAAGGTTTTTTGTTGCAACAACGTCAACTGTTTGAGGAATTCCTTGAGAATCTTCATTAGGAGATCCATTTGGACAAGGAATGTTACCATTGTTTGTGATGATAGAAATTCCACTGTACGTTGCAAGCCACATGCCATCAATTAAAAACCCTGCAATTGGATAAGAGAATGTGATGAGGATAATGGTGATTATGATCTTAGGTAGTTGATTCTGAATAGACATTACTGTGCGCGGATCTATTTTGACTCTAAGCATAATCCCCATTCCAATTAAGATAAAAATAATTACCAGAAAAATATATGTAATATCGCGTATTCTTATCCACAACTCTCTAATTGCTTCAAGAGCAGTAAATCCTGCTCCAGGATCACTTTGTGCATGTGTCTCTTTGACAACTCCAAAGTTAGATGCCAAATAGTCAATGTAGCTTGTACTGCTAAGTGGTTGTCTAAAAAGATAGGCAATAGCACTCGCGGAAAAGCCAACAACACCTCCTATCTGAGGATTTTGAGGATCTATTTTGTAGGATCTAAATTCTCCAGTTTGTGGATCAGGTATGAGACAGGTATGGTAGGGATTGAGCACATCAAGTCCTGTCAGCTGGCAGATAAGTGCTGCTGAGATCTCTATCAACTTTATTTGAGCTTTAGTACTATCTAAAGTTAATGGTGCTTCTGTGGGTTGAAAAGCATGAGAGGAGTAGGTATCTACTTCCTGTGCAAAAGCATGAGATGTACTTAGACTATACCAGGCTATTAAGGTAAAAAGGCAAAAGATGGTTTTTAAAAGTAGAGACTTCACTCGGGCAGTAAGAGGCATATATTCTTAGTTTGATCTATTTATAAAATGTTGTCAAGCTGACTGTCTCCTGCTGATATGGTGGAATTCGGCTCGATAGGTAATCTATCAGCTCAGCCGAACGGCTCAGCATACACATGCTCTCTCGCATGAAGAAAGCATAGCTTGCCAATGTGCGGAGAGGGCGAGATTCGAACTCGCGGTGGGCTTGCACCCACAATAGTTTTCAAGACTATCCTGATAAACCACTCCAGCACCTCTCCACGACGAAAAACTCTGCTATACTAGACGCAAAGTCGATTAGTAATAATTATGACAGGTCACTGCCTTTTCTGTCAAACTCACTATAAGAAACGCGAGAGAAAACGTAAGTTCTGTTCTCTCAAGTGTGCGAATAGGTATAATCGCAATGGGATAAATCCTGTAGAACTACCCAAATTATGCGAAGAATTAGCTGAGTTTATAGGGATTTGTTTAGGGGATGGCTGTGTATGGGGATATCAAACATCGATCACTCTTAATGCTTTTGCAGATCAATTATACATTCCTTACGTAGAAAAGACAGCAAAAAATCTTTTTCCGGGAGCAACAGTTTCACGCATTAGAAGAAACGACAATGCTATCGATATACGCATTACTTCGAAAAGAGTTGCAGATTTTATGAAGGAGAATGGAATAATTTCTCATGCAAAGCTTATTCCAGACTGGATTTTATCTCATGCTCGATACAGCAATGCTTGTATACGAGGACTCTTCGATACGGAAGGATCAATATCATTTAAGCGATATGTTAGTAGAGAAGGAGTAAGGGTTTATAAGCAACTGAATTTTAGAAATACGAATGCTTCTATAATGACGTTTGTTAGGGATAATCTCCTAAGCTTAGGGCTGAAGCCGACATTGACATTGGAAAAATCTTTATATCTAAGTAACGATCAAAGTATTGCAACCTATCGCAGTCTTATTGGATTTAGTAACCCCAAATTACTCAAGAGAAGTATGGTTTCTGACATCGATACTTATAATTCCTTGACTCCTGATCTTATCTAGAGTAGAGTAAAATTATGGAAAAAAATTTTCCAGATGACACATCCTCTACAAATTCTCCACAGGAGCAAAAATTGCCTTCTCAAGGCGAAAGAGAGGACTATCCTCACCAATTTGATTACAATGAAGTAAAAACCCTTCTTTCATGGAGTGCTCCAGGAAGACCTTTCTCCAAAAAAAGCAAACATTATTATTTGAACATCTTAACTATAATGCTTCTTATCCAGATTATTTTATTCCTCTTTGGGCAATATATCTTAATGTTGCTGGTACTAAGTGTAGTGTTCCTTGCTTATGTATTAGGATCAGTTGCCCCAAGGTATTTTCATTACAAAATTACCTCTGAAGGTATTATGGTAGAAGATCATTTTTTTATTTGGGATGAGTTGTACGATTTTTATTTTAAGAGAAAAAATGGTGAGGATGTGCTGATAGTTGGAACTAAGGCGTTTTTTCCAGGAGAACTCATGCTTGTTTTGGGAGAGGTGCATAAAGAGCAGGTAAAATCTATTCTTCTTCCGTATCTTCCCTATCGGGAATATGTCAAACCCACATTTACAGAAAAAGCAGCAGAGTGGATAGAGAAAAATTTTCCTCTTGATAGGCACGAAACACCCTCCCAAGTCTAGTTTTTATTTGCTTCGTATCCTCTAATTGAGTAAAATACACTAGATTGTAATAATTCTCTGCATGCACCCGTAGCTCTCGGCCAGAGGCCGATCGTCCTTTGGACGAAGCTGGAGAGTAGAAGGAGAATTATGTATTATGTGTACTTTGCAAAGAGTTTAAAAAATCTTAAAGTATATGTCGGTTGTACAAGTAAAGAACCGCAAATAAGAGTGAATGAGCATAATACAGGAGCTAATAAATGGAGTAAATATAATGGACCATTTGAATTAATTTATTTTGAGGAATATTTATGTAAGCAAGATGCAGAAAAAAGAGAGAGATTTTACAAAACTGAATTGGGAAAGAGGATAAAATACGCAATAATAAAAGGTCTCTCTCAATAGCAGGCACCCGTAGCTCAGCTGGATAGAGCATCAGATTGCGGATCTGAAGGTCGGTGGTTCGAATCCACTCGGGTGTACAAAAATAAGGAGGGATCGCATAGTGGTTTAGTGCGGCGGTTTCGAAAACCGCTGTCGGAAGTAATTCCGACCGGGAGTTCGAATCTCCCTCCCTCCGCTGTGCCTCCCTTCCTAGTCCACGGTTATTCTAGCGATCAGAAAATAGCGATTGAGATCGCCGATATTTTGATGCACAGGAATCAGAACTGCAGATTTATATTTTAAGTCCCCGTAGCTCAGTTGGATAGAGCATCAGATTCCGGATCTGAGGGTCGGAGGTTCAAATCCTCTCGGGGATGCTCTAGAGCAATTTTATTACTTCTCATATCAGGATTGAGTCATAAGTTCAGGTACGCTATAATGACTCAATCTTTATGAAGTTTGAGTTTTCTGCTGGCGGTGTTGTTTTTAGAAAAAAGCCTTCAATGTCTTTAGGGAAAGCTGAAATTGATGTTCTTCTTGGAAAGCATTCGCAACATCACGGATGGGTCTTTCCCAAAGGTCTAATTGGGGATAAAAAAAAAGGAGAGTCCAAAGAGGAAACAGCACTGCGGGAAGTAAAAGAGGAAACAGGTATCACTGCTCGTATCCTCAGAGAGCTTACTCCTGTTGAGTATTGGTATAAGTGGCAGGGAGAGAAAAGAAAAAAGAAGGTATATTATTTTTTGATGGAATATGTGAGTGGTGATACTCAAGATCACGATTTTGAGATGGAGAGAGTTGAATGGGTACCGATTGACGAAGTAGAGACTAGATTAACGTATCCTTCAGATAAAAAGGTGTGGAGGGAGGCAAAACAATTAATAGAATCTAAACTCTCTTTTTAGTAGAATGTTGGCAGTAAGGAGGTGTCGCCTAGTTGGTCCATGGCGCAGCACTGGAAATGCTGTGAGCCAAAAGCTCACGTGGGTTCGAATCCCACCACCTCCGCATGTTATAGCTTCAGGATGTCGTCTAGCTGTTTGTATGCTATTTAAGAGTTCGTTACTTATCTTCATAATTGTTAGATTCCTATGAAAAAAGCTCCTCGAAATGAGGAGCTTTTTTGCCTGAGAAGACTATATTTTATGCCTTCTTTGTTTTTGTTGCTACTTTAATTTTCTTAGGAGCAGCTTTTTGTACTTTCTTAAAAGTAAGAGTTAAGACACCGTTTTCAAGCTCTGCTTTTGGTTCTTCATCGCTCACTACTCCCTGAGGAAGTCGGAAAGAATAATTGTAGGATTTAGCCATAGAAGACATGAAATATCGGCGCTTATCTTTTTCTTCTGTTTTTTCCTCAGAAGTAGCGCTGATACGCACAACACTATCCTCTACAGAAACATCAATCTTGTCTTCTGGAATTCCAGGAAGAGCTGCTTCGGCGACAATTGAGTCTTCTGTCTCATAGAGGTTGAGTCCTTGTCCAGCAAGTCTTGAGAGTACTGGAAGAGTAGGCAGATCCCAGTCTTCTTCAAGAAATGATTGAAGATTCCAAGGAGTCCATCTAATCAGTGCCATATTTCTCACCTCCTTTCTTGTTTTAAATAAAATATCTTAAAGATATTTTCGTGCTTTACGTAGAAAAGAAATCTTATAACACAGCAATATTAGCACTCTTATAGCATAACTGCTAAAATCCTGTCAAGACACTAAATTACTAGAGGATAATAAAAGAAATGCCTAACACAATAAAGAGAATACCTGCAATTTTTGTAATAATAAATTTTTTGGTTGAGTGAGCAAACAAATTTCCCAGTTTAAGAGCTGTAAATGAGAGAAGTGAGAGTGCTGTAATAGATCCTAAAAATACGAGGAGAGGGTTAAAGCGCGTTGCAAAAAAAACAGTACTCAGTTGTGTTTTATCACCCCATTCTGAGAATAAAATTAGTATAAACCCAGAGATGAAGATATTGCCATTGGTATTATTGGTATTTATTTTATCTTTAGTCTTAAAAAAAGCTTGCATACCAAAAAGAATAAAAAGAGTACCAGAAAATAGCTTCAATAAAATTGGTGGAAAGAGCTTGTTAATTAACTCTCCTGCGAATATGGCAAGTCCGGTGAGGAGGCAAAATGCCAAGATGACACCCAGAAAAAGTTGCTTGTGTTTTTTTGTTTGTGTTGATAAAAGAAGGATTGCAATCTGACTTTTATCAAACATTTCTGCAAGTGCAATTGTTAAAAAGGGGATAAAAAATGATTCCATGTTATTGCTTAAAAAATGTTCCGACTAAATAGGCAAGAGAAGCTGCAACTCCTCCTACTAAGACAATTTCAAAAATTGAGCGAAGGGCACTCTCTCGGGTGATCCTCCAGCGCAAGGCTCCTAAAAGAACAAGTGCAGAAAATGTTGCTAGCAGTGAGTAATAAAATGCTTTATCAAGAGGTACTTGGAGGACATAAGGGACAAGTGGGATAAAGCCAAAAAAGACAAAAGACATAAATGTTGCTAAAGCTGTCAGTACTGGATTTTCCCCCAGCGGATTTGCAAGCTCAAGCTCATCGTTCATCATAAATCTTACCCAATAATCTTCATTGGTCATATATATTTTAGTCAATGTCTCTGCCTGTTCTTTGGTAAATCCACGTGACTGCAAGATATCAATTGTTTCTGCTTTCTCCATTTCAGGATTGGTTTGAATTTCATATCGCTCCTTTGCCTCTTCTGCTCTATATACGTCTTGTTCGGATCTAAGAGAGAGAAAATTTCCCAGTCCCATAGACGCTCCATCAGCGAGAAGATTGGCGATTCCAAAAAGTAGTACAGTAAGAAATGAATAACCTGCTATATTTTGTCCAAGATTTGCTCCTGAGAAACCAGCAACTACAGCAAAGGTCGTCACAATCCCATCATTTCCACCATAAACAATTTCTTTGAGATATGTCTGAAAGGGGGAGGCTTTGTGTTCTTTTTTGAGGTGCTCAATTAATTCTTGTGAACGTTTTGTCATATTTTTATTTTACATTATTAAAAATTAAAAGATACTTTTTAAATTTTTTATCTTTGACAACTTGAATGGCTAAAAGAGAGTTTTTGCATTGTAGTTTACTTTTTGATTGTTGGGGCAATAAATGACAATTTGTAAATTTTTAAACGGCAATTTATTATACTCTTTCTAAAAACGAACCTTTTTAAGAAACGTAGTCTATCCTTTTACATACGAAAGCTTCTCTGTAATCTTACCGTTTTGGACCTTAAATATATCTACTCCGCGTACGTGTCCTGGTTTTCCCTCTTTGTCAACCCAATGGTATACCCAGCGTACAATACAGCGATTACCACAAACGAACATCTCTTCGGTTTCAAAATGAGCTTGAGGGGAGGACTTAAAGAAATTTATCCAAAAATCTTTAATTTTTTCTAATCCCTCAAAACTCTCACCGTCTGGTGGTGGGACAGTGTTCTCAAAAACGCAGTCATTACTCATGAGGCTTATCATTGTCTTAACGTCATGTTGATTAGTAGCATCATTAAACTTTTGAATAACTGTAGTCACATCTTGTTGAGTTAATGTACGCATAATTATTTGTTGAGTTTAAATTCTTGATGGTGATAGATTGCAATAAAAATTATAACTGATTTTCCTCTCTCGCAGCAAATTTTCCAATTCAGAAAACTGGGATTCCAAAAACATCACTAGTCTGTCTCTGTTGTACGTTGATTTTCGTGTGCAGATAAAATATTTCACAGGAGTTCAAAAAAAACCGCTTCTGGCGCCCGCTTCGCGGGACAAAGACAAAAAATTAAATTTCTGCTTCCAAATCGGCTGGCGAGCCTCCCTAGATTAAATTGCTCCTAAATATTCTTTCAGCATCTTTTTTATCGTTTTTCTTCCATAGCCGCTTTTTAAATACTCTTCTCTATTTTTTGCGTCAATCTCATTTAAAAAAGCCTCGTAGAAAATTAATTTGTATGGTCTAAACGGTTTTGTTGCTAAGCTTTTGCCTTCATTATGTTCTTTAAATCTTTTTCTTAAATCTGAAGTATAACCAATATATAAACTATTGTTTTTAGAGCTTTGGAGAATGTAGACATAATACATTGGCGTGGCGTAATAAATTTTTCTTCGAAAAATTTAAACGCCACCGCAGCGTTTAAATTGCTTCGCAATTTATTACGCTGCGGAGGAGACAGGATTCGAACCTGCGCGAGCCCTTTTAGAGGCTCAGAGGCTTAGCATGCCCCCGCAATGGACCAACTATGCGACTCCTCCTGGTAAAAAAGCTTTTATCTATTTCGTTCTAACTCCTTCAGAAATTCATCTACAGTCGTATTTCCTGTATTTTAAATATAATTTTGGATGTTTATTATACCACCCCCAACTTAATCTTTGCTACACTAAAGTCGTGGATTTCTTGAGTATCTTTTTCCCTAAAAAGTGTGTGGGATGCAGTCGTTTTGGCTCATATATTTGCAGTAATTGTTTTTCCTTCATTGAATTTTCTAGAGGTTCAGTATGTGCGGTATGTAGCAAGTCCTCACTTGATGAACGAACACACCCTCTTTGTAGAGGCAGATACGCTATAGATGGTGTCATACCCGCTGTAGTTTATAAAGGAATTATCAAAAGACTTTTGTATCAATTTAAATTTAAACCCTATCTTTTTGATTTGCGAGCAACTATTGCTGATCTTTTTTATGAGAGTCTTATTCAAAATGAGACGTTTATCAATATAGATAAAAAACTTGCTTTTATTTCTTATATCCCCTTGCATGAAACAAAATTTAGGAGTAGAGGATACAATCAGGCAGAGATTCTTGCAAGGGAGCTATCTGACTATCTCTCACTCCCTTTGTTTACTGTACTCAAAAGAGTAAAGAAAACAATTTCACAAGTTGACAAGACTAAAAAGGAGAGAAGAATTAATCTACGAGGTGCTTTTGAGGCTACATCAGAGAAGATTATAAAAGGAAAGACTATTTTTCTTGTTGATGATATTGTAACTTCTGGAGCGACTATAAACGAGGCTGCTAGGACATTAAAAAAAGCAGGTGCAGAAAAAGTTTGGGGTCTTGCCTTTGCTCACGGGGAATAGAGATGGGTATAGTAAAAAGTACGAAATATTTTTGACAAATAAGTTTGAGATATTTACAGAGAATCTACTTTTTAAACGGACTTCAGGATCTCTGAGATTTTTTTAACGAGTAAGAAGTGTAGCGGGAATGGAGTAGAACGTCAAATTCGATCACCGCGTTCATTCCTCTTGTAATAAAAACGCGACTTGCATCTTAAAAGATGTCAAGTCGCATTTAGTCTAGTGGAGATGTCCGGGTATGATCCGGAGTCCGAAAGAGCATCTTCAAAAACATCTACAAGCTTAGTCGATTTTTGTTAGTCATGAAGCTGTTGCCAATCGACAGGTCGAGCTTCATCAAGGTGAAAAAATCCAATAATGACGTCACCAGCGTCATTATTTTAACCCAACTGTGGTTATGCCCAAAGCATTCCGTTGGGAGAATGCAATGGACAGTCGTTCAACCTTTATTATGCAGCAAGTGCATATGCAGGTTGTCCTGCAAAGGAAGAACGAACGCCGTCAGCTGCCTTGAGGGCAAATTGACGGATGCTGCGGATTGAATCGCTAGCATTTATTATTTTGATTCTGTTTTATCGGCTCATTGCCGATCAGCCTATGGCTGACGACTAGGTAATCAAAGTCGGCTTGCAGTTTTTAAGGTACTCGTTTCGTCGAATCAAATCATCCCCCCTTATCTTACGAAGTCTATAAACTTCGTGAGAGAAGGGAGAATATTGATTCTATTATTGAGTCTACACGTTTTTTAGAGCTCTTTGTATCTCTCTCTCAAGATCACGTTTTTTAATTTTCTCTTTTTTATCAAATTTTTTTCTTGGTTTGGCAAGAGCTAGTTCGACCTTGATAAGATTGTTGGTAGTATACATCGCGACAGGCACAATTGTCAAATTAGATCCTTCTGTTTTGCTCTTAAGAGCAATGATCTCCTTTTTATGTAAGAGTAATTTTCTTGTTCGACTTTGATCATAATCAGTGGTGCGTGCAAATTCGTAAGGGAAAATCTTTGCATTCACCAAATATGCCTCACTGCCGATAATTTTAACGAAACTCCCAGTAAGATCAGCATGACCTAAACGTACTGCCTTGACTTCTTGTCCTTGCAGATTGATACCAGCCTCCAAACGCTCAAGAAGTTCATAATCATAGTGTGCTCGTTTATTAATTATTTTCATAGCTAACTCCTCTTAAATGCTTTGTTGGTTAAATTTAGTCTTGCAACATACTTTTAATAATCGAAGTGAATTGAACAAAAATATCTGTGAGGACATGATACTAGAATCAATTATGAATGTAAATAAAGTTGTTAATTTAAAGAAAGTGAATAAAACTTACCCGATGCTAGGAGAAAGGCAGTTTTTTCATCTGATGATAGAGTGACAAATGTTGTCTTTTTTAGAATATCAGCTTGATAAGATGCACGATAATTGCCATCTTTTCCAATTTTCACAAGCATACCAGTTTCTTTATCTAGTACATAGATTGCAGAAAACCCTTCTGCCGTTAGAATAGATGATGGTTTTTTAAGGTTTTGTTCAAGTCCTGTTATTGAAAAGGGATCTTTTTTACCTCTAGTATATTTAGCAATTGATCCATCAGCAAAGAGTATCCATATAGAGCTATCAACAGCGAAGGAGACAGCATTATTTAATGAAGGAGTGTCTTCTTTAAAGTAGCTTGTTTTTACATAGTCTGATGGGGTAGGAACAAATTTGAGAATATCTTTTCCTTTTTCCAGAATATAGAAATTCCCCGAGAAGGTATGCAGTCCTATTGCATTGTCCCAGAAATTATTATTAGTAATCAGCGTTTTTTTAGCACCTGTATCTTTGCTTATTGCAAAGAGAGCTTTATCTGTTAGTACGTAATAATTCTTCTCATCTTCAGTGGCAGCTATAGCACCTTTTGTTTTTAAAAAAAGCGAGAGAAGTGGTGCATCTTTCTCCTTTACTTCTTTTGGTTCAATTCTAAAAGTATTTTCTGTTCCAGTCAGCTTTTCATCAATAAGTTTCTCAAGCTGTGCTAGTTGTTCATATTCTTTTGTACCTTTTTTAAATTTTCCTTGAGCATTTTTAATAGTAGATTTTGCTTTTTGAAAATCTTCGCGTGCTAGCGCTGCATTAAGACTAAGTATGCTTTCTCCTTCATCATATTTTTGTTTTGCTTGGGTGTAAATCTGATTGAAAAGTTGTTTGTTACGTGCATTTTCCTGGTTTGTTTTGAAAAGGTAAATGCTAACGAGAAGAACAATTAACAGAATAACAGCAACTGTCCCATATATTTTACTTTTGTGTGAAAGTCGATGTGATAGCAAAGAAAGACTAGAATAAATAGAGTAGAGCATGTTTGAGTGTTCTTTTGAAGGAATAGCAACTTCGATTTCCTGTGTAGGCTCTTTATCACGTTTCTTTTCTTGTAGTTTTTCTGGGCTTGGTATTGAGAGAGTACTCTCTTCTTCTTGCGATGCATTATCATAATCATCTGAAGTCTCGGAAAGTGCGGGGGGTATTCCTTGTACGCTGATAATGATTGCTGCTGCTCCTCCTTCTTTGATTTCATGCAAGTGAGGAGAGAGTGTCTCTGCAATATCATTTGGAAGTGTATATTCCAGTGCCTCAAGCAGAGTTTTTTCAGGAACAGAAGCAAGGAACTGCTCAGTTTCCAGAATAATGAGATCGTTATTTTTAAGGTATCCAGATGCACTTAGAATCTCTCTTTGAAGAGAAATATCCTTTCTTTCGAGAATTGTCCCAAGTTTTGCATCTCGTTTGAGAAGAATTTTTCCGTTGCCGACTAAAAAGACATAAAGAATAGTGTCTTTACAGTATGCAATAGTTAGACTAAGATGGATAGTATCAGGAAGTTCTTTATAGGTGGTGCTAATTGCTTGTTTAATTGTTGTAAGGTTTTTTTCTTCTAAAGTATAAACTTCTGCTGCCAGTGCGCTAATTAAGTTTTTCCCCAAAACAGGAAGATTTTCCTGTTCTTTTTCATCCTGAGTAGTAAGCGACAAACAAAGAAACAGGCTCCCAGCATTATGAGCTTGAGACCAAGATTGGTTAGTTGGATTAGTAACGATTTTGGCAAAACTCAAATTGGGAATGGGCATTGTCTATAGTATAGCAAGAGCTACAAGAAAAAGCGAAAAAGAGATAATGATATAAAGTAGGGCAATTGTTTGGATAAGCTGAGATCCCTCTGTTTGGTTAATAAGAAGGATTCTTTTAAAAGATCGAATATGGTTAAAGATTATTAAAACAAAGATATTATAAATTCCGATAAGAACAAGAATTATTATTTTCAGCACAAAAGATATTTCGGAATTGGTAAAAATTAGAGATAATGGTATTAAATCATTCATGGCGCGGTTGTACTCTCCTTAGATCATTGATGGTATCGGCAACTAAAGCAGGTTGAGGAATTTTATGGAATTCGAAGTTGGGTTTGAGCCCTTCTGTTTGGAGATTTACATCTCCATAGTTGAGTGTGCTTGCAAGAAGTCCTTGCTGAGAGTACTCAACATCAACAACATCACTAATATTAGTTGAGGCAACATTTTTGGATGTAATATTGTGTATATCTATATCAATTACTCTTTGCTGAGTGACAATGCCGACATTATAAAACCAAATAATAAAATTAAGAAATGCATAGCCGATAACAATAAGATAATAAAACAACGTGAGGATTAGAAGATATTCAAAAGGAATGTCCGTCATTGAAATACCAGATTGAGAAAGGACCATCCATATTCCAAAAGGCAGAAAGGAGAAAAAGACTGCTGGGATAATCCATCCTAGATTAGTAATAAAGTGGCGTCTGAGGAAAAGATAAATTTGTTCATTAGGTTCTTGATTTTCAAATCGGATTCCTTTTGGGAACTTTATCAATGATGAGAAAATATTTTCTTTTTGCTCTGGCGTAGGATGTGTTGTCTCTGAAGTAGTGGCAGCGAATTTTTTCTCTTCAGTGATGTTCAGAGATTCATTTTTAGTTTTGTATTCAGGTTTTGATGCAAGCTCTTCTTTAGAAACAAATAGATCAGGCATAACTTCAGTCGAGAATAAATATTCTGAGTGTTTTATTATATCATTTATTCTTTCGTTTATTTTTTTTCAATATTATAGAAAGCAAATCCACTTTGAGGAATAGATAGGTATCCAGGAGCTCTAAGATTAAAGGCTGTTTTAAAGTTTGTGCCGTTAACTCGTCGTTCTCCTTTGTCGGTCTGGAAAATGACTTCGTTGGTTATTCCATTGCCTTGAATTACCGAAACTCCTGTGACAGTTGTGATTCCGCCCCCATAATTAGCAGAGATTGTTCTTAACTCATCCATGCTGTAAGGATTGCCTCCCCAGCAAGATGTAGTAACTGGTGTGATTCGTCCAGTATCAGCACCGCTTCCGCTTCCATATAGAACATAATACGCGTTTAGAATGTCAGCCATTTCTGATCCTGTAAGCCAGGGGTTGCTTCTGCCGCATTTATCGCTCGATGGGCTATAGCCTTTGGTATACCACGCTTTATAAACCCATGGTGATCCGCCTAGCTTATCGTATGTTTTATCCAAAAAATTACCTCCGCCACTACCATCTGTAGTGTCCCATCCGATAGGCTGAGCAAATCCTCCATGAGTTGATGCATAATAGGTGACTACATCTTCAAGCACTTGTCCTCGCGTTGACTCAACTGCCTGCTTCCACGCATCAGGAGGATTGGAGGCTTTACTATCGTTATATACTTGACATGCCTCAGTTGTACAAATCTCCCGACCCTCTATTTTGTAACGATAAGCATAGGTACGAGCTGCGATTGCTTGTGCTTTCAGAGCTTCAGGATGCCAGGAGGAGGGCATCTCGGCAATTCCTAGAAGATATCTACCTTCAAAGTCCATTTCGCCAAATCCTGCTACTTTTATGGATCCTCCTGTATCTTTGGTTACAGGTTCTTTTCCATAATATGCCTTAAGGATTGTTTTGGCATCTTGTCCAGCTTGAGCTCTACCTTTTGCACCATACTGACTCATGCCTTTACGGTGTGTATGGGCACCGAAGGAAAAAACAGCAAATGATCCTGCTGGAGCTGCTTCGCGAAATCCTTTAATGGACGCATTATAATCATCAGCCAAGTCGCTGTCACCAATTGTGGCAGTAAATCCTCCTGAACGAGCTGAAAGTATCTCGTTCTGCCTTTGTGTAAGTGCAGCAATTTTTGTTGAGACTTCTTTTTGGTATTCTTTTGCTCCTTTAATGATCTGATCAAGCTTTTGACTCTGCTCATCTAATGCAGTTTTAGTTGTGATAAGACGTGCTTGCTCACTCTGGAGTTGTTTTTTTCGCAGTTCAAGGTCACTAAGAGTTAGAGCAATTGTTGTTATTACCTCTTTATCTTGTTCAGCTTTTGCTCGATGGTAAGCTAGTATTTGTGTAATTTCTGTTGCAGATGCAGCTGATAAGAAAACTGCCAAGGGAGAATTATAATGACTACTGATGTAGTATTCTCTTACCGTTTTGTTGAGAAGATTTTCTTTTTCCGCAAGATTTTTGTATCCTTCATCAATACTTTTTTTCTTTTTTTCCATCTCAATTTCTATCAAAGATACTCTTTGTTTTATTCCTGCAATCTGTTGCTCTAAAGATTGTAGTTGTGATTCAAGTGGTTTTGTTGCAGCAATTGATTGATTTAATGCTTGAGTAAGCTCATTTAATTGTTTATTGATATCATCAAGTTCATCAGAATACGTTTTAGGCACATGGGCAAAAAACAATACGACTATAAATACACTCAAAATAAAAAGAAGACGTTTGGGCATCGACTCATTATAGCAAATAATACAAGGATGATCTGTATTGCAAAACGTAAAAATTATGCTACACTCAGAGTTAATTTTACTAAGATAAAGTGCGAGTTAGGAATCATAATTTATGAGTGATCAGCCTTTTCCTACCTTCTCATCTATCTCAGATGAAACATCTCGTCGCAGCAGGGCATTTATCTATGTTGCAGTTTTTCTTCTTTTTATTGGAGGAGCAATATACATAGGAAACCAAATGTTTGGTAATTCAAGCACAAGCAAATTGAGCCCTACGCCTACTCCTCTTAAATCTAGCCCAACTCCTACTCATTTGTCACCAACTCCTCATAAAGAGGAGTCAGGTATATCAACTCCTTCTTCGAATTTGACAACAACTCCTAAACCGACTAAGAAAGCATCAGAGATGGAGAAAATCTCACTTCGTATACAAGTTCTTAATGGAAGTGGTAAAAAAGGAGCTGCTGGTCAAGGAGCAACTCTACTTAGAAACGCTGGATATAATGTTACTTCAGTTGGTAACGCAGAAAGTTTTGATTATGTAAAAACAGTAGTTCAACTTAAGAAAAGCAAGAATCAGTTCAAAGAAACTCTTTTAAAAGATCTTTCTAGATCATATACAGTTGATCCTGCTGTCCAAACACTTGCAGAATCCGCCTCTGTTGATGCTATAGTAATAATAGGATCAGAATAATTTTCTGAAATATTCTCATATTATCCAATTGGAATTTTGTTGTGGAATGAGTGTATTTATCATTTGATAGTGTAGATGTTGAAATTACATATATTTTAAAATTAATATGCTTGATGTACTAACAGTTGGCAACGCTGTCCTTGATGTATTTCTTTCCATCCATGATGAAAATGATCAGATTTCTCTTGATAGTACTTCTCGTAAACTTTGTATACCCTACGGTGAAAAAATACTTGTGGATAAATGTACATTTATGCTGGGAGGAAATGCTACAAATGTAGCTGTTGGTTTAAGACGCTTGGGACTTCGCTGCGCCCTTATGGCTGAGATAGGGATGGATGAATTTTCAGCTAAAATTCTTAACATCTTGCGTAAAGAGGAGGTCGTCACAGATTACATAAAGCGAGGAGAAAAAGAATCATCAATGACTATTGGTATCAATTTTCAAGGAGAAAGAACACTTTTTGTTGAGCACCAGAGTAGAGAACATGATTTTCGTTTTGCTCATATTGAGACATCCTGGATTTACTTAACATCACTGGGCAATAAATGGCATCATGTATATCGAAATGTCAGTGACTATCTTGCATCCCATCCAGAAGTTAAACTTGCATTTAATCCAGGGTCTATCCAATACAAAGAGGGAATTGAATCATTTGCTTATCTTCTTCCTCAGACAAGAGTACTTTTTGTAAATAAAGAGGAGGCTATTCGTCTTGTTAAAATAGACCAATCAATTGAAGAATTACTATTTTCTCTCTCAGAAATGGGAGTAAAGATAGTAGTGATTACTGATGGAAAAAATGGATCGTATGTTTTCTCAGAGGGCAAGATTTATCATCAAGAGAGTATTCCTTGTAAAGTAGTAGAGCGAACTGGTGCTGGAGATGCCTATGCAAGTGGTATGCTGGCAGGCATCATCTATGGTAAAAGTATTCCAGAGTCGATGAAATGGGGAGCTAAGAATGCAGCTTCGGTTATTGAACAGATTGGTGCACAGCAAGGATTACTTTCACTGCAAGAGATGGTAGATAAGGTATGAAAGAGTATTGTAAGCAGTGCATTTGAGCAAATGTTTTTTAACAAAAATGCTAGGGAGAAAAAATAGATGAATAATTTGATTATCATTGGCTCTGACCATAGGGGATTTTCTGCCAAAGAGGCAATTAAAAAGTGGTTAATTGAAAAAAAGTATTCTATTGAGGATATGGGAGCTTTTGAGTATGAGCAAGACGATGATTATGTTGATTATGCGCAAAAAGTAAGCGAAAAGGTGAGCAATACTCAAGGTTCGCTGGGTATTCTTTTTTGTGGAAGTGGTGTAGGAATGTGTGTGGCAGCAAATAAATTTAAGGGAATTCGTGCGGCAGTGGGTATAAGGGAAGATATAGTGAGTGCGGCAAGACATGATGATAATATCAATGTGTTATGCCTTGCAGCAGATTACACGTCTATCGATCAGATGCAAACACTAATCAATAATTTTCTTTCAACACCTTTTGAAGGGGAAGAGCGTTTTGTTCGTCGCTTAAGAAAGATTGAGGAGATTGAGAGATGATTGAGATTATCCCCGGTATTTTGGAAAAAGATTGGGATGCCATAGAGAAGAAAATCCTTCAAGTTAAATCTTTTGCACCAGCAATCCATATAGATTTAATTGATGGAGTATTTGCTCCTAATACTTCTTTTATGAATCCAGAGCCATTTAGACGCTACTCACACGATGTGTTATTTGAACTACATTTGATGGTAGAAGATCCGCTGCAGTATGTAGAAAAATGGGGAAAAGCAGGTTTTCGTCGTTTTCTAGGACATGTGGAGATGATGCCAGACCAAGAAGCATTTCTTAAGAGCGCAAGAAAGTTTGGAGAAGCTGGTTTAGCGCTAAATAATACAACGGCATTATCAGCTCTTAAAGTGCCGCTTGAGTCTTTTGATGTACTTTTAGTGATGACAGTAAAGGCGGGATTTTCTGGTCAGTCTTTTCAGAAAGAACAACTTTCAAAATTACGAGAAATTGCGTCTCAGACGAATATTCCAGTAGAGGTTGATGGAGGGATTAATGAGATGACGATTAAGGATGTTTGTGCTGAGGGAGCCAAACGAGTTGTTACAACATCGTTTCTTTTTTCATCGGATCCTAGAAAACAGTACGAGATTTTACTCAAAAGCCTTCCTATCTTCTCACAGTGACTGTAGGAGTTGTAAAGACTCTGCAGTAATTTTTTTCAGTTCCTTTTAAAAAGTATTCATATCTTCCATTACATGGTATGGCCACAACGTCATCAGGAATTGATTGTTTGTGGTCTGGCTTGCCTTCAAGAAGCATTGTCATAATCCGATGCCAAATAGGGGCAGCACCTGTTATTCCTGATGCCAGTGTTGGGCTCATGGGTGAATTATCATTGTTGCCGACCCAGACCGTAACCACATAGTCAGGGGTATATCCTATTGCCCAATTGTCACGTTTATAGTCAGAAGTTCCTGTTTTAACAGAGACAGTATGACCTGGTATAACAAGAGGAGATGATGTACCAAACGCAAGAGAGCGTGCAGAGTTATCAGCAAGTATATCTGAAATAATAAATGCGACTCCTTCTTTAAGAACTTGACGAGAGAAAATATGTTTTTTTTCTTCTAATGTGTATCCTCGGGAGGTTGTTATCTTAAAAATTGGATTTAGATCAACTCGATGACCCAAATTGGCGAGTGTTCCGTTAACGGTTGCCATATCAAGCATCGTTACCTCAGCTGCTCCTAGTGTAAGAGAGAGTCCGTAGTCATCCTTATCCCATGTTGTTATACCCATGTCACGACCTAGTCGTACCATTGTCTGAACCCCAATCTGTTGCAGTGTTTTTACAGCAGGGAGATTCAGTGAGCTTGCCAGTGCAGTTCGCAGAGTTACAGGACCTCTGTATTTCCCGTCATAGTTTACTGGTGTATAAGATGTTCCTCCTGCGCTGATGAAGGAGGCAGGTGTGTCTTGGAGAATACTTGTTGTGGTATATCCCTGGGAAAGTGCTGCACTGTAAGTAATAACTTTTACTGTTGATCCAGGCTGTTGGAGTGAGGTTGTAATATTAACATTTCCGCCATTGGGATCTGAAAAATCTTTACTTCCTACCATGACAAGGATATCGCCGTTTTTTGGATTGGTTACAAGTGCCGCACCATTCGTAAGATTAAGATATTGAGCTTTGTCGACTTCTTCAGCCACTATTTTTTCAACTTTTTCTTGCAGTTTGAAATCAAGAGTAGTAATAACATGCAATCCTCCTTTCTCAACCATTGCTAGACCATACTTTTTCACAAGGAAGTCTTTTACATAATTTACAAAGTGTGGAGCACGGAAGGCTACTTGTGGCTCTCTGAAGGATAATTTCTGTTTTAAGGCTTCATCTGCCTGTTTTTTGGTTATATATCCAAGCGAGACCATCCTTTTGAGAACCTCTTTTTGACGATTTTTCCATTTTGTTGGATCTGAACTATAGGGAGAATAGAGGGTAGGTGCAGCGGTGATTCCCGCCAAAAATGCACTTTCGGCAAGGTTCAGATCTTTTACTTCTTTGTTAAAGTAAACTTCAGATGCCGCTTCAACTCCCCACGCTGTTCCACCATAGGGAACTTGATTAAAATACATCTCAAGAATCTGCTCTTTGGTATATATACGCTCAGCCCAGAACGCGAGAATGATTTCTTTTATTTTTCTTTCCCAGCTTTTTTCAGGTGTAAGCATTGACGATTTGATTAGTTGTTGTGTTATTGTTGATCCACCTTGAAGGATTCCTTTTTGTGTCGTATTTTCCTTTAATGCACGAATAATAGATGCTATATCAAATCCTGGATGGTTATAAAAATTTTTATCTTCAATGGCAAGGGTTGCTTGCTGAAGATATTTAGGAATTTGTGATAGAGGAACAAGTGTTCGATTCTGTGAGGCATAGATCTCATACAGAAGAATGCCATTTCTATCAAAAATTTTTGTCGTTTGCGGTATTTGTCTGGTTGTTAACTCACGGGGATGAGGCAAATCTTGAAGAAAAATATAAACAAGCAAGGGAAAGAAAATAAAAAGAAAAGAGAATACAACTCCGATCAAAAAATATTTTAATTTATTAAGTACAGGAATGGGCAGAGTATATAAAACAAGTTTTTTTCTTGCCGTCTTCTTTTTTATTGACAGATTTTGCAGGAATTTTTGTTTTCTCTTATAGAAGGTAGTAAAAATAGCTTGAAGAAATTTAATAATTGCTTTAATTAATTTACTTAGGCTAATTCCAACATAAACGCTGATTTGTCCTATCCCTGCAAACAGTTTCAAAAAGATTTGTAATAACAGAGAAAAAACTGCGATAAGGCTATCGCCAAGACTAATAATGCCAAGTGTGATCCCTGCAAGCAAATACAAAATTAGTTTCATTGGTTATGATCCTTTTAATTTGATGTTGGGTTGATTTAATAAGCTCAACTTTTGGGAGCAAAGTTGGCAAGATTATACTAAAGGCCTTGTTTGTTGAAAAGAAGTAAAAAAGATGATTTATAACTCCTGCATTTCTGAGGTAAGTTCTGCAGTATCAGCTGTGGGATCCTCAATCATTATTGATTGAACTTCTTTCTCTTCCTCAGAGGAAGGAGTGGGTGTAGGAATAGAAGTAGCGGAGGGTATTCTAGTTGGTATGAGAGTAGATTGTTGCTGTAGCGTTGACTCCTGTTTTGCTGATCTAAAGACGATAATTAGGGTGAGAAAGACAAGAATTGCGACAAGCATAATAATGCCTACTATTAAAAACAGTGATTTTTTATTTGCGCTATCGTTAGGTACATTTGGGGTTTGAATTGGCTGAATTGGCTGAGACAATGGAGGTAATCCTTGTTGGGGAACAGACTGAGGATTTACTGGTTGTTGTGGTACTTGTGTTTGAACTTGTTGATTTTGATTTGGATCCATAGATTATTTATAGTTTAGCAGAATTAGTTGCTGGTGCACTACGAGATTGATTTTTTAATTTTGCGACTTCCCGTGCTGCTTCAAGAACGCTTTGTCTTGCGTTAATGACATTTTGGTATGTAGTTTTCAAGTCCTCAAGAAGTGTTTTAATAGTTTGTCCGACAGTCTCTTTGAGATTTGACTCGTCTTGAATCTCAATGACATACTCTTTTTCACTTTGAGCAGAAACACTTGCTTTGGCAGAAAGAAGGTTAGCGTATGCATCTGCAATTGCTTTATCAGCTTGTGTAGTATCATAACCTTGTTGCTTACTTATCGCTGCTTTAGAGGCTACTTTATCCAAAATAGCTGTTAATTTTGTGAGATGATTATTCATACTGGTTGTTCTTCGGGAATTAATCATGCTGATTTTTTCATCAATTCGTGTTAGCGCTCCTTGCTTTTTGGTATCTTTAATCTGAGCTATCTTTTCTTTAAATTCTTCGCGTTTTTGTTTAAACATTGATTGCATTTGTTGTTTTTCTTCTCGCATCTGCTGTTTCATATTTTGTAGCGGTCTTTCTTTATTTTGGGTAGGTGATGTGGTAGGAGGTATCTGTGCTTTTGCTAAACTTGGGGAGATTAGGAAAAAGAAGATAAGAATGGTAGAGAATATAATCTTGCGCATGTATTTTTATACTAAAAGACGCATTACTACTTGTCAAGGAGTCGGCGAAGGAGAAGGATGAGGGCAGGTAACACAATATCTGTTTTGTAGAGGGTCAGTAACAACAATCTCCGTCCTTTCTTCAATATTCTCTATTTGTCCTGGTTTTGCTAGATCATTGGTTGTTTTATCAATCCAAACTTTTTGTCTGCCTGGATCAACTTTTTTGGGCTCTTGTCCTTTAATAAAATATTCAAATTTTGTTGGGCAACGATCTGGTGTTCCCTCAGGTGGGGGCAGAAGTCCTGAGTAAGTGCACACGTGACGTCCTACGATATCAACAGGACGAGCTAGTGCTTTTACTGGTTTTTCAGAAATAAGATAGGACATTAAATCGTGCCAAATTGGTGCTGCTCCTGTAACTCCTGAGACAAGTCCGCTCATAGGTTTATTGTTACTATTGCCTACCCATACAGCAACTAGATAATCGGGTGTATAGCCAATTGTCCAGTTGTCTCTGAGATCATTTGTCGTTCCTGTTTTGACTGATACAGGATAATTTCCAATTCTCAGTTCTGAATTAGTTCCAAATGCTTGTGATCTGGCGTTATTGTCCTTTAAAATATCGGAGATAATAAATGCCACTCCTGAGGGGAGCACTTTTTCACCAAAGATAGGACTGCTAGGCGGAGTGTACTCTTCTAAAATTTTTCCATTTTTATCAACCACTTTGAGAATTGGATGGAGGTCTATTCTATAGCCTCCGTTGGCAAATACCCCAAATGCAGTTGCCATCTCAAGCATTGTTACTTCCCCTCCGCCAAGTGTGAGAGATAAACCGTAGCGTTGTGGATCTTGAAATGATTTAATCCCCATAGCCGATGCAGTTGCGATCATTGCTTCAATACCATTAAGCTTGAGCATTTGAACTGCTGGGATATTCAGTGAGTTTGCAAGTGCTTCACGCATAAGAACAGGTCCTCTGAACTTGCCGTCGTAGTTTCTAGGACAGTAGGGGCTCTGTCCTGGATTGGGAAAGCATACTGGTTGATCAATAAAAACGGTAGCCGCATGATATCCTTTGAGTAATCCCACAGCATAGTTGATAGGTTTAATTGATGATCCGGGTTGTCTTTGAGAGAGAGTAATATTTACTTTTCCATCTATTGATTCATCAAAATAATCTTTACTCCCAACCATCGCCAAAATCTCGCCTGTTCCAGGACGAGTTATCAAAGCAGCGCCATTGGAGACATTAAGCCTTTTTATCTTCTCAATTTCGGCAGCAACAGTTGCCTGAGCTCTTTCTTGTAATGTCAAATCTAGGCTAGTTGTGACTTTCAAACCCCCTTGTTCAACTGTTTTAATTCCGTATTTATCAACCAGGAGGTCTTTTACATAAAAAACAAAATGGGGAGCAAGGATCGGGTCTTTCAGTTTTTTGTATTGGATGTTTTCCTTTTCTGCTGCTTCGCGTTCTTTTTTTGTGATATAACCTTCTCTCTCCATTGCTAAAAGAATTTCTTTTTGTCTTTTTTTAGCAAGATCAGGATAAGCTCCAAATGGTGAATAAGTTGTGGGAGATTCTGGAAGTCCAGCAAGAAGCGCACTCTCTGCAAGCGTTAATTCCCGCGCACTTTTGCCAAAGTAGGTCTGAGCTGCTGCTTCTACCCCATAGGCTGTGCCACCATAAGGAACTTGATTAAGATACATCTCCAGTATTTTATCTTTGGAATAGATTATCTCAGTTGCAAATGCGAGAAGAATTTCTTTTAGTTTTCTTTTAATTGTTCTCTCAGGTGTAAGGAGACTTGTTTTGACAAGCTGTTGTGTAAGGGTTGATCCTCCTTGAAGCTCTTTTTTGAAGATTGTGGCATAAGCGGCTCTGACTATCCCTTTGATGTCAATTGCGCCGTGTTTATAGAAGTTTTTATCCTCAATAGCAATTGTTGCATACTGGAGGTGTTTGGGAATTTGGGAAAGTGGAATAAAGCTCTGGTTTTTATCAGAATAAATAGTATAAAGCAGCTTGCCATTGCGGTCATAAATTTTTGTAGATTGAGGAATATTATCACTTGCAAGACGGGTAGGTGAAGGCAAGTCTTTAAATAAATAGATAAAGACTGCTACTAAAATGATAACTGCTATACCAGCACCTATAAATAATTTCAATAGTTTTTTGGATGAAAATTTCTTCCTTATTTGCTGTTTTTTCATGTGACTATGATAGCATTTAGGAGCAAACTCGACAATCAAGCCTCATAGAAAGAGAGTAGAAAGTAGCGTATAATGTTTCAGATGGAAGTTGTTTTTTTGGCAGTACAGCAATTACTACAGACAGTTTTCGCAGCACTTGATCCGCAAAGATTTGGTATTACTCTTTTAGATCTTCTTATACTTTCCATAATTGCATTTTATGCATATGAAGGATATATGGTAGGATTTACCATTGCCTTTTTGGATCTTACAAGTTTTGTTTTGTCTTTTCTTTTAGCGCTTAGCCTCTATGATAACGTTGGAAAAGTTTTAGTTGAGGTATTGGCAATGCCTTTAGGATTTGCCAATGCAACTGGATTTTTTCTTGTCGCTTTATTAAGTGAGATTTTAATCAATATCTTTTTGCGACGCATGGTTGCTTACTTTCCTCGTTTTTCTCATGAATCAGCAATAAATAGAATTTATGAGAAGATTTATCACTTTCTTGGTATACTACCTGGCGTTGCCTCTGCACTTCTTGTTCTATCATTTCTTCTAGCACTGGTTATTGCACTTCCCACATCCTCATATCTGAAAAGGCTAGTTACAGAGTCTAAAGTGGGGGGGAGATTAGTCATGCATACATCTAGTTTGGAGAGCACTTTAAATAACATTTTTGGAGAAGCTATCCATGATACATTAAATGTCATTACCATTAAACCTCAGAGTGAGGAGACAGTTAATCTTCATTTTACAGTTTCATCTCCAACTATTGATCAGCAGGCAGAGGAGGCAATGTTAGAGTTAGTGAACAAGGAGAGGATAAGTAGAGGACTTTTGCCCTTGAGAATGGATTTTAACTTACGCAAACTAGCTCGAGATTATGCACAAGATATGTTGCAGAGAGGATACTTCTCCCATTATAGCCTTGAGGGTCTATCTCCTTTTGATCGTATGATTCAATATGGCATAGAGTTTACTACAGCTGGGGAGAATCTTGCACTTGCTCCTAGTGTCCAACTTGCGCATCAGGGACTGATGAAGAGTCCAGGGCATAGAGCCAATATCCTCTCTCCTCATTTTCAAAAAGTAGGCATAGGAGTTATGGATGGAGGAATTTATGGAAAAATGTTTGTTCAAGAATTTACAGACTAGTTATTCCCTCTAAGAAATTGTATTTTTAGTGTAAGAGAGATTGCTGCTAAATTGCACACTCTCCTACAGAGCAAAGAAGATAAGTATTCCTATTATTGCTAAGAAAATTCCTCCCATAATAGTTATTGGCGTAACTGCGCTGCCGGGTTGTGCCATGGTTGGTGTTGGGGTATCAATTTGAGGTGAAATTATTGGAGTTGATGTGGGCGTTGGAGTAGGTGTTTGGGTGGGTGTTGGTGTTGCTACCATTTGAGTAGGGGTTGGAGTTGCAGTAGGTGTTGGTGTCGCTGTTGGAGTCGGACTAGGAGTTGGTGTGGGAGTAGGTGTCGGCAATGGACCACCAAGAGGAGGGGTAGGAGTAGAAGTGGGTGTTGGAGTAGGTTGCTCGCTAAGAGTAGGAGTTGGAGTGGGAGGCACAGAGCATGTGGTTACAGCATCTCCTGTTGGCCCCTCTCCACAAGAATTAACAGCATTAACAATACATTGATAAGTTTTATTTTGTTCAACAATAAATGTGACGTGTGTAACAGGAGCATCAACATCACCTTCATCAATAATCGCTCCGGTATTACTCTCAATAATTTTGTAATGATAACTAGTTGCTCCATCAACTGCATCCCATTCACATATTGCTTGATTGGCAATACATGCTGGAGGCGTGGGAGTAGGAGTGGGAGTGATTTCCTCTGCTCGTTGTCGAATGTCTTGTTCTTTTTGTGATAAATAGACGACAAGCCCTACTCCCACAAGAAGTAGGATACTGATTATTATTCCAATAAATAATTTTTTATTTATTTTCATAATTCTTCCTCAAAACAATTTGGACATCTAATTCGTACATTAATAACCTGCTGTGGTACTGGACAACTGCTAGGTGTTGGTGTTGCGGTTGGAGTCGGAGTGGGTGTTGGAGTTGGTGTTGGGGGTGGTCCGCCAATAGGAGGTGTAGGAGAAAGTGTTGGAGTAGGAGTTGAAGTGGGTGTTGGTGTGGGAGTAGGTGTTTGGGTGGGTGTTGGTGTTGGAATTATGGGTTTGCACACAGGGATAATATGATAGTAGCCATCAATGTATTTTTTAAGACCTGAGTAGTAATTTCCTGGTGTAAAAGATGGAAGGATACTTCCCTCAAAGACATCTGTCTGCCAGGCACAATCAGGAAGTGTTACTTCAAAATAAACTGTTTTTCCCGGGGAAAGCTCATAGGAGACTGCACTAAAGATAGTCTGTGTCCAAATCCAATTATACTCCTCAGGGCATTCCTCAGGAGTACAAGAAGGATAGGGATTAGGGTAGGGATAGTATGCTTTGTAGGATGCCATTCCCACTGTGCGGGTCGTGCTGCCATTGTTGGTTATTTTTCCATATGTTTTGCCATTGACGGGCTTGTCCATCACGCACCCATCTAGACCTGGAACAAGTTTGGCATTTTGGTAGCAATAGCTGTCTTGAAAATCTGTAGGCTTACTTGTTGATGCCTTGCCAATGTTATAAGTTGGGGTATCTGAGATAGTGTATTCTAGAGTCAGTTGATTATTATCATAGAGTGATTGTCCTTCTGTTGCGAATTTATTGTAATTGATAAAAGCGCGTGCGATATATTTGCCTGGAGTTGATTTGCGAAAAGAAAACGATTTAGTAAAACGTGATTGTGAAGAAGATCCATAGATAGAAGAGTAGGTAAACTTTGCACCAGCAGCGAACTCTCCATTTTTCATGATAATATCCACACCCTCATCAGATCCAAAAGAAGCAGTAGTTGCTTTATCAGAGTAAATGGCAGTGTAAGTAAATCCATCAGTTGATTCAGCTTTTTCTCCTCCTTGATTTTTGAGGGTGATCTGCACATAAATATCTTCATTTTTATTAAAAACACTTTTGACATTTCCTCCTGCATCGGTTAGTTGTAAGCTTTCAACCACAAGATCTGGCTCTGTTGCTGCTTGTTGACGAATATTTTGTCTTTGTTGGACTAGAAATACAGCAAGTGGTATGCCAACTAGAAGGGTTAAAAAAATGATGAATGAAATAATAATTTTTAATAAATTCACTTCTTTATCCATCATAAGTAAAAATGCTGTTCATCGTCAACTTAAGCTGCAATTTTAAATCGAGGTCAGAGCAAATTATGCTTTCTTAGAAAATAAAGCTAGAAGGAATTGGGATTTGAGAAATCTTGATAATATGATATTTGAGACATGTAAGGTTTGAAAAAATTGGATTATAGAAAAATCAAAAATTATCAATGCAACAATTTTTATATTATTCTTCATATCCTAAGTCAAAATAGAACTTTTTCATCTTACTTCTTAGATCCGATTTTGTATTTAAAATAAATATAGTGTATACTCTATATAGTTATATAGTCTTATAACACTTGTACGCTACTCTTAATAAGAGTTACCATTTTAAAATGGGTATTTTAAACAAAGAAAATATACATTCTCAGAAAGTGTCTTCGGCTCGTGAAGAAGTTAAGAAAATGATCGAGCAATCTCCAACAAGACAAGAAGTTGATGATAAATTAACAATTGCTAATCTTGAAGAGAGTCTTAATGAATCGAAAAGAAAATTAAATAGAAGAACATTTGTCGCTGGAGCAACAGGAATTGCAGCTGGTGCTATTACAAGTATTTTTGTTAAAAAAAGTTTTGAAGATAATTCTGTTGACCAACGCTCACAAGATTCTATAAATAGTGAAACGAGCCCCTTTGAAAACACTCTAAATCCTGACTCTCAGCTTGGAGAGAATCTTGCTCACGCAGTTGATTTTAAATGGAGAATAGCGATTCCATATGAGAGTGCTCAGAATACTGTAGATGTAACCGTAAGAAGTGATGGGATTAATATTCCTGAGAAGTTATCGCTAAGATCAGGTGAAAAACCCGATATAAATACCCCAATGTTTGTGGGTCCAGATAAAAAATTATATTGTTATCTCTATGGAATACCAACCAATAATAGTGGAAGCGTAGAAGTAAGTATAGGAGAGGGTAAGTATAATGTTTCTCTTAAGAGTATAGTTCCAGAAGTGGGCGATCGAACAGGATTGTTTTTACTTGAAGAAGAGATTCCAACTCCAAAAGATAGTGTCCTTCTAAATACAAATGAAGTTTTAGAAGACGCTGAAATATTGCTTCCTAATGAAAGTAAGCTTACTGTATGGATACCAGCACTAGCTTTTCCCGGCACATCGGTTGTAACTGATGATCGGATTGGTATTGTCTTGTCGCAAGAGCTGATTTTTCAAGAGAATCTTTTAACGTCGGAGTTACCTTATCTTTTGGGTAGAAGTATATTACCAATATATTTTTCACCTAGTGCACAGAAAAGCGTAAAGCCAGGTATATTGAAAAAAATAGGAGATTTTATCGAAACATACCAGTCACAAACAACAATAGGACAACTTAAAGCAAATGGTGCTGAATTAAATGACGAAGGCCAAATTATTAGTTATCCTTCTTATCTTAAAGCTTTACAGGTTGCTTCGTATGATTCAAGTTTTACCAAAGCAGGTAAAGGAAATTCAAGTTCAAGTATTGAAGATGTCAATGATTTATTTGCACAAATGTACACAATTACATCTAATACAGAATATCTTCAAAAGTTTGCTACATGGTTTGATAATACTGATTCAATTCAACGCGCATTTACAGTTCCGCTATTGCAAAAGTATGCTTCTCTGCTAGAAATTATACATGAAGGTAATAAGAAAAATAATGCCTATAAAAACATTAGAGAATTTTTAGTAGCACGAAGAATTGATAATAGAAATTATAATTCAAATCAGAGATCGATTACACCATAACTATCTAAATTTGGTTTCTCAATCAGGAGCTTATTTTTTAACGTATTAATAGCTAAATTTTATATCTCTCTAAATCTCACATTACAAAATATCTTGTAGTTCATTTTCCCTATTCTTTACTTTTCTTTAAAAGAAGCGTAAACTTTTGTTAAAACAATTATGTTTTTAAATAAAAATGTAATTTACGTAATGTTATTAACAATATTTATCTCCTTTGTTGTGATTCTTACGAATTTAATATTTGCAAATAAAGAATTTCAGATTAAAAATCATTCTAAAAAACTTAATTTATCATGGAAATATAATGAAAAACTAATTTCTTGCTTAAAAGAAATTAGTATACAAAAACAAAAGCCTTTAAAGAGAATAGTTTTAATTATAGAAGATACGAATTTGCAAACACCTTTTGCAAAAACTATATATGAAGAAAAAAAACAACTTCTTAAAATCACATTATATCTTCCAGATTCACTTTTAATTAAAAAGAATAATGTTGCGTATGCAAGAGCTGTTTATACAAATCTTACTTTTTCCTTAATGGAACATTATAAAAGTCAAGATCAACAGGGTTGTTTATATGAAGAATATCTGGAAACAAGAAATAACCCAAAACAATATTTTAATATCTCTTTAAAATGAAAGAATGAAAGATTTTCTTTATAAAAAATGCATTTTCTTACTTATTGTTATACTCGGTATAACCTTACTTATTTTAGGTAATAAAAAAAGTTTTGCTCAAATTTGTTCTACATATTGCAATGAACAGTATGGTCTTCCTACATCTCCTGTTTGCGCCTATGTCATTGATTGTAATGGTACTACAATATGTAGTGCTGGTCGCAGTTGTATAGGCGCAGAATGTGTATATTGTCCTTCTCCTTCCGGTGGTGGAGCTCCCCCTGATGGTGGTTATGGGGATGGTGGGTACAACTCCCCGTATAACGGTACGTATTTGCCAGATTTCAGGGTTACATCAGTTGGGGTGAGGAATAGGAATGGAAATACGCAGTCGTACTTTGTGGCGGATTCTTCTGAGTATAATATAGATGGTGATCCGATATATGTGGATGTGGATATCTTGAATGATGGTAATGCCTATCCTGATACTTCCTCCAGGCATGCTGTGTATAAGGATGTGAATGCATATAATAATGGTTCGGCATCAATGTATATAGACTCCTCTAATAACTGGCCACCAGGTTTTACCGCTACTTATCAGTCGTGGCCTGGGGGTGTAAGGAGTGATCGGTTTACTAATCAGTTTTTTAAGCAGACTAATGCTGGAAGGTATAGGGTGTATGTGAAAGCCAATTACAATAATGCGGTATCAGAGTGGAATTATTCTAATAACACAGGGTCTAGCGCTATTTATGAGGTCAGATCATCAATTTTTGGTTGGGTGTGTTGGAGTTTGAATGAGGATGCTCAGTGTGATGATGCTAGTGGTAGTACACCAGCTGATCCTCTGGTGAGTAATATTCGGATCACATTGTATAAGGATAATAATAATAACTATGGTACGTTGGTGGCCACAGATACTACAGTGCAGACTTCTAATTGGAATAGGAGTTATGCGTTTGATAATCTGAGTGCTGGAGATTATCTGGTGAGGTGGGATGATCCCAACTGGCTGCCTATCTCCTCCCAAGCTAGGACAGACACACTTGGTCCGCATACTAGGATCAGGTTTGCAGTGAAGCCAGCGTATAGACTGTGGGGTTATGTGTTTGTGGATAATGATCGGGATGGTGTTAGGGATAGTAATGAGACAGTTGGTTTTTCGGGTGTTACAGTTAGTTTGAGTGGTCAGGTGAGTAGGACGACAACAACAGATGTAGATGGGATGTATGAGTTTACCTCTCTTCCGCGGGGGGAGTATACGATCACGATTACTGAGCCTAATGGTTACAAGGCGTATCCCTCAGTGAGTAAGCAGCAGACTATTATTCAGAATGAGACTCAGAGGAACTGGAGGAATGATTTTGG
>FWPU01003723.1_pt1 | contig 37456 bp, 37 predicted proteins | sample 2228361 | NCBI WGS metagenome assembly FWPU01 (sample SAMEA103939777, study PRJEB20133) | metagenome
GGTTCACCCGTTGTCACCCCCTGCCTGTTGTCCGAAATGGCCGCTCAGAGGGACTTACAAAGCTTGTCCGCTGCGCGGGCTTCCATCTGCTGAGCCGATGGCCTCTAGCCATCGGCGAGGCCGGGCCTGAGTCGCCCACGGGCAAGGACCTGCGTTTTGTACTGAGAACTACACGAAGGACACAAAGGTAACCTTAGTGTCCTTCGTGTCCTTCGTGGTTTTTGGTTCCGGCTTGTCCGGGTTAGGGCTTGGGAAATGAAATGCCCCATCTGTAACACCGAAAACGCCGCCGAAGCAGCGAGTTGTCAAAAGTGCGGCTTCAGCCTCAGCCTGGGACAGCAGGCAGCGTGGCCGGAACTCCCGCGAGTCGAGTTCCCCACACCGGCCGAGATGCCCGCGTGGCCGGAAACGCCAGCCATCGAGGGAATCCCCGTATCATCTCCGTTTGCTCGTGGGGAAGAACCTGCTGTTAGCCGGGCCCAGACCGAGCCGGAAGTGCTAACGGTGGGTGAACCGTCTCCACCGCAACCGCAGCCTTCCAACAACGAACTGGCGCGTGAGCACATCGCCAGGGGCTTGGAGGCATTCAAAAAAGGGCTGCTCGACCAGGCGCTGTGGGAGTTTGAGCAGGCGCGCGCCCTGGCGGATAGCGAGGAGATCATCCGCAGTGCGCAGTCGCAACTGGACGCGCTGCGCACAAAAGCAGCAACCGTGGTCTCGCCAGAACGGCTGCGCCCCACCCGCAAGCCGGTGTCGGCCCCCGTTCCAACCCCATCCGTGTCTCAGATTGACAGCAGTGCCCTGATGTCGGCATTGCGTGTCGGCCTATTCGCGGGCCTGGTAGCCGGCTTCATCGTCGCCATCACCGGCAGCGCCGCACTGTGCCTGGGCTTCTTGCTCGGCCCGGCTGCCGGGTTCGTCGCCGGGTGGTCGGTTGCCGGCACCAATAAACGACCCGTGGACGGCATCCTCGCCGCAATGGCGGGTAGCGTGGCCGGCCTAGGAGTTGCCGTCGGCCAATGGATCGGCTCGCAGGGGGCGTCTCGCACAGATGCCGAAACACTTCAGGCGCTGTCCTGCTTCATGGGATTCATCCACATCATCCTGGCAGCATTCACCGGCGCGCTCGGATGGAAAACAAAACGCCAGTGACCCCATACCAACCAACTAACCAACCATGACCACCCACCTCTGCATCCACGGCCACTTTTACCAGCCCCCGCGGATGAACCCCTTTACCGGCCGCATCCCGCGGGAGCCTGACGCAGCGCCCTACGCCAACTGGAACGAGCGGATTGCCGCTGAATGCTATACACCCAACACCGAGGCTGGCAACTTTGAGCGCATCAGTTTCAACTTGGGCGGCACATTGGCCCACTGGCTGGACGAGCATGCCCACGACACCTACGCCCGCATCGTCGCTGCCGAAAACGCCTATCGTCAAGCCCACGGCGCAAGTAACGGGCTGGCCCAGCCGGTACATCACACTATCCTGCCGCTGGCCCGCCACCGCGACAAGATCTGTCAGGTGCGCTGGGGACTTGCCAGTTTCACCCATCGCTTCGGACACCGTCCCCAGGGCATCTGGTTGCCGGAGATGGCGGTGGATTATGAGACGCTGGAGATTCTAGAGGCGGAAGGGCTGCGCTTTACCATCCTCACCGACGAGCAGGTGCGCGGCGATCTGGAAGCGGGAGCAGGCCCTTACCGCGTGCGGCTTTCCAGGAGGCGCGAGATCGCGGTGTTTGTGCGTGACCGCGGGCTTTCCAACGCGCTTGCTTTTGGAATGCCTGATCCGGTCCACACGGATGCCTGGCTGGCTGAGCAGATGGGGCGATACCGGCAGCAGGACAAGTTGGTTCTGATCGCCACCGATGGCGAGACCTTCGGCCATCATCATCGGCAGGGAGTGGAGGTACTCAGACGCATCCTGGACGGTGAAAAGGCCCACGGTTACACACTTACCACGCTGGAACTCTATCTCCGCGAGAACCCGCCGGAAGCCGAGTTGGAAGTGATCGAAAACACGGCTTGGAGTTGCACCCATCGGCTGAGCCGGTGGGTCACCGGCTGTGATTGCACCCCTGGCGACAGCCGCTGGAAGTGCGCATTGCGCCGCGCATTGGACAACCTGGCGAGCGAACTGGATGCCGTCTACGCCCATGAAGCCGAGCGGCTGGGGATAGACCCGTGGGCCCTGCGAGATGACTATGTGGCTGTAGTACTGGGCCGGGTAAGCGGGCAAGGTCTGCTGGCGGAGCACGAGTTGAGTCATCTCAGTACCCGCGACGCCCAACGGCTGCTGTGGATGCTGGAAGCCCAGTTTTTCCGCCAGCGCATGTACGCCAGTTGCGCCTTCTTCTTCGAAGACCTCGACCGGCTCGAACCGCGTTACGCCATTGCCAACGCCGTGCGCGCGATGGCGCTCACCCACTACGCCACACGCGACGATCTGTGTCGTGGCTTTCGCCGTGATCTCAAGATCGCCGTCAGCGGACGCACCGGACGCACCGGGGCCGACATCCTCGACGATGTACTGGAGAAGGCGGATGTATGAGCCCATCCAAAGCCCTGCCCTATTCTGATATTGACCTTTCCCGTTGGCGCGAGTACGACCACGTGCTGACCGACAGCCTGTGGATCATCGAGGGCCGTGACCGCACCGGCGGCCACCGGCTCGATTACCACGGCAACTTTATCCCCCAGATCGCCACCCAAACCTTCCTGCGCTACACAAAAGAGAACGACATCGTGCTCGATCTGTTTCTCGGCTCGGGCACCTCAGCCATCGAGGCGGCGCGTCTGAAGCGGCGGTTCGTCGGCGTCGAACTCAAACCCGAATTGGTGGAGTATGTGCGGGCGAAGGTGGGTAGGGCAAATTGCGCCCATGCGGAGCGTGGGACATTCGCCCTACTGCAAGGCGATTCAACCCGGCCAGAGACGGCGGCGCGGGTGCGTGAAGCACTCGCCGTGATGGACGCCGAATACGCCCAACTTCTGGTGCTGCACCCGCCGTACCACGACATCATTCGCTTCTCGAACGACGCGGCCGACCTCTCGAACGCTCCCACACTGGAAGCGTTCCTCGATGGCTTCGAGGCTGCTGCCCACCATGGCTTCGACCTGCTGGAGCCGGGCCGTTTTGCCGTGCTGGTCATCGGCGACAAGTACAGCAAGGGGGAATTGGTGCCGCTAGGGTTCTATTGCCTGGAGCGCATGCAGCGAGTCGGATTCAGGCCCAAGGCCATCGTGGTCAAGAACATCACAGGCAACGAGATCGGCAAGGGGCAGGACAATAATCTGTGGCGCTACCGGGCGCTGGCAGGCGGCTATTACATCTTCAAGCACGAATACGTCATCATCCTCCAAAAGCCTGTCGCGCCCCTTGACATGCGCCGTGAATTGCTCAAGGTCAAGACGATGCCACGTTGGGGACGGGTACAAGGCGATGAGTGGGACCGCGCCAGCCGCTTCATCTACCACGTCAAAGAACTCGATACATTGCGCCGCGAGACCCGCCGTGTCGCTGCTGAAATGAGCCTACCGTTGCGTGAGTTCGCCCAATACGTCATCCGCCGCTGGTACAATTTCCACACGCATCAAGTCGCGCTCGAGATTGCCCTGGCTCACCCGCGCATTTGCGCGGAGAGTGACCCCTTTCATCGCACGGTGGACTTTTACTTGGACGGCGCGGGGTTCGACCTAAAACTGACCGACTTTCCACGCGGGTTCGGCCACGACATCGCCTACGCCCGTGCACACCCGGAGGAACTGGCGCGCTGGCTGTACGAGTGCCAATCGAAACAGGGGCGCTTCCACGCCGAGAACCGTCTCTTCGTCGTCCTGTACAACGCGGCCGAGCCTGAGCATACGTGGGAATTACGCCGCGACTTTGCGCGACTGGAGCAGGCCATCCACGGTTTTCTGGACGAGCCGCGCTTACTGCGCGTCAAAGTTGCTGACCAAGAGGGGAAACAGCGCCGACCATTGGCAGGAGTTGTGTTCTGTGTGCAGGAGTAGAACGGAATACGTAACACGGAACACGTATCACGCTACAGAATCTCGATCTCCCAATCCACCACCTGCACCTCTGGATAGTTGACCTCAATCCAGTGCACGGCCCGTTCGAGCACGGCGTGAACATGACCGGACTCGTTGGCGACGGCCGCCAACGCAATCTCGGCTGACTGCCAGACGTCGTTCTCCCCCACTTCGGCGGCGGCGACTTTGAACTCGTGGCGCAACTGGTTCAAGAGCGGCTTGAGAATGCCGCGCTTGCCCTTGAGCGAGCCGTTGCCGGGGAGGTGGATTTGAATCGTACAAGCGCCGATGACCATTGACGTGATCCGTGTCGCGTGTCAGACGCGGCGAGTCCAGGCGTCAGCAGCGTATTTCTGGGCGCGCAGTTCTTCTGCCCAGGCGCGCTCCTCATCGGTCAGCACACCCGCTTCCAGGCGCAGATTCAACGCCTCGGCAAAACCCGCCGCCAGTCCGTCGGCAGCCTCGTCCCAGGCAGCCTTCCGTCCCACAGTCTCCTCGACGGTGGTGGCGCGGGCACGCACGTACTGCGGGTCGGGGCGTGCTGTCAGTAGCGCGCAGATGCGGGCGATGTCACCCCACAATGGGAGTGCCCCGTGCTGAAGCACCACCCCGCGCGTGCGCATCTGGGCACTCCCTACCAGTTTGCGCCCCCCGGCGACGATCTCGTAATCGGACGGCTCCTCGAAACAGACTGGCCCTCTGGATACACGCTCCTGCGTCTGCCCGCTGACCTCGACTCCGGCCACGCCCAACAGTGCCAGGCCACGTACCAGCCCTGCGCTGAGGCGGCAATAACTCTCCACAATCCCGCCAGCCACACGCGGTTCTGCCTCTGGCACGATCACGCTGTAGGTCAGTTCATCTGCGTGGAGGATGGCTTTGCCGCCAGTGGGCCGCCGCACGAGATCGAACCCTGCCGCACGCAAGGCTTCCTGGTCTACATCGGCCAGCGGCTGGGCACGGCCCAGTGACAGGCACGGCGGCTGCCAGGCGTAGAGCCGCAGCGTGGGCGGCGCCACCCCCACCGTGACGGCACGCAGGATCGCCTCGTCTATTGCCATATTCGTCGCGCCGTCTGCAGGGCCAGAGCGAAGCAGCCGCCAGGTTGCGGGAGGGTACTCGACTACAGGGTATGCTGACATCGGGGTTGTCATCGCACCGCAAGCGAGTATAATTGGGTGCATACAGAACTCCGGGGAGTGGACTTGGCCCGGCGCTAAAGCGCCGGGCTGAGCAGGTCGAAGCCCCCTTCGGGGGCTGAAAATAAGCCCGCAGGGCTTCCATTTGGTTCAGCCGTGTGCTTCGAGCACACGGCGGCCCTGCAACCGACGTTTGCTCCCCCAAGACTTGTATGCGCCCAGTATAATTGTAACACACCCTCGCAAAGGAGCAAGGGATGATCCAGTGTGCCTACTGTGATCGGAATGCGGTGTACCGCGACCGCACGACCGGCGCATACCTTTGTGTGCGCCATGCCCTGATCGAGGTAGTCGGCCCACGCGATGAGCCGCCATGGCCACCGCTCACCATCCGACCATCCACCCCCACCGACAAGCAGCGCATTGCGGAACTGGCAAACTATTTCTGGGGCGAAACCGAAGTTGAATGCTTTGGCCGTCGCTATCTATTGGATACGCTGCCGGCCTACGTCGCCTGCGATGGAGACGAGATCGTCGGCGTTGCCAGTTATGTCTTTGAGGACGATGCCGTCAACCTGGTAGACCTGCTCGTCCTTCCGCAGTGGCAAGGCCGGGGTGTGGCGCATGCGCTGGTTGCCCAAGTGATCGAGACCGCCCACGCCGAAGGGGCTGGTCGCATCGTCGTCGCCACGGCCAACGACAATCCCCTGGCGTTGACGTTCTATCAGAGGTTGGGCTTTGTCATCACCGGTATCCTGACGGGCAGACTGCTGGCGCATCATGACAAGATCGAGATAGGCTTTGCAGGCATCCCGGTGCGCGACGAGATTCAATTGGAGTTGCGACTATGATTACGCTCCCGATCATCGCTGTCACGATGGGTGATCCCGCCGGAGTGGGGCCGGAGGTCGTGCTCCGCGCACTCGAGCGGCCCGAGGTCTGGGAGTGCTGTTATCCGCTGGTCATCGGCGATCTGGAAGTGTTGCTACGGGCAACTGCCCTACAGGTCGGGCCGATGTTGCTGCATCCTATCGGTGACATCACCCGGATGCGAGGCATCCAGGATGCGCCGGATGTCTTTTGCATGGACAACGTGGATATGGATACGCTGCCGCTGGGGCGGGTCTCCCCGGAGGCCGGGCAGGCATCGGTGGACTATGTGAAGAAGGCGGTGGAATTGGCTCAGGAAGGCTGGGTCGCGGCCATCGTCACCGGTCCAATCAACAAGGCAGCCTTGCAGGCTGCCGGCGTCCCTTACATCGGTCACACCGAACTGCTCGCGGCGCTCACCGGCGCGGAGCGCGTGACGACGATGCTGGCGACAGGCAACCTGCGGGTAGTGCACGTCACGCGCCACGTGCCGCTGAAAGACGTAGCCGCGCACATCACCCGTGACGCCGTGCTGGAGACAATCCGCCTGACCGACGAAGGGTTGCGCAGAATGGGCTTTGAACGGCCGCGCATCGCCGTTGCCGCGCTCAACCCGCATGGCGGCGATGGGGGCCTCCTAGGACGTGAGGAGATTGAGATCATCGGCCCGGCGGTCGAAGCCGCGTGCGCAGGAAGCATCGAAGCACACGGTCCCATTCCCGCCGACTCGGTCTTCTTTCGCGCCATCCGCGGCGAGTTCGACGTGGTGGTGGCAATGTACCACGATCAGGGGCACATCCCAATCAAGACGCACGGTTTCGAGCGCAGCGTCACGGTGACGCTGGGATTGCCCATCGTGCGCACCTCGGTAGATCACGGCACAGCGTTCGATATTGCCTGGCAAGGAAAGGCGAGCGAGGAGAGCATGGTAGAGGCGATCCGGTTGGCCGCGCAATTGGCGGGTCGCTCCGCATCTGCTTGACCTTCCTCGCCGGTTTGACGATTTGGCGGCTCGTTGGTATAATACCGCTCGTCAATACTCCTCGGTAGCTCAATTGGCAGAGCGGCCGGCTGTGACGAAGCGATGTAGTTGGCACTTATGCAACAAGGCTCTTTCAGGGCGACAGCGCAAGTTCTGTAGCAGACAGTGCAAGAACAAGTACTATGTTGCCCGGCGAAGGCAGATGCTCAAAGAAAGGGCCGCAGCCTACAAAGGAGGGAAATGCATCCTTTGTGGTTATGATACTTGTCTGGATGCGCTCGGGTTCCATCATCTATTTGGCAAGGACTTTGGGATCTCTTCCAGGGGGCACACCAGGTCCTGGGAGCGGGTCAAGCAGGAACTCGACAAATGCATCCTACTGTGTCAGAACTGCCATGCAGAGGTTCATGCCAGTCTACATCCAGAAGTTGCAGCCCTGACCAGTGATGGTCAGTGGAAAAACGGGGTGAATTCAGGGAAGCCGTAACACTACGGGTGACGGTAATCCTGAACCAAGCCCGGTGAATGGGTGGAAGGTAGCCGGGAAGGTGCAGAGACTAGGCGGTGAGGAGCCCTACCGATAAGCCGCCCGCGAGCGCCCCGCACCCCTCGTGGGTGATGAGATAGTCCGTTCCCTATGGAAACATAGGGGTAGACGTAACCGGTTGGCTGTAGGTTCGAGTCCTACCCGAGGAGCCAGGTCTGCTACGCCGGTAGCACTCAAAGACGTGAAACGTGATGCGTAAAACGTGATTACGCTTCACGCTTCACGTCTTGTGTTATTACGCCCGATCGGCCAGGGAACGGTAGTGAGGGGTTCCTCTCGTCACGTACGTTGCGCATATCTGCTGCGTCGCCTCTTCCATCCGGCTCATGTGATATTAGTCGCGCTGGTACTGCTCATCCTGGGATACACCCGCCCTGCCCCCGTCTACCTACCCCTCGGCCCGTCGCAGCGGGTCCTGACCACGAACCCCCTCGTCGGCGTGCACACCCGCCTCACCGACGAGGTCGAGGAATGGAAAGTCCGTCGCACTTTCCAGATGGTGCGCGAGATGGGCGCCCCCTGGGTGGTCGAATACTTCCCCTGGCCGTACATCGAGCCGGAGGCGGGCCGGTTCGACTGGACCCATGCCGACACAGTGGTACGCCACGCCGAAAACCAGGGGCTAACGCTGATCGCCCGGCTGGGTTGGGTGCCGGCCTGGGCACGCCCCAAGCCACACGTGCAAGAGACCACGCTGACCTATCTCGACGACGACCATTACGACGACTTTGCGAGTTTCGTCGCCGCCTTCGTCGCACGTTACAGAGGGCAGGTGAATCACATCATCGTCTGGAACGAACCGAACCTCAGTTTCGAGTGGGGTTACCGACCCGTGGCGGCGACGGGCTACGTCGAACTGCTCAAGGCAGTCTATCCTCGCGCACACGCAGCCAACCCCGACGTGGTGGTACTGGCAGGGGCCCTGGCGCCGACGTTGGAGCCGGAAGGTAGCCCGGCGGGCTTGAACGACCTGACTTACCTGGAGCAGATGTACGAGGCCGGTGCTGCACCCTACTTTGACGCGCTCGCCGTCCACGCCTATGGGCTGGCCTCACCGCCCGATGCCTCACCTGCGCCCGATGTGATCAACTTTCGCCGCGTCGAGTTATTGCGCGAGATCATGGTCGCGCACGGTGACGAGACCAAGTCCGTGTACGTGACCGAGGCAGGCTGGAATGATCACCCGCGCTGGATACACGCCGTCCGGCCGGCGCAGCGCATTGCGTACACCATCGCCGCTTACGAGTGGGCACGCCAGAACTGGCCGTGGTGTCGCTGCGTGGCGATGTGGGCCTTCCGCTATCCGGCCTCGACGCTCAGTTACCAGGACTATTATGCCTTCGTGACCACCGACTTCGAGCCGCGGGTGATCTACCTCGAAGTGCAGGAGTACACACGCGGAAATGAAACGCCATAGTGATGGGCAAGAGCAAATCATGACGCATATCGCCCCCGAGATCGCCCGCGCCGTCGCAGAAGACAAACCAGTGGTCGCGCTAGAGTCGGCGCTCATCACTCACGGCTTTGCGCCGCCGGCCAATCTGGAAATCGCCCGGCGGCTGGAAGCGGTGGTGTGTGAGGAGGGAGCGCTTGCGGCAACCATCGCCATCGTGGACGGCGAAGCGCGGGTGGGGCTTTCCGCCGAAGAATTGGAGCGGTTGGCCTCCGATCGGGCGGCTCGCAAGGTCAGCCTGCGCGACCTGCCCGTGGCCCTAACGCAAGGTGCTACAGGCGGCACCACCGTCGCCGCGACGCTACACCTGGCCCGCCGCGCCGGCATCCGCGTGTTCGCCACCGGGGGCATCGGCGGGGTGCATCGCGGCCATCCCGAGGACGTCTCCGCCGACCTCCCGGCCCTCGCTACCACGCCCATGGTCGTCGTGTGCGCCGGCGCCAAGGCGATCCTTGACCTGCCGCGCACGCTGGAATACCTGGAGACGCACGGCGTGCCGGTGATCGGCTATGGCGTGGACGAGTTTCCCGCCTTCTACAGCCGTCGCTCCGGGCTGCCGGTGGACACGTGGGTCGAGACGCCGGAGGAAGTGGCACGGATGGCACAGGCGCGGGAGGCGTTGGGGCTGTCGGCGGCACTCCTGGTTTGCGTGCCGGTGCCGCAGGCGGACGAGGTCCCTGCTGCGGAAGCCGAGGCCGCCATCGCCCAGGCGGTGCAGGAGGCGGAGGCAGCCGGGGTGAGCGGCAAGGGCCTGACGCCATTCCTGCTCGCACGCCTGGTCGAATTGACCGGTGGGCGGGCACGCCGCGCCAATGAGGCGCTCTTGGTGAATAACGCCCGCGTGGCGGCGCGGATCGCGCGGGCGCTGGCGGATGCAAGGCAAGCCTTGTTCTGATTGCCAAATTGGTGTAGAATCAAGAGCACCGCTGAGGAGGAGAGGCATGTCAGTTAGAACACTGTCTCCGGATCAACCGATCAGCACGCTGACCGTGGCCGACCTGCAATCGTTGATCAACTCCGTCGTCCGCCAGGCGCTGCGCGAAGAGGCCCGCACCAGTACGGTCCCGGTACCGTCTAGAGGCGCACTGCCCGAGTCGTTCCTGGCCACTTTTGGCACCTGGCAAGATGACCGCAGCGACGAGGAGATTGTCCAGGACATTTTTAGGAACCGCAGCATCTCTACAGCAGAGGTGGCGCTGTGACTTATCTCCTCGACACAGATACTTGCGTCTATTGGCTTAATGGGCGACTGACGGTCAGAGAACGTCTGCAAGCCATCGGCCTGGATCGGGTCGCCATCTCTGTCATCACGGTGGCTGAACTGTACTACGGCGCCCACAATTCGGCGCGGGTGGACGAGAACCTGGCCAGGGTGCAAGCCTTTGCGGGGCAGATTCCCGCGTTACCCCTAGACGACGCTATCCTGGCGACCTTTGGAAGACTGAAAGCAGAGCTGCGTCGCCAGGGACAACCATTGGCCGATTTTGACCTGTTAATTGCCGCTTCTGCGCTGGTTCAAGGACGGATCTTGGTTACCAACAACGTCCGACACTACACGCGCATCCCTGGCCTCCAACTGGAGAGCTGGCTCAGCTCCTGAGCGTTATCGGGTCACGACGACACCGGAAGGAGTACCCGGTGAGTGACAAGCCACTCCACACCCTCGAGGCGACTGCCGTCCTGCTATTCTTGCTCCAGGCCGTGCGCGTGCTCTTCCCCGTGCTCTTTGGCATCATCTACGATGTGGTCTTTGGTGGGACGGCAGCCTTCTACAATCTGGTCTTCATCGGCGACGCATCCCCAGCAGTGCTGGGCGGCGATTTCAACGCCACACCCGACTCGCCGGTCTATGCCCGCATCCAGGCTGCCGGCTTTAAGGATCCGTTTATCGTGGGCGGCTTTGACCCCGCCCTCACCGATCCGGCCATCGAGCCGCAATGGCGCATTGACTTTGTGTGGATGCGCGGGATGGGTGAGGTGCGCGACGCGCAGATGCTCGACTCGCTGGCCTCCGACCACCGCATGGTGGTGGTCGAACTGACGTTGCCGTGATCCACTACGCAGGCAGCACATGCTCATGGCCGGTGCACAGGAGATGGATTGCTGTCTGTGTTCTGCCGGCGCTCTTCTTGCTGGCGCTGACCATCGGCACCACGCGCACCGGCGCACAGGAACGGCGGGCCGAGGACGATCCCTTTACCTTCGCCATCACTGCGGACATGCGTTGGTATGCCGGGCCGGGCGCGTATGACACCCCACAGTATTTCCGTGGCGCGGTCGAGGCGATAGCCGGCCTGGGCGACACGGCGTTTATGGTCAGCCCCGGCGATATTGACCCGCCATCTGGCGTGCTGTGGACGATCACCCACGCCCTCGGCGTCACCTACACCTGGTATCCCGTTGTGGGCAACCACGAACTTCCGCTCCAGGGCAGCGAGCCCTACACCGGTGCCAACATGGTCTGGCTGCGCGGCTATGATTACGGCGTCGTGAATCCCGGCCCCAGCGGCTGCCCCACGACCACCTACTCGTTCGACTACCAGAACGCGCACTTTGTGATGCTGAACGAGTATTGCGACATCTCTGGCGATACGATCACCGATGGCGACGTGCCCGATCATCTGTATGACTGGCTGGCCGCCGATTTGAGCGCAACGCACCAAGTGCATGTCTTCGTCTTTGGCCATGAGCCGGCCTATCCACAACCCGACGCCGACAATGGACGGCTGCGCCACCTGGGCGACAGTCTGGATCAGTACCCGGCCCACCGAGATCGCTTCTGGAATCTACTCAAGGATGCGGGCGTCGTCGCCTACATCTGCGGGCACACGCACAACTATAGCGCCGTTAACGTGGACGGGGTTTGGCAGTTGGACGTTGGACACGCGCGCGGCCTGGGCGACACCGGCGCGCGCAGCACGTTCATGCTGATCCACGTGCGCAGCGCGATGGTCACCTTCGAGACCTACCGCGACGACGCCGGCGGCGGCCCTTACACTCTGATGCACGGTGGGGTGCTGGCCGGCAGGTGCATCTACCTGCCGTTGGTTGTGCGTGCTTATTCCAACGTTCGGTAGGCCGAAAAGCGCCGGTATTTTGCTTGCCCTGCAAATCGTGGTATAGTCTGCGGCAACCGATAAATTTACCCCAGGAGAGATTCCCAATGGCCCAACATCCAGCGCGCCGACAATCCGTCCGCAAGGCCCTGATCCTCGTCGCGTTCCTGCTGTTCCCCGTCGTCATCAACTACCTCTCCCCGTACCTCATCATGGACAGCGCCTCACAGGGCGTCGTCAATGGCAGTTTCATCGTCTTTACCTCGCTGTTCCTCTCATCCCTGCTCCTCGGCCGCCTCTGGTGTGGCTGGGCCTGCCCAGGGGCGGGCTTGCAGGAGGCCTGTTTCGCCGTCAACAACCGGCCCGCCCGCGGCGGCAGGCTCGACTGGATCAAGTGGGGGATTTGGCTCCCCTGGCTCAGCCTGATTGCCATCGCGGCTGCATCAGCCGGGGGCTATCACGCCGTCAACTTCCTCTACCTGACCGACAGCGGCATATCGGTAGACCGGCCGCAAGGGTACATCATCTACTACGCCGTCGTCGGTCTCGTCCTGGTTCTTTCGTTGACCGCCGGGAGGCGCGCCTTCTGCCATTACGGCTGTTGGATGGCGCCGTTCATGATCGTCGGGAGAAAGATCCGCAACCTCGTCAAGTGGCCCGCCCTGCGCCTGAGGGCGGACGCGGAAAAGTGTATTGACTGCAAGCGCTGCACGCAGAATTGCCCGATGAGCCTCGACGTGAACGGCCTGGTGCACAAAGAGACGATGGAGCACAGTGAGTGCATCCTGTGTGGGACGTGCGTGGACGGCTGTCCCCAGGGCGTGATCCGTTATTCGTTCGCCGCCGGCAAATAGCCGGGCGTTTGCTTTCGCGGCGGGTTTGATTATAATCTCCGCCGGAGGAGACGTATGAAACTGCGCTATCGCATCCTGCAGGCCCGTTGGCCCAAAGACGGAGAATGGCAGAACTGGGGCTTTTTCTACGATTGTCCTCGTAACGGCAAGCGCGAGATAGCCCCGGTCCACTGGCACCATAATCTGAATGAGCTCTATTGGGTCACGCACCCGATCACAGAGCACATTCACAATCAAGGCTTGCCACTCGAGCGAGTGGATGAAGCACTGGCACCCTATGCCGACTGCTACCGGGTGTTGCCCGAAATCCATACCTGTGAGGGCGACCTGCTGGCGACCATGCTCAACGATGTCGAAATGCACCTCCTGGGTCTGGAGCATATCCTGCCGCACGACGCTTCGGAGGAAGGTATCCGCATCTTTGCCGGCCGCGCCAATAGCCCCCTGGCCCACGCGATTGCCCATCTCGTGGGTTTCCCGCTTTCGGCGATCACCATCACCTCGTTGCCCGATAGCGAGGTCTATGTGCAGGTTGATGAGGCGGTGCGCAACAAGGACGTCTTTGTCATCCAGCCGTGCTCGGCACCGGTCAATGACCACCTCGTCGAGTTACTGCTGATAATAGACGCTTTCCGGCGCGCTTCGGCACGCAGCATCACGGCGATCATCCCGTATTTCCCCTATGCCCGCCAGGAACGCATGTCCCGTGGGCGAGAGGCGATCAGTGCCCGCGTCGTCGCGACGATGCTGGAGACGATGGGTGTCAGCCGTGTCATCTACGTGGACATCCACGCTGAAGCCATCCAGGGTTTCTTCACTGTGCCAGTGGATCGCCTGCAAGCGTTCCCCATCCTATCGGATTACTTCCGCGATAAGCCTTTCCTCAAAGACGCTGTCGTCGTCGCGCCCGACGTGGGGCGGGCGCAGTTGGCCGGCCGCTACGCCCAGGCATTGGGCGTGCCGCTGGTGGTGATGCAAAAGCGGCGCGAGGGTATAAACCAAGTGAGGACGACACACGTGGTCGGCGATGTACAGGATAAGGTACCGATCCTCATTGACGACATCATCGCCAGCGGCAGCGTGCTCGACCAGATACCGGCACTGTTCGACAAGGGCGCGAAACCGGAGGTGCACCTGGCAATCACACACCCCGTCTTGTTGCCCACCGCACTGGAACGGCTGGACGCGGAATGGATCGCCGAATTGGTCGTCAGCGATACGATCCTGTTGCCGCCCGTCAAGCGCCATCCCAAGATCAAGATCGTCAGCGTCGCGCCGATGCTGGCCTATGCGATTCGCGGCATCTACCACGGCACCTCGATCAGCCCGCTGTGGGAGCCCGATGCACCGCGCAGGTTGGGGTTCTATCGGTGAGCCGGGAACGGATCAAGGCCGTGGGTCTGCTTTCGGGCGGACTCGATAGCACCCTCGCCGTGCGGGTGATGCTGGATCAGGGGATCGAAGTCACGGCGCTGCACTTTCGCACCGGCTTCTCCTACGAGGAGCGCGAGCGCGTCGCCGGGCGCAGGCCGCCCGGCCTCACCGAAGCCGAGCGCGCAGCGGCGCTTCTGGGTGTTCCGCTGGAGATCGTTGACATTTCCGCCGAATACCTCCCCATGATACTCCACCCGCGCTACGGCTATGGCTCCGGGATGAACCCGTGTGTGGATTGCCGCATCTTCTTGCTGCGCCAGGCAAAGACCTGGATGGAGCGGCACGGCTATCACTTCGTCTTCACCGGCGAGGTAGTGGGGCAGCGGCCCAAGAGCCAGATGCGGCCCACGCTCAACACCGTCGAGCGCGAAAGCGGCCTGCGGGGCTATTTGCTTCGGCCCCTCTCGGCCAAACTGCTCTCGCCGACCGTGCCCGAACAACGGGGGTGGGTGGATCGTGAAAGGCTGTACGCCATTAGCGGGCGCGGGCGCAAGGAGCAGATCGCGCTCGCCGAACGTTTCGGGATCCGCGATTACCCCCAGCCCTTTGGCGGCTGCTGTTACCTGATTGACCAGACGTATGCCCGCCGCCTGCGCGACTTGATAGATCGTGAGGGCGAAACGGCACTGACTGGAGCGCAGGCACAACTCCTGGCACTTGGGCGGCACCTGCGCTTACCCTCGGGACGCAAAGTCATTGTCGGGCGACATGCGCAGGAGAACGCTTATCTGGAGACCTGCGGTGCAGAGGGAGTCTTGCTCACGACGGTGGATCACCCCGGCCCGACGACCCTGGTGCTAGGAAAGCCCGCACACGAGGAGATCGAACTCGCAGCCCGGATCACCGCCGGCTATTCCGATGGCAGGAGCGAGCCTGCCGTGTGTGTCGAGGCACATCACGCCGGGAGCGTTGAGATGCTGACTGTCACACCGCTGACGCAGAGCGACGTCCAAAACCTGATGGTATGAGGCGATCGCTGCCTGATGAGTGCGTCATTGCAGCGATGGATTACACGCTGCTAACTCGTCCTCAACTGAAACGAAGAAGCACGCACTTGATTTGCCCTCGCCGAAAGGATGGAGTATAATAAGAATACCCCGCATTATGGTATGGGCAGCAGGAAAAGGGAGATTGCGCTAGTTGACGCCAATCTGCACCGTCTTGCTCGTCGAGGGCAGGAAGCCCGCAGCCGAGTGTCTATCCCCTGTTCTCAACGACCAGGGATATAGTGTCGTTACGGCCCGCACACGCAGGGAGGCCCTGGCACTGGTCCGGAAAAAGTCTCCGGCGGTGATCGTGCTAGACAAGCCCTCGCTGCGTTTTGACGTTCGGCGCTTCTGTGATGCTTTGCGGGAGATCGCCCCCGAGGCACCGGTGCTGATGTTGTTGCCGGAAGGGGAAAAGATTGGCCGCAGTACGGGCCCGTACGTCTATTTGCGCTATCCGTTCTCTGCCCGCAAACTGGCTAACCACGTCAGCCGGCTCTTGCCGATCCCCGACGACGACGTGCTCCAGCTGGGCGATATCATCCTCAACCGCAAACAGCGCAGCGTGATCTGCAACGGGCGTGAGACTCATCTCACTCCCAAGCAGGTCCGCCTGCTAGAGGTGTTTATGAACCATCCCGGTGAGATACTGAGCCGGGCATTACTGATGAAGCAGGTGTGGGACACTGACTACCTGGGCGATCTACGCACCCTCGAAGTCCACATCCATTGGGTCCGCAAGGCGATCGAAGAAGACCCGTCGTCGCCGGTCTACCTGCGCACTGTCCGTCGGAAGGGCTACCGTTTCGAGTTGCCTCAGAAGAAATAGGCTCGACGGACACCAATCCGTCCCGCTTGCATGTTTGCCCAAAATCCACTTTGTGGTACAATGTAACGCGCTAGGTTCGCCTAACCCGGACAAGCCGGAACTAGACAGGCGCTCAACCGGCAGATTCCTGCCCAACGAGCAAGAACTCCACAGGTTAGGGCCTAGACTACACACGCCACCTGACCAGAGAGACCGTGCCGGATAGGCAGCCGATCCGGCCCCTCGACGGAGTGATGGAGGCGGAGGACAAAAAAACGGATAAGGAGGCTCCTCTATGGCTGTCATTTCCATGAAAGCACTCCTGGAAACCGGAGTGCACTTCGGTCATCGCACCCGGCGCTGGAACCCGAAGATGAAGCCCTACATCTTCACCGAGCGCAACGGGGTGCATATCATTGACCTGCAACAGACTATTGCCGCGATCAACAGGGCCTATGAATTGGCACGTGACACCGTGGCTGCCGGAGGCACGGTGCTCTTCGTAGGCACCAAGCGGCAGGCGCAGGAGACTATCGCGCAGGAAGCACAGCGCTGCGGGATGCCCTACATTACGCAGCGCTGGCTGGGCGGCACCTTGACTAACTGGCGCACGATCCGCAAGCGCATTGACTATCTGCTCAGCCTGGAAGCCCGTCGTGACCGTGGCGATTTTGAGCGCCTGACGAAGAAAGAGGCCCTGGGCCTGCAACGCCAGATCGAGAAACTCAATGCTCGGTTGGGCGGCATACGTGAGATGCGCGAACTTCCGGCTCTCCTCTACGTCATAGACGTGCGACGGGAAGCCACCGCGATTAAAGAGGCCAACAAACTGGGCATCCCTGTGATTGCGCTCGTAGACACGAACTGCGATCCCGACCCGATTGACTGTGTGATCCCGGCCAACGACGATGCTATCCGCGCGATCAAGTTGATCACCTCCAAGATCGCCGATGGCGTACTGGAGGGCATGGCCCAACGTAAAGCGTATGAACCCGAAGTTCCTGAAGTGAGCGAGGTCAGCGTTGAGGATGAGAAGTACCTGAGCGCTGCTACCCTGGCCCGCTTGAAGGAATTGACTTTTGAGGAAGAAGAGGGGATCGAGGAAGACCTGCTGGATCTCGGGTTCGAAGAAGAGCCGGACAAGGACGAACCGGACGAACTCAGCGCGGAGTACGAGTAAGACGCACGGATGGAATCCGCCTGAGTCGCTGCGTCGAGCACATCGTTGACAAGGAGAAGCGTTGGAAATCACCACGGAGATGATCAAAACACTGCGGCAGGCGACCGGTGCCGGCGTGCTAGATTGCCGCAAAGCACTGGAGGCCAACGATGGCGACATGGAGAAGGCGACCACCTACTTGCGTGAGAAAGGGTTGGCCGCCGCGGCCAAGAAGGCCGGTCGCCAGGCCTCTGAGGGCCTGGTCGAGGCCTATGTTCACCCAGGCAATCGTGTCGCCGTGTTGCTGGAATTGAACTGTGAGACCGACTTTGTCGCCCGCACCGCCGATTTCAGGGCCCTGGCACACGATCTGGCACTCCACATTGCTTTCGCCGCGCCGCGCTATCTCACGCGCGCCGATGTGCCCCAGGCGGTCGTCGAGAGCGAGCGGGCGATCTACCGTACCCAGGCCATCGAAGAGGGCAAGCCCGAACACGTCGTGGATCGCATCGTCGAGGGACGGCTCGAAAAGTTCTATCAGCAGACGTGTCTGATGGAACAGCCTTTCGTCAAAGACGAGACCCGCACCGTGCAGGATCAGATCAACGATGCGGTCGCCAAACTCGGCGAGAACATCGTGTTGAGCCGCTTCACGCGCTACCAGGTGGGCGAGAGCCTGGATTGATCCACTGGACGGGGCAGGATGGCGGCGAAGTACAAGCGTGTCTTACTCAAACTCGGCGGTGAATCGCTCGCCGGCCCCGGCGGCTTCGGCATCAGCCCGCACATGGCCGAGGAGGTCGCCGCGAAAGTACGCGCGGTGCGCGACCTGGATGTCGAAGTCGCCATTGTCCTGGGCGCAGGCAATATCTGGCGCGGGCGGGATGGCCTGGTGCATGGGATGGACCGAGCAACCGCCGACCACATGGGCATGCTGGCGACGATCATGAACGCGCTCGCCCTGGCCGACGCGCTAGAGCGTCTGGGGATCGTCACCCGCGTGCAGACTGCTATTGAGATGCGGGCCGTGGCCGAACCCTACATCCGCCTGCGGGCGATCCGCCACCTCGAAAAAGGACGTGTCGTCATCATCGGCGGCGGCACGGGTAATCCCTACTTCACCACCGACACCGCCGCCGCGCTGCGGGCCATGGAGGTAGACGCCGACCTGCTCATCAAGGCCACCAAAGTGGACGGCGTCTATGCCGAGGACCCACACGAGAATCCCGACGCTCAGCGCTTCGACCACCTCACCTATATGCAGGCACTGGAGATGCGCGTGGGCGTGATGGACGCCACGGCGATCTCGTTGTGCATGGAGAATGACCTGCCCATCATGGTGCTCAATCTGTGGCAGCCCCACAGCCTGGAGCGGGCTGTGATGGGCGAGAATATTGGGACACTGATCTCTCGATAGCCATGATCAAAGACCTGCTCCGTGCCACCGAAGACCGCATGCGCAAGGCCATCGAGGTCCTGGAGAATGACTTGCGTGCTATTCGCACGGGCCGTGCTTCCCCTGCGCTCGTCGAGCGCGTGATGGTCGAATACTACGGCACACCAACTCCACTCGTCCAGTTGGCCGTCATCTCGGCACCGGAGCCCCAGTTGCTCACCATCCGACCCTATGACCCAGGCTCGCTGGCCGATATCGAACGGGCCATCCTCAAGTCCGAACTGGGCCTCACGCCATCCAACGATGGGCGCATCATCCGCCTGCCCATCCCACACCTGACCGAAGAACGGCGGCGCGAGTTGGCCAAGATGGTGCGCCAGCGCGTGGAGGAGGGCAAGGTTGCCCTGCGCAACATCCGTCGCGAGGCTCTGGACGACCTGCACGAGTTCGAGCAGGAGAAGATCATCTCAGAGGACGAATTCTATCAAGGCAAGGATGACCTCCAGGAACTCACCGATCACTACTCCGAGCAGATGGACGAAATCAGCGAGCGCAAGCAGCGAGAGATTATGGAGAGTTAGCACTACGTCTCCCCTTTGCTTTCTCGATGATGACTTCGGCTGTCGGCCAAAGTCTTGACTACGCAATGCCCTCTCAATCGTCGAATGACCAGCAGTACCCGCCTTTGGAGCGCGTACCCCGACATATCGGCATCATCATGGACGGCAATGGCCGCTGGGCCAGGATGCGCGGGCTGCCCCGTTCTGCCGGCCACCGCGCCGGGACAGAGAATCTGCGTCGCGTGCTACGGGCAACGGTCGAATTCGGTGTCCCTGTTCTGACCATCTATGCTTTCTCGACCGAGAACTGGGCCCGCCCGGCAGGCGAGGTCAAAGCCCTGCTCTCGATACTGGAAGGGGTCCTTGACCGTGAGTTGATGGAATTGCACGAAGAGGGCGTTCAATTGCGCCATGTGGGTCGGTTGGGACGGCTTCCTGCCAGATTGCGCAAGAAGGTTCTGGACGCCATCGAACTGACACGCACCAATCAGCGCCTCATCCTCAACGTAGCCTTTGACTATGGCGGGCGCACCGAGTTGGTGGACGCCATTCGCCGCATCATTGCCGACGGCGTACCCGCCGAACAAGTAGACGAGACGCTGGTGAGCCGCTATCTCTACACGGCGGGCTTGCCCGATCCGGACCTGATCATCCGCACCAGCGGAGAGATGCGCATCAGCAACTTCCTGATCTGGCAGGGGGCCTATGCCGAGTACTATGTCACCCCGGCCCTCTGGCCGGACTTCGACAAGGGCGAATTGTATGCGGCGCTATGGGCCTACAGCCAGCGAGAGCGCCGTTTCGGCCTGGTAGGTGGACAGACTGCGACCTGATAAGCAGAAAACAGCCCTGCGCTTGGGGCTAGTCATACACCCTCGAGCCCTCCTGTGCTGCGTACGCGCCTACTTACCGCTGCTGTCCTGATTCCAGTCACCGTCGGCTGTATCTGCCTGGGCCGGCTACCATTCCTGGCCCTGGTGACACTGATGCTCACGTTGGCCGAAGTCGAATTCTGCCAGTTGATGGGCCGCAATGGGTTTCGCACGGCCCCCGCCCTGGGAATCGCGCTGCTGTGGCTGCTCCTGTTGGACGCCCAGGTGCCGGAATGGGAGTTGCTGAAACCAGGCCTGGCATTGTTTGTGCTGGTCTCCCTTGCCTGGCAACTGGCCCACCGCTGCTACAGATACCCGGTAGCCGATTGGGCCATCACCGTAGCAAGTGGCTTATATCTGGGGCTGTGCGGGGCTGGTATCGTCGCGCTGCGGGCGCTGCAACCCGACGGTCTATGGTGGACGCTGACTGCGTTGCCTGCCATCTCATTTGCCGACACCGGCGCGTTTTTCGTCGGGCGGGCATTCGGGCGACACAAGTTAGTGCCCACGCTCAGCCCTGGCAAGACATGGGAAGGCTATCTGGCTGGCGTCATCATTGCCGGTCCATTAACCGCGTTACTGGCCTCGCTCTGGCGCAACATGGCGAATGGAGAGAGCGCTATCGGCTGGCAGCACGGCTTGGCCCTGGGATCGATCATCGCCGTGATCGCGCCCTTGGGTGACCTGACTGTCTCGATGATCAAGAGACAAGCGGGCACAAAAGATAGCGGCACGATCATCCCTGGTCATGGTGGCGCCCTGGACCGGGTGGACAGTATGCTGTGGGCAGGTGTGATCGGCTACTACTACGTGCTGTGGTTAGCGACATAGCGCCATGAACAGGACACACCTGGTACGCGATATCTATCACAGGGGCGTGATCGTTTGCCGGCCCGACACCCCGCTGCACGAGTTGGTCAGAACGATGGCCGATACCGAGATTCATGCCGTGATGGTAAGCGAGGGCGAGGGAGAAATACCTGTCGGGGTCGTGTCACACACTGACGTTGTCGCCCACTATGGCAAAGACCTGTCGGCCATCCATGCCCGCGATGTGATGACGCGCAACGTGATCAGCGTCTCGGAGACCGATACCGTTGAGGCTGCGGTCAAGAGGTTACTGGAACATGGCATCAACCGTATGCTGGTGGTTGACGAAGAGGGGAAACCGTTGGGAATCCTCTCCACTACCGACATCATCCGCGACATGCGCGATACCCGCTGGGTATGGCATTTGACGTGAACACACAGGACGGATGCTGGGTTCTACGCCGCCGCAACGACGTTCGGCCTAGCCCACCAACTGTTTACCCAGGAGCAGGAGAGAAACCGTGAACGAGATTGAGGAGACCGAAAAGAGTGCCATTAGCGAAATCGAGATGGCTAGCCTGGAAAGCATGACCTTGGCCGAACTGCGGGAGATGGCCAGGGAGTTCGAGATCTCCGGCTATAGCCGTTCCAAGAAGGAGGACCTCATTCTGCGGTTGCTGCGGGCCAAAGCGGAACGCGAGGGCCTGATCTTTGGCGGCGGTGTGCTAGAGATCGTGGATGACTCCAAAGGCTATCTGCGCGGCGGCCATTACAAGCCAGGGCCTGAAGATGTCTACGTTTCGCAGTCGCAGATCCGCCGCTTCGGATTGCGCACCGGCGATATGGTGGTCGGTCAATTGCGTCCGCCCAAGGAGAACGAGAAGTACTTTAGCCTACTGCGCGTCGAGGCTGTCAACGGGATGGACCCGGAGGCGGCCAAGCAGCGGCCCTCCTTCGAATCGCTGACGCCGATCTTCCCCAACAAACGCTTCAAATTGGAGACGACCCCGGACAACCTGACGACGCGACTGCTGAGCATGATCGCGCCGATCGGCAAGGGACAGCGCGGGCTGATCGTGTCGCCACCGAAGGCGGGCAAGACCACCGTGCTGAAACATATCGCCAACGGTATCACGGCTAACCATCCAGAGGTGCATCTGATGGTCGCCCTGATCGGCGAGCGGCCCGAGGAGGTCACCGATATGGACCGCTCGGTGGAGGCCGAGGTGATCAGTTCGACCTTCGACGAGCCGGTGCAGAGCCACACTCAGGTCGCCGAGATCGCTCTGGAGCGCGCCAAGCGGCTGGTGGAAAGCAAGCGCGATGTCGTGATCCTGCTCGACAGCATCACCCGCCTCTCGCGCGCCTATAACCTGGTAGTGCAGCCCAGTGGGCGCACGCTCACCGGCGGTCTCGACCCGGCAGCCCTGTACCCGCCCAAGCATTTTTTTGGCGCGGCACGCAACATTGAAGAAGGTGGCAGTCTGACCATCATCGCTACCTGCCTGGTAGACACGGGCTCCCGCATGGACGATATGATCTACGAAGAGTTCAAGGGTACCGGCAACATGGAACTGCACCTGAGCCGCAAGTTGCAGGAGCGCCACATCTTCCCGGCATTCGACATCGAGCGCTGTGGCACACGGCGCGAGGAACTGCTGCTCGACGAGGCCACGCTGCAAAGCATCTGGCTGATGCGGCAGCGCTTCCTGGAGGCGCAATCGCCGGTACAGGCGATGCAGGAATTGCTTCAGGTATTGGGGCGCACGAAGAATAACGCCGAGTTCCTGGCCCTGTTTGCCAGAATGGCGGATTTGGAGGGGCGCTAACGTGCAGATAGAGCGCCGATCATCCAGCCCCTGCTGTAGGCAGGGGCTTTTCGTTCAGGAACCTCAGCACTGCCCGTGTCACCTCCGCTGGCCGTTCCAACATCACCATGTGGCCGGCCCCTTCGATGATCACAGAATGGGCCCCGGAGATGTGCTCGGCGAGGAAGCGCGTGTACTTGAGAGGGGTGAGCAGGTCGGCAGAACCGCCGATCACCAGCGTGGGCGATGCGATCTCCCTCAATCGCTCCATCACATCGAAATGGTCACAGGCGGTCAAGTCGCTCAGTAATACGGAAGGGCCGGCTTCCACAAGCGCCTGCCGACCGCGCTCGACCAGCGTGGGGTTTGCCCCCGGCGACCAGATGGCACGGGAGATCAGTTCGACAGTCCTGGCGAAATCGGTGCGGATACTGTCCAGAATCGCCGGTGCCACGCGCAGGCGCGCCCCACTCGCCACCAACACCAGGCCGGCCACACGGTCGGCAAAATCCAGCGCCAATGTCAAAGCAACGGCGCCGCCCATCGAATGCCCCATCAAGACGGCTCGCTCGACAACCACTTTATCGAGAAACGCCGCAACGGCTTCAGCATAGCAGCCGATCGTGTCGCAGGCCCGCCCTCCAGAACGCCCGTGGCCGGGCAGGTCAAGCGTGTAGACCGTGGCTCCGGGTAGACGGCGCAATTGGGGCGGCCAGAGCAGGCGCGAGCCCCCGGCGCCATGGATCAGCACCAACACCGGTCCTGGGCGCAGCCCTCTTTTCAGCGTATAGTACACACCGCTCCTCTTGCCCCTAGGCCACGGCGAGTGCATCCGGGCGCAGTGCGCGAACGACCTCCAGCGAGGCCAACGCCTCTGCGACCTTCAGTTCGAAGATGATAGGGCCGTTGAAGCCGGCCTCTGCCAGCCGATCGAGTAAACGGCCCACATCGAGATCACCGCTGCCGAGCGGCTGGTGATCCTGACCGTAGCCGATGCGCCGTTCAGGACCCTGCCAGGGGCCGTCGTGCAGATGGATCTCGGCCAGGCGCGGCAGGCAGTGTTCCAGCGCGTCGAACAGTTCCACCGGGCCGGAAAAGCCCACCAGCACATGGCCGGTGTCCAGGCAGATGGACAGGTCCAGTTCGTCGGCCAACTCTAGCGTCAGCTCGAAGGGGAACTCGATGGTCTCGATTGCCAGGCGACGGCCGGGCACGCCGGTCTCGGCCAGAAGCGTCTTGATGCTCTCACGGGCGTTGCCCTGAAAATAGTGCCGCAGGATGAGTGCGCGGGCCAGTTCGGGCAACTGCATGCGGTAGAACTCGGCGGCCAAGGCCCCGGTGGCATGCAAGACATACACCTCCGGCTCCAAGGGGCGCGTCGCCTCGATGCACTCGATCAACGCGCGCACCGAACCCTGGCGAATGGGTGCTAGCGGTGTCGAGGGCTCGACCGACCATAGCGGCAGGTGCACGGTGTAGGACAAGCCGCGCGCCTCTCTCAGCGCTGCCAGCCGCTCAATCGCTGGTGGACTGAAAGTCTGGGGCATAAACAGTACTAGGCCGCCGCCCAGTTCGATCAAGTTGAAACCGTGCGAGGCCAACTCTTGGACAAGCCCGGCGTGATCGAAGCCACCGATGTGTCTTGCCGCATCCTCTGGGCGCAATCCGGTGGGGATCAGACTGTCAATCTGCATTGCCATGATGCCAAAACGCATAGCGCCTCCCGCTGGACTAGGTGTCAGTAACGCCGCACAGTATAGCATATCTGGGTACGCTCGCCAAACTGACAGCAAGACCACTGGTTTGCTACACTCCCTGAAGCGTGGTATAATCAGCCCGCTCGCGGGCCCAATCCAGACAAGCCGGAATTACACAAATGCTCAACCTGTAATTCTTGCCCTATGAGGCGGATGGCTTACATCCGCAGCATTCTGCAGGTTAGGGCCTAACCGTGAGCGGAACGCGCGGTCGGTTGCGACAGCGTGAAAGTCTCACTGCGGGGTAGTGTCCAATGAACCTGGTCGAATCACTGGAACGTCAATTTGAGCCCAATCCCAACATTCCCGAATTGCATCCCGGTGACACGGTCAACGTGCACGCGCGTATCGTCGAGGGCGACCGCGAACGTGTGCAGGTCTTTCGTGGCACCATCATCCGTCTGCGCAAAGGCGGCGTCAACGCCAACTTTACCGTGCGGCGTATCGCCTCCCACGGTATCGGCGTAGAACGTACCTTCCTGTTGCGTTCCCCGCGCATCGAAAAAGTCGAGGTCGTGCGGCGCGCACGCGTCCGCCGGGCACAGCTCTACTACATGCGCGGGCGCAAGGGCAAGACGGCCCGGCTGAAGGAAGTGCGCACCGAGCAGCCGGCTGCATAGATTGTTCCCTGTCCACCCGCAAGCGGGCGTAGGGTGTTCCCTACGCCCATTTTTGCGCTTGTAAAGATGAGCCTTCCTGTCATCGGGATTACCGGTCGCACCGAACAGGCTGCCCGCCTGCCGGGTTCGTCCCTGTTCGCCGTTGCCCAGACGTACGTGCGCGCGATGGAACTGGGCGGCGGCGCTCCACTGATCATCCCGCCGCACCTCGAAGAAGCCGAATTGCGTGCCATCTTCGGGCGGCTCGATGGGCTACTCCTCTCCGGCGGCGGCGATGTCCGGCCCACGCTCTTCGGCGAAGCCGATAGCGGCCTGCTATGGCAAGTGGATGAGCAGCGCGACCGGGCGGAACTCACACTGGCACGCTGGGCGCTGGCCGACAAGTTGCCCCTGTTGGCGATCTGCCGGGGCATCCAGGTGCTCAACGTCGCCACCGGTGGCACGCTCATCCAGGACATTCCCACGCAGACGGCCAGCACCATCCCCCATAATACCGTCTTCCGTCCCTTGAGCCAGATCGCCCACGTGGTCGAGGTCGCCGCAGGCAGCCGGCTGGCCGGGCTTGTTGGAGCCGGCAGGGTGGAGGTGAACAGTGCCCACCACCAGGCGGTCAAGGACGTAGGCGCAGGGCTGGTCGTCACGGCTCGCGCTCCCGACGGCGTCATCGAGGGGCTGGAAGCACCCGACCATCCCTTTTGCATCGGCGTGCAGTGGCACCCCGAGGCAATGGCCGAGGATCACCCCGAAATGCGCCGGCTGTTCGCGGGGCTGGCAGAGGCGGCGCAGGCCTGGCATAGATGAGCACACGCCACCTGTGGATCCCGGCCTTGCTGATTCTGACGGCCTGTGCGGCTCCGCCATCGCCGACGGCGACGCTGTCCCCCACGCCCGTCCCTACGTCCACACCCGCTCCGACCCCGTTGCCCACCATCACGCTCACTCCGTCGCCTACGCCGACCTCGACGCCGGTACCCAGCCCTACACCACCCGCCAATCCAATCCGCACACCCGTCCCCGAGCCAGGTCTGGATGCGCTGGTGGCCGATCCGCCGCTACGCCCCTTCGACTACACCGTGGTCAATCCCGTCCCGCCGCGCCGGGTGCCCAACGCGACGCGCACCTTTTGGGTCGCGGATGGCGTTAGCGGCAGGCGGCGCCAGGTCACGGCGCGGCTGCGCGTGCAGAGCGAACATGCCGCGTTGTGGGTCGAAGAAGATGTATGGCACGATGTGCGCCAGTTGATAGCAGCAGCCGACGTTTTCGAGACGCAGATTTACTCGACCACCCGCGCCGTCTTTGGCTCCGAGTGGACACCGGGAGTAGATAACGACCCGCACATTCACATCCTGCACGTGAGAGACCTGGGCGAGGGGGTGTTGGGTTACACCTCGGCTGTGGACGAGTTCCCGCGCACGGTCTACGCTTACTCGAACGAGGCCGAGTTGATCGTCGTCAACATCGGGGCCGTCGAGGTCGGCGGCCCCACCTACGATGCGCTGTTGGCCCGCCAGTTCCAGCGCCTCGTCCAGTGGTATAACGATCGCAATGAGGAGCGTTGGCTGAAGGAGGGGCTGGCCGAATTGGCCGTGCGGGTGAACGGATTCGAGCCCGGCGAGGCCCTGCAGGCGTATCTCGACGCTCCCGACACGCCGCTGATGGCCTGGGACGGCGAGAGCACCACGGCACATCGCGGGGCCGCCCACCTCTTCGCCACGTACTTCCACGAGCGCTTTGGCGACGCCGGCACACGGGCGCTCACGGCGCAGCCGCTCAACGGCGCCGCCGGTTTCGACGCGGTGTTGGCCGGGCTGGATGGCAGCCTCACCTTCGACGATCTGTTCGCCGGCTGGCTTGCAGCGAATTACCTCGACGGTGAGACGGACAATCCTGTTTACGGCTACACTACGCTCGACTTGAGGCGACCGGCGTTGGCCGCCGACTACACGGCCTACCCGGCCACGTTGGAGGCCTCCGTCCACCAATTCGGCGCGGACTATGTCCGGCTGCGCGGCGAGAGCGACTTGCGCGTGCATTTCACCGGGGCGACCGCCACGCCCCTCCTGCCGCTCCTTCCTCACAGCGGGCAACGCTTCTGGTGGTCGAACCGCGCCGACGAATCGCTCACGACCCTGACGCGGGCCTTCGACCTCAGCAATGTCCCCGGCGCCACGCTGTCCTATTGGGCATGGTACGATCTCGAAGCGGGCTATGATTACGTCGCCGTCCAGGTCAGCACCGACGGCGGCACTACCTGGCAGACGCTCACCACGCCTTCCGGCACGGGCGAGAATCCGCACGGCAACAACCCCGGCTGGGGCTATACCGGGCGGAGCGGCGATCCGCCGGGATGGATTCGGGAGACGGTAGACCTCACCCCCTACGTCGGCGGTCAGGTGCTCGTGCGCTTTGCCTACCTGACCGATGCAGCAACTACCGGCATGGGCTTTGTGCTCGACGACATTGCCATCCCCGAGATCGGCTATGCCGACGATGCGGAAGGTGAGGTAGACGGGTGGGAAGCAGCAGGGTTTCTGCGCAGCGGCAACTTGGTGCCGCAGCGGTATCTCGCACTCCTGATCGGGCTGGGAGATGACGGCGTCACGGTCGAGCGGTTGCCCATCGGCGAGGATCGCACGGCGGAGTGGACGGTGCCGCTGGCGAGCAAGGGCTGGCGCGAGGCGGTGCTCGTGCTCTCGGGGTTGGCCCCGCTCACCACGCAGCCGGCGCTGTATCTGTTGGTGGTCGAGCCGTAGCCGCGCTTTCTGCGGTGGCTAATTTCTGCGCCTGCGTCTCCGCGTGATATGAACTGCGCACCAGCGGCGCGCTTTCCACCCAGCGGAAACCCATCTCGTAGCCGCGCTCACGGAACGTCTCAAACTCTTCCGGCGTGTAGTAGCGCGCGACCGGGTGGTGCTGCTTGGTGGGCTGCAAGTATTGGCCAATGGTCAGGATGTCCACGCCCACCTCGCGCAGGTCGCGCATCGTCTCCAGCACCTCGTCCGTCGTCTCCCCCAGTCCAACCATCAACCCGCTCTTGGTCACGGCCTCCGGCCACAACGCCTTGGCGTTGCGCAGGGTCGCCAGCGACCATTCATAGCGACACTGTGGCTGCACGGTGCGGAAGAGGCGCGGCACACTCTCGACGTTGTGGCCCAGGATGTCGGGCCGCGCGTCCAGGACGGTCTCGAGTGGCTCGACCCGGCCGCGAAAGTCGGGGACGAGCACCTCGACGGTACAGCCGGGCTGGAGTTCACGGATACAACGAATGACGGCGGCAAAGACGGCGGCCCCGCCGTCGGGCAAGTCGTCGCGGTCCACCGATGTGATGACGGCGTGCTTGAGCCCTAGCGCCTGCACGGCCTGCGCCACACGCTCCGGCTCGTCGGCGTCGGGGGGGGCCGGGCGGCCCGTGCGGACGTTGCAGAAGCGGCAGTTGCGGGTGCAGGTATCGCCGAGGATGAGGAAGGTGGCAGTGGAGCGGGCCCAGCAGTCGCCGATGTTGGGACAGCGGGCCTTCTCACAGACGGTGTGCAGCCCCTGGGCGCGCATCAGCTGCTTGAGCCGGTGGTAGTTCTCGCTCGTAGGGGCGCGCACCCGCAGCCAGGACGGGCGGCGGGAGGAGTGGGAGAGGGTTTCTTCAGACAATGATGACTTGCCCACGCCTGCTCAATCGCACTCCCTAACTCACAGCCGAGGCCAAGGCTGTTTCGACCAACCGCGATACGCTCTGTCTCTCGCGTTGCGCGCGCTCGATCAGCCGCCGCCGGATGGCCCGAGGTACCGGCATCAGTTCGGCATCCACAGGTGTCGGCTCTGAGATGTCATTCTTTGTCTCACTCATCTTGCTCTTCTAATAGCACCGCGGAAATCGGAGGCGGTGGAGAGGGAGGTGATGAAATCTAAGACCTGAGCTCGATGAAGCACAACGGGTGTGGGTGTGGGTGTTGTCGTTGCTATCCCCTCTACATTCATACCACATCCCACTAGAGCACGTTTCCAAAAGTTCTTAGGGTATGTCCCTAACCCGGACAAGCCGGAACCAAAAGGGGAAACCACCAAGTCACCAAGACACCAAGAAAACATTGTGTCTTGGTGGTAAATTCTTGCCCAACGTGCAAGAATTTTACCGGTAAGATACTAACCCGGACAAGCCGGAACCAAAAACCACGAAGGACACGAAGGATACACAAAGGACACTAAGGATACCTTTGTGTCCTTAGTGTAGCCGTAGTGTCCTTTGTGGTAAAAATCCTTGCTCATTGTGCAACAATTTCACGTGTAACGGACTAGGAACTTTTGGAGAGCACCTCTAGGTTTTGACAAAGCCACAAGAATAGCAAAAAGATACCAGTTGACACTGTCAAGATAGTAATGGCTTCCCTTGCCCGGCCGATCATCGAAGCCGCGGCCGCGTAACAGCCTGTCCAGATCGTCGAAGCGAATGTTCTTACTATCACGACCGGCTAGGGCTAACAATCATATTCCCTTCCACCGCACCTGCCGCTGCTCGAACGTCGCCAGCCGCGTAAAGCCGGCAGCCAGGGCGATCGCGCGCGCGACGTCAAAGTGCGCGCCCACGTCATTCGAGGTGTGGGCGTCGGAGCCGAAGGTGATGATCTCGCCGCCCAATTCGCGGTACCAGCGCAGGATCTCGAGCGACGGCGAAGGCTCTGCCAGGCCACGGCGCAGAGGCGAGGTATTGATCTCCAGCCCCTTGCCGCGCTCGACGAGCGAGCGCAGCGCCGCGCGGATCAAGTCCGCATACGGCCCTGGCCCGTCGTAGGGTTTGCCGAACTTGTGCGCGTCGCGCTTGACCAGGTCGAGGTGCGAGAGGACGTCGAAATCCCCCTCCGCTGCCAGACGCGCTACCTGGAGGAAGAAGGCTTCATAGCCCTGGCGCAGCGGCTGCTCCTCGAAATAGTCCGGCTTCCAGGCCGCCCACATCCCGACGCCATAGTGGGCCGAGCCGAGCACAAAGTCGAACTCGCCAGTGGCCAGCACGACCTGCTTCTGGCGCACAAAGATATGCGGCTCGCCGATCTCGACCCCGGCGCGGATGGTCAGCCGGTCGCCGTAGAGCGCGCGGCAGCGCGCGATCTCGGCCAGATAGTCGGCAGGGCGATAGTAACCCTGCGGGTCGTCGGGGCCAAAGTCGGCGTGATCGGTGAAGGCGATCTCATGCACCCCCTTGGCGATGGCCGCCTCGCACACTTCGGCCATCGGCGCTTGGCTATCGCAGGAGAAGCGGGTGTGGACGTGGTAATCCGGTATTGACAATCGTTTCATCACCGTGTATAATCTTGATAGTGAAACCCGCAGGTGAGAACCACCGGCTGCGCCGGTGGGCATGCACCTGCCATTATTACCCCAGGGGGTACCTCAGGTACCCCCTGCATTTTATCGGGGAGGGCAACGATGGACACACAACCAGCCGGTGTGACCACGGGGATTCAAAAGGTCAGGGTCTTTGTTGACTTTTGGAATTTCCAGTTGTTGCTAAACCAGGTTGCGACCCCAGGTTACCGGCTTGATTGGAAAAAGTTCCCCTTCTGGGTGGCCAACCAGGCTGCCCTCCTCGTGCCGGACTCTGCACACACGACCCAATTCGAGGGAGCACACGTCTATGTCTCGTATGACCCACGAAGCCCCAAGGATCGCATGCTCCACGATTGGGCTACCACAACCCTTGATTGTTTCCCTGGCGTCCAAGTTGTCTGCAAGGAGAGGAAACCCAAAGGCCCACCTATCTGCCCCTCCTGTCATCAGGAGATCGTCCAGTGCCCTTACTGTGGAGAGCGGATACTCCGAACAATCGAGAAAGGCATTGACACTGCCATCGTCACGGATATGATCAAACTGGCCTGGGAAGAAGCCTGGCATATTGCAGTGCTGGTGTCTTCTGACCGTGACTTTATCCCCGCAGTAGAATTCCTTGCGGCGAAAGGGCGCAAGATCGTCAACGCTGGATTCCCTCCAAAGGGAGCAGACCTGGCTCGCGCATGCTGGGCACATTTGTGGATCTACGGCCTCACTTGGAAGAACTCCAACGTACATGATTGGCCCATCACAGATGAATGGAGGCCCCAAACACGCCGTGCGCCGCTTCCATCAGCGCCTCGCTCAATGTCGGGTGCGCGTGGACGCTGCGGGCAATCTCTTCCGGCGTCAGTTCGCAGTTGCGCGCCAGCACCAATTCGGGCAGCAATTCCGTCACCTCCGGCCCTACCAGGTGCGCGCCCAGAATCTCGCCACTCTTTTCGTCGGCGATGATCTTGACAAAGCCGTCATAGTCATCCAACCCCAGCGCCTTGCCGTTGGCACGGAAGGGGAAGCGGCCCACTTTGACTGCGCGCCCGCGCTCCACGGCCTGTGCCTCGGTCAAGCCCAAACTGGCGACCTGCGGCTGGCAGTAGACGCAGCGCGGCATCATCTCGTAGTCGAGCGTCACCGTCTCCCGGCCGGCGATGGTCTCTGCTGCGACGATGCCCTGCGCCGAGGCGACGTGCGCCAGCGGAAGTTTGCCGGTCAGGTCACCGATGGCATAGACGCCGGGGACATTGGTGCGCATGCGCTCGTCTATGCCGACAAAGCCGCGCTCCACCTTCACGCCGACGGCCTCCAGCCCCAGATTCTCGCTGTTGGGCTGTACACCGATGGCGATGAGCGCGAGTTCGGCCTCGAGCACCTGTTCGCCCTTGTCGTTCGTCACGCGCACACGCACGCCATCCGCGCCCGTCTCCACGCCCTGCACGCGGGTCGCGGTTAGCAAGCCGACCTTGCGCCGCTTGAAAGCACGCTCGACCTCGGCGCTTACCTCCTCATCTTCCAGCGGCAACACACGGGGCAGCATCTCGACCACGGTGACCCGTGTGCCATAGGTACTCCAGATATGGGCGAACTCCATCCCGATGGGGCCTGCGCCGATGATGAGGGCCGAGCGGGGCAAATCGCGCAGCACGATGGCCTCGCGGTAGGTGAGCACACGCGCGCCGTCGGGCGTGATGCCGGGGATGGAGCGCGCCCGGCTGCCGGTGGCGAGGATGACCGCGCGCGTGGTCAGTACACGGTCTCCGACCGCAACCTCGCCGGCCGACCTAAGCAAGCCGGTCCCCTCGATGACCTCGACTCCGTTCTTGCGCATCAGGGCGCCGATGCCCTTGACCAGCCGCTCGGCAACCTTACGGCTGCGATTCACTGCCGCGCCGTAATCGGCCTCGAAGCCGGACAGGGTGAAGCCGAAATCCTTGCCCCGCCCCAAGAGCGAAATAACCTCGGCGTTGCGCAAGAGTGCTTTGGTGGGGATACAGCCCCAGTTGAGGCAGACGCCGCCCAGATGCTCTTTTTCGACCAGGGCAACCTTCAGTCCCAGTTGCGCGGCGCGGATGGCGGCGACATAGCCACCGGGACCACCGCCGACTATTGCGACATCGTAGGTAGATTCCATGGGAGATGACCTCCTTATCACGTGATACAGTCTCTGCCACACGCAGCAGGACATTCATCGCCGGAGCCGTTGTGCAAGCATCGCCGACACAACGATGAGCAGACACAACACACCCACAACGAGCCAGCCAGAAGGACGCCAGGGCTGCCGGACGACGAGCGCATCAACGCCGACCTCGCCCGAGACAACACTCAATGTGACCTCATGGCGGCCACTGCGCCGGTGGTTGAGCAGCCGCACCGGTCGCCCGTCCAGCGCGATACGCCGGGGTGTGCCACTGTCCACGCTGACCTCGGCGATGCCGGCGCCCGGCCCGGGCACGAGGGTGAGCGATGCGCCCTCGAACCAAAAATGCAGCGTCGCGCCCGGTACACCGGAGCGCACGATCTGCCGACCGGCCGATTCGCCGGTCCGCCTCCATTCACCGCTGTACTCCAATGCCCAGTGGTCCTGCTGATGATATCCCGCGTACAGTGTTGGGACGACCCCGGCGATATACTCCCGCATCGCGTCATAGACCGGCAGCGGAGTAAAGTCCGGCTCCACCATACGGAAATAGTACCACGACTGATCGCGTTCGGCATCCGAGGCACGCTTGAAAAACCAAAAGTTGACCACCCCGACCCACGGCCACTCTTTTATTGCCCGTTGATAGGCCAATGGGGCGTAACGAGCCTGCTGCTCCAGTGTCACCTGGCCATAGGCGCCCAGACCTTGGATGCCCGCATCGTTCGGCACGGCGTTCGAGTTCATCTCGCTGATCCAGATCGGCTTGGCTGCGTCGCCGTTGGCGACCATGATGTCGCGGATGTAGATCGGACGGGCGAAATTCATATTGAACGGCTGCATGCGCCGATCGGTGGGCCCCGACCACAGCATGTAGTCGTTCACGGCCAAAATGTCGAAGCAATTCGCTGCACCGGCGTCGTACATGCGCTGGAGAAAGACCAAGTCGCTCATCCCTGTTGATGGCCCTGGCCCGGCATAAAGCGAAACGGTTGGGGCCAGCGCGCCGCTAATGATCACAGCGTCAGGATCGGCCTCCTTAGCACGGCGATAGCCCTCGCACAGGAGGTGCGTGTAGCCCACCGGATCAACGGCCTGCTCGCCCCACTCCGGATAGATGTTCGGCTCGTTCCACAGTTGGTAGTAACGGATCCGTCCCCGGTAGCGCGAGACGACCGCGTAGACATAGTCACCCCAGTCGGCGAGATCATCGGGTGGAGCGAATGCGCCACGGGTATCGCCGTCGGCGCGCGTCCAGGCCGGCGGATTGCTCAAACGGGGAACGATCTCGAGGCCATACCGCTCGGCCAGGCCCACGATCGCATCATACTTGCCCCAGGCGTCCACCGCATCCACCTGCCCATCACCATCCAGATCGTTGCGTCGGTCAACGAAATCCCCCTTGCCGTGGATCTCGATGTCTTCCCACGGGAACTCTTGGCGCAGCCAGTGAAAACCGGCTGCAGCGATCATCTGCACCGAGCGCTCACGCTTCTCCGGCTCGACCTCTTGATTGAGGAAAACATTGATGCCGAAGGGATTCATTCCGGTGTGAGCGATCGGTACATCGGGAGCAGTGCGCGGCCGAGGACGGAGCAAGTGAGTTGCCAATTGGAGCATGCCATAGACCTGCTTCTCCGGCTGTTCCTCACCCGTGTAGGCGAACATCAGATCGGAGGGAGACTGGCAGGCGGCAAGGAGGGTCAGCAGGGCTAGGGCAAGGATTGTTTTGCGCATTGCGCCATTCTACTCCTATATCGCCTGCTGCCCGACAACACGGGTCACTTGCGCCGCCGCGTCCTGCCAGAGCGAGACTTGCTGGCGGAACGCGACTTGGGGGGAGATGGTTTTGCCTCCGGCTGCCTGACCAGTGCAGCGATGGCCTCGGGGATCTTGTTGGACTTGATGAAGGCGCGCACTTCTTTGCGGGCGTCCTCGAACAGGGCGATGAGGTCGTCGTCGGAACCCTTGAAGCCGGCGATGGTGCGCCGGGCACACGTGCAACAGCCCAACGAAGCACGGTAACTGTCCAGGTCGCATGTGAGACAACTTGCCAGGTTGATCATCATCAGCGAAAAACCCAGCACATCTTCGTGGCCGTCCGGCAGGGCCGCAATGCGCTCTACCAACCTGGCCCACTTTTGCCCACGCAGGCCACGCAGGTGTGGGATGCAACGAGAAGGGAAGAGAATCTCGCTATCAGGATACATGGTACTGTCCTATCGGCGTCTAGTGAATCGGTACTTGGTAATTGGTAGATTGGTATTTGGTAATTGGTAGATTGGTATTTGGTAATTGGTACTTGGTAAATGGGGGTGGAGGTTGTCAACGTAAGCCGCTCCCAATCTGCCAACTGCCAGTTTACCAGCAACCAATATTGGGCTAATGATAACACAAAAGCGAGCCGATTTCAAGGGTCGGAGAGTACATGACAGGGTCCCCTCCTAGCGGTGTCACTGGACAAACAATGAGCGTCGTGTACAATACGCATTGTAAAAGAGGAACGCGCCCGGTGCTCCTTTGCCGGTGCGGTCGCCTTCTTCACCGGCCTCCTGCTGAGCGTCCCGCGTTGGCTGCCCTTTCTGTGGTGGCTTTCTGGAGGATCGCTCGTGTGGCCCTTCCCCATTGCCTACAGTGTGGGGATTATCACCGGGGGCGCCTGCACCGGCCTGTTGGGATGGGCCTCCGAACACACGCTGCTGACCTTGACACAGTTGCGTAGGACAGATGCGGCGCACCGTGGCGGTGCGCCGCATCTGCTATCGAGTTCGTGTGCGTTTGGACGCGCTTCCGACAGAGGCTTTGACAACCCGACCCGGGTAGCCCGGGGTACAGGTCTGCGCAATGAGGGCGACTTTGCCCTTGGGAGTAACCAGAAATATCGGGGATACGACTGCCGGAAGCGTCCCGTCGGGACGCGCGCTAGGCCAACAGGCTTTGCAGCCGCATGGCCAGGCCCATATCGCCGCTGACCCTGACCTTACCCTGCATGAACGCGCTCACCGGATTCAGCGTGCCATTGGCAATGGCGATGAAATCCTGGGCTGCCATGGAGAAGGTCACATTGGGCGTAGCGGTCTTGCCACCCTCCACTGTCACCCCCTCGTCTTTCAGCGTCAACGTCCATTGGCCGCCACCCCCTCCGCTCAGATCGAAGAGCATGACGCCGTTGATGCCCTGAACCTTGGACCTGTCCAAAGTCTGGATGTGATCGAAAATCTCTTGCACGGTCTGAATTGCCATTGTTTGTCCTCCTCATTGATGTGAGACTGGGCGGGTCGGCCCGCTAACCCGCAGCAGTTCTGGCCTGTGACCAAGAGCGGATCGACTGAACAGCGCTTGGCCATGAAACTTGGTCTGTCAACTCGCGGCTATCTAGACATCTAGTATAACCCTAACAAACCTGCTTGTCAATTGCTACGGCGGTGCGTCAGTGTGCTGGTCGGGGTTTTGAGGGGGCAATTTCCCAGTCTGTATTGCGAGTTTGTAGATGCTCAGCGAAGCCGGTTCGAAAATTGCCGTTAGCGCGCCAAACCACTGGGGTAGGGGCGGGATTACCCTGCCCCTACCAGGGCCATTTTGGCGCGCCAACAGATTGCCAAACCGACGGGAGATATGCTATAATCGGTTTGGTATGAAAGCACGGTTGATCTACAACCCCACTGCCGGCCCTTGGGATGTGCGGCGGGCGCTCAAGCGCGTGCGCTCCGAACTAGGGCGGCATGGATGGTCGGTCGAGATCCAATTGACCGACAGACCGGGTGATGCTACCCGCATGGCGTGCGAGGCTGCCCGGGCAGGGTGTGATGTGGTGGTCGCAGTTGGGGGAGATGGCACCGTCAACGAAGTGGTCAACGGCCTGGTCGGCACCGGGACCGCATTAGGGGTGTTGCCAGTCGGCACGGGTAATCTGTGGGCCAGACAGATGGGCATCCCTGTCTATGCGCTGACCAATCCACTCCGTTTGCACGAGACGGCGGCAGAGCTGGCCAGAGGTAGTTTCCGCACAATTGACGTCGGCCAAGTGAATGGCCGTTATTTCTTGTGTTGGGCAGGCATTGGCCTGGACGCTCAGGTGACCAGTGAACTGGAGCCACGCCAACGCTACACCAAGCATCTGGGGATGCTGCCCTACGCTATCGCCGTCCTCCTGGTCGCGCGCGATTTTCACGGCGTGCGTTCCCGCATCTACCTCGACGGTAGTGTCGTGCGTGGGCATACCCTCCTGATCCTGGCAAGTAATATCCAGCAATACGGAGGGCAACTCCACGTCGCCAGCGAGGCACGCATTGACGATGGGCTACTGGATGTGTTCGTATTCAAGGGGCTGGGATTCTCCTATGTCCTGCGCCACGTGATGAGAATGGCCAGTCGGCGCTACTTGCAGGATCCTCAGATCGTGCACCGGCAGGCCCGCCAGATCGAGGTGCTGACCGAGTGGGCAATCCCGGTACAAGTGGATGGCGATCCAATTGGTACAACGCCGGTTGCGATCAAGGTCGTGCCACAGGCGCTGCGGGTGCTTGTGCCGCCTAACGCCCCACTTCAGTTGTTTTCCGCTGTCTGACCTTGCCGATAACCCCGCAGCGTGCTATAATTATGCCTCAGTTAACAAACGGCCAGCTAGAGCCTATGCCCTAACCCGGACCAGCCGGAGCCAAATAAGTGCGCATCCTGCGAATTCTTGCCCACCGCGCGAGAACTTTACAGGTTAGGGCCTAACTCGGGGCAGATCGGTCGACACCGCCATATATAGGGATGTTGCTCTGTAACTATCCAGGCTCACCGCTCTTCAGCGATTGAAATCGCCTCCGGTAGGGGCGGGGTCACCCCGCCCCTACAACGCCGGGCCCT